>Ga0315909_10001275_pt1 | contig 33996 bp, 66 predicted proteins | sample LakEriMetagenome_11_FD_203527 | JGI IMG/M metagenome (GOLD analysis project Ga0315909, IMG submission 203527) | Freshwater fungal communities from buoy surface, Lake Erie, Ohio, United States - Buoy 2 MA125 | ecosystem: Environmental > Aquatic > Freshwater > Lake | place: USA: Lake Erie, Ohio... | reverse complement strand
AACTCTTTCAGATAGTGGCGCTTTGTCTGGAGCCGAGGAAGATTTGATTCTTGATGCCCTCTCAGCCGATGGCGAGATTACTCAGAGCGAAGTAAACAATCTTTCTGAAACTCTCTCTGAGGATGGGAAATTTACAGAGGCAGAAAAGGAACTTGTTGCCGAGGCTTTGATTGAATCGGCAGAAGGACAACCTGTAACAGTCGAGGCTATCGCCGAAGCAGGAATCACTCTTGAGAATCTTCCTCCTGCTCAACCTGTCGAAGTCCGTCAAGATGAGAATGGCAACGAAGTTGTAATTACGGCTGAAGTTGCTGTTGCCCTACAACTTCTTGAATCACCAGCGGAAATGCTTTCTGCGATATTTGAAAGTCCCGCTCAACTTATTTTTGCTCTTGGAAATCTTGGCGCTGACATGTCAGAAGAAGAAAGAGATGAAGCAACTAAAACAATTATTGCCGCGACCATCGTGGGCAATATCGCAACAACTACAATGGCTACCGCAGTTGGCGGTATCGGATACAGGAGACCATGATGAAAGACTTTATCAACGACATGATTGGACAACTTTGGACATTACTTGGAATGTTCGTTGCTTGGATTGTTCTTGATGGAACTGCTAAAGGAATTGTTGGTAACGCAATCCTAATTACGCTTGGCGTTTGGGCTTTGACTTACCCTCTTCGTCGAGAGAAGGACTAACCTCTTCTGATTTAGCGAATGGGCTAAATGCTCCATTGATTTCATCGAGAGTCAGTTTCCCGTCGTCAAGATATTCACGGGCTAATCTCTCTGCTACGGATGCGACTGCCAGCAATCCAGCCATCGCTAGGGCTACCCAAGTTTCAACACCCATAATGGCGCCAGCGCCTAAAGTGCCTAGAGCGCCAACGGTGAACACAGCCACCATTCGACTCAGGATGTCTTGGACCTTTTTCATGGGACAAGTCTAGCGGGTCCCAAAAACACCCTTTCTTGATTGGCTTTATTAACCCCAGTTTGGTATACTGGAACTGTCCGAGAGGAGGACAGATAATGAAATGCGTCAAGTGCGGGGTCGCCATTGAAAAGATGGAAGTCTTTCCAAAAGGCGTTTGCTTAAGTTGCTATGCGGTGGAATTTGAAAAGGAATTCCAAAGCGCGTTAAAGATAGCGAGGTTAAAGTAATGAGTCTTGATTACAAGAACTGGAGTTACGGCGACAGATTCGTGTCAGCCGATGAAGATACAGTTGAAAGAGCATTAGTCGGTGGCGAGGTCAAGCCACAGGCTCCAAGCGCATCTGACTTGAGATGGGCGGCAGAATGGTTGGCTATCTATGCTTCAGCGGACCACAAAGAGTTAGCCCAGGCTTTCGGCAATGTGATTGCCTTCTTGGACTTAACTGCCGAATCAAAAGAGAAGCGCTCAAACTTGGCTCAGGCTAAAAAGAAGTTTGCCGAGGCTAACGGAATTCCCGTGTCGCAGGTCAGGATTAACAGGAATAACTAACCCCAGTCATGATATACTGGAGTTGTTCGAGAGGAGAACAAATGAGAAACCGACCAGTAGTTTCAACTGCGAAGGTTCGCGGTTTGATTAAGAAAAACGGTATTAGATATGTGGACGCTACAAGGCGTTATTACCCATCTATCGCGCAAGGCGTTCATGTATGGCAACTTTCTTCTAGCGTTCTTTTTCAGGTTTACTCCTATGAGTCAGAAGTTAAGCGTCAAGAAATTCTAAAAAAGTTCACAGAGGTTCTTGCGGCTGAAGGATTAGCAGTCAAAGAAAGAAGTGGAAGTTTTGAAATAGTTAGTCAATAACTAACCCCAGTTATGATACACTCAGATTGTCTTAGAGAGGAGACAAAATGACTGAAGTAAAAGTTCAAAAAGGTCGTGAGTTCAGCGTAGAGGTTCTTAAGAACCAAATCGGTTTTTGGAACATTGGCGCTATCTCAGGTGGTCGCGTTTATATTGATGGCGCTACTTACAACAAGGAATATGGCACAACTCAACAAATCGAATTACCAGTTGCCTATGGCTACCGTGTTCGAATTACATTGGGTTGGGACGACACATACACAGTTTCCCGAGTAATCGTAAAGAATACAAAAAAGGGAATCAGCGAAGTTATTAAAGGCACCGTCGAAGGTGTCTATTGCGAAAACATCGGCGAGGTTGCGTATCAAGCATCTTGCTTCCGTTCTAACGATGCGTTTGGAAAGGCGGTTGCATAATGAGTAAAGTCAAAATCACTTGGAAGGCTTTTGGAGATAAGCCTGAGATTGGTCGCTTCATCAGTTCTGTTGAATTCGAGACTGAATTCAAGATTACAGAAAATGATGTAACTCAGTTCTTAGAGGTTGTTTATCACACAACCAATACTTACTCAGGAAATCTATGGGAAATCATTCAGCCATTGCTTTCCGAGACAAGAACTCACACATCGCTTTCAGTAGGCGATGAGGTTGAAATTGATGGCGTCGGTTATGTATGCGCCGACTTTGGATTCGAGAAAGTGGAGGTAAACGCATAATGAAATTCCTTACTTACATCAAGGCTCCAAACACAACCAGCGGGAATCCTCAACGCGGATGGATTCTCTCTGACCAATGGGGCGGGTTCGAGCGATTCATCGATGAAGGCTACGAAGGTCGTGGAGCCATTGCCAAAGAATTATGGGATGGCGCTCAAGAGATAAATAGCGGATTCGGAATCTTGGTTGCATCAACTGAATACAAGAGATGGAAGAAAATGAAGTCGGAGGTCAGCGCATAATGGCAAGCAACTATCCAGCGGGTGTTACAGGAATGGAGCCTGAAATCTCAGGTGAATATCCTGACCAAGCAAAATTAGAGGCTTACGCCTTAGCAATGGAAAAAATTCAAAAGGAATTTGGAAGCGAGGACTTGTAATGACGATTGACCAAGCAAAAAAGATTGTTGGTAATCAACCAACTTGGGCTTTGAAGAATATGGTCAAGGCTCTTCAGATGTTGCCAAGGCTAAATACAGCCGAGGATGAAATTCGTTTGATTGCCGCAAAGATTGTGTTGAAGGAAAGAAAATGAGTCCTAAATTCGAGATACATTTAATTAGGACAAAAGTTGTGCCTATCAATGCTGAAGATAAAGACCATGCTTATGAAATTGCTGAAACACGATTTGGCTTAGATAAACATTGGGACATTGACACAATAAAAGAAACAGAATAAACTGGGGTTTAATAAAGAGAGAGAGGTAAAAAATGGAACACGCGATATTAGTTCATTCGCCCGAGTATGCGAATTGGGTTTTTGACCCGACGCACCCAACTCAAGGGCGCCGCTTTCTCCATGCCCGTAATCAATTACTCTTGCGAGCGCAGGAGCGTCATTTGAATGTGTATGAGATTGAACCTGAGATGCCACACACAGACGACCTTCATGCGGTTCATGACATGGAATATGTTTACGATGTAACTGTCCGTGGAGAATCAACTGAATGGGTCGGGCAACGCCATGACTTAGGCGAACTAGCCAAGTTGTTTGCTGGCGGAACTTTGACTGCCCTAGATACTTTGATTGATTACAAAACCAAATTGGCTGTTCACTTTGCGGGTGCCAAGCACCATGCGATGCGTGACTACTCAAGCGGTTTCTGTATCTTCAATGACTTTGCTATCGCCGCTACCAAGGCAACAGAAGAGTATGACCAGAGAATTGCTATCTTCGATTGCGATGCTCACCATGGTGACGGAACTGAAATGCTCTTGAAGAAGAATAAGAATGTTATGACTTTCTCTGTTCATGAGTATGGAATTTTTCCAGGCACAGGTTTGATGAGCGATTGGAAACATCGTGCATACAATTTTCCATTAGCCGCAAACTCGGGCGATGAGGCTTTGCTATCTGCTACTGAAGCCTTCCTTCAGGCTTGCGAAGAATTTCAACCAACAATGATTTTTGTTGCGTGTGGCGCGGACGCTCTAAAGAATGACCCACTCTCATCGCTTGAGTTCACCAAAGAGGGTTACTTCGCATCCATGCGGATGATTAGAGAACAATTCTATGACCATCCAATTCTCCTAGGCGGAGCAGGTGGCTACCAGCCCGACACGGAAACCCCTGACCTATGGGCGACAGTTGCCCTTGGACTTATGGCGGTTCAAACCGAGGTTGTAAAACCTTAGCCGCTAAGATTGGTTACCAAATCGAGAGAAACTGAGCCAATCAGATGACAACCATTCTTGCTGTTCAACATCCCGACAAAGTTTCTTTGGGTGCGGACTCACAAGTAACAGCAGGTAATGGACGAATCGCTAACCATCCACAAATGGTGAAGATAAGTCAGAAGGGCGATTACATAATTGCTGGCGCTGGAGAATGTGCGCCTTGCGATATTGCTCAACATATTTGGATTCCGCCGACTCCAACTGCTAAAGACTGGAATGACCTTTACCATTTTATGATTGCAAAGGTTGTTCCCTCTCTTAAAGCATCTTTCAAAGAGAACGAATACAAGTGGGATACAGAAGATGACGAAGCAAAGTTTTCTTTCCTTGTTGCAATCGGCGGCGAGATATTTGAGATAGCCGACGACTTCTCTGTTTGCTTGGACTCAAAAGGTTTCTACGGTGTTGGCTCGGGTTCTAGTTATGGAATTGGTGCGCTGTCGGCTGGAGCATCTCTATCTAAAGCGTTAAAGATAAGCGCAGATAATGATGCCTACACATCAGCCCCATTTATTTATTTTAATCAGCCAAAGCGTAAAGTTGCTAACTCAACTAAAAAGTAGTATCCTCAACCCTAGTTGTATATCCTTACAACAAGAGAGGAAACTATGGAAAACCCACAAGACACGATTGACCAAAAGTTCAATCAAATTGTTAGTAAGCGAACTGCTCAAGAGAAGCGTCCACCAGCAAAGTTCCCTGAACTTCGTTATTTATGGGGCGTTACTTTAATTGGTAGTTTTGCTTTGATTATTCTTAGCGCTGTTATCTCTACGATTATCGATGCTCTGTAATCCGCATACGCAGATTGCACGGGACTCGTAGGATGAATTCGGAACAGGGATTACTCGGTAACAATCAGCCGAGTGATTCCTGTTTTTCGATGTATTGCTCAGGGTCATAAATAGTTATCGCCTTTGCTATTAAGTGTGGTTGTAAAGTCTTTGCATGATGTCCGCAGAAATAAAGTTCTCCGCTTAGAAACGAAGCGCCCACCTTTGCCTTGGCTCCGCATCTGTCGCAATTCTCGAACACTTCAAGCGGCGCTCGAACCATTGCGGTCATTTAATTTTCTTTGACTCTGGCGGATATTTTTCAATCCGTTCTTTGATTCTTCCGTCTTTGTGAAGTCTCACTATCCAGCCATCCTTAATCTGCATTGGATTAAATGGGTGTTTTGTTTTAGCGCTTCCTTTAGTCATCGTCTCTTCCTCAACAACTCTTCAAAGTCTTTGCTCTTGGTTCCGCCGTCGTAAGACCAAGCGTATCCCTTATTCACTAATTCAGTATTGAGCGAATCTGTTTGGCGGTTGATAAACAGCCATCCAAGAATTCTGCCGTATTTTTCCGAACTATCTACTTTCTCGGTGCGGATAACAATATCGGTTGCTCCGTCTAAAGCCTTCTTCAAATACTCTTTAACTTCTAGCCCTAGGATTTTTTCTCTAGCATCTGTCGTCCGAGATTCAGGGGTATCAATACCAGCAAGGCGAACTCGAGAGGTGAAGGAAATATCAAAACCTAAATCGATGACCACATCAATCGTGTCACCGTCTACAACTTTCAAAACTTGTTTGACTCTGTACTCGTACATTATTTCAAGCGCCCTGCATTTGTATCTGTGACTGGTCCTCCGACAATCCAAGCACGGCAGGTGCGAGCGCTCGCACATTTGAAATCGAAAGCCTCGCAGTATCCCAACTCTCCAGCCTCGGTGACATCCCAAGCGGTTTCGCGGTTATCTCCTCGGGCTAATCCGCCCTCGATACATTGGAGCATCTCGCTGGTTTGGATAAACGCGGCACAATTTCCGCATCTTTGCTTCTTGGCTTCCTCGGCGCTAACGCCCCATTCAGCCCCCATCTTTGTCCAGTAGTCATCATTAGACTCGGCAGGGTTTAGAGGACCGTAGGAAGCCGTTTGGATGGCTTTAGCACGGTTCTCAAGGTTGGCTCTTACATCCTGCGTCGCGGTTGGGCATGAAGCCTTCAAGAGTGCGGAGACTGCTGGTGTAAGAGACATGGCATAAGGGTATCAGGCGAACACCTGTTCGAATTTGTAGCCACAATTTATTGGCATGTAGCCACAAAATTCTTTGTGTTTCGGGATGATTATTAACCCCCGTTGTGTTATACTTAGTGTATCCGAGAGAGAGGAAACCAAATGGCTAAGAAAGTCTACGAAGTAGAAATCAAGGGTCAAAAAGAAAAGTATTACTTCGGAAGCAAGCAGGAAGCAGAGGCTTACGCGATAACTGCTACTGCTTGGGTCGGCGGAAAATACAGAATTCAAGCAATCTTTATTCAAGAAGAGGCGGTCAAATAATGGCTCAGAAAATCTATAAAGTGACTTGTTCAAAGGGTCATGTGGTCGAGGTTAGCCAAGAAGGAAGTTCTCAGTTTGATTTCTGCGGTTTCAAAGAGTCTTACTGCGAAGGCGTGGTAATCGTAGTTTCCGAGCAAGTATCAATCTAGGGGGAAAAATGAGCAACTGGTCAGACAAAATCGTGGTTATCGGCGTTGGCATCTCTCAAGAAGAGGCTGACAAAATCAAGGAAATTATTGTTGAGAAAGTAGATAACTAACCCCAGTTATGATATACTGGTCTTGTTCTCAGAGAGGGGAATAAAATGGCTCAGAAAGCAGTCAAGAAGATTGGTCAGTATCGCCTTTACAAAGTAGAGGGCTACGGCATTTACGAGATTTACTACGGAACTAAGGCAACTGGCGTTCATGTAGAAAACATCGCTCACAAAGAAAACTTTGAGTGGGCTGTCGCTGAAATAAAGCAAAGCGTTCAACAGGCTGTTAGAGAAGGCTACGGAATAGGAGTGAGCAACTAATGATAGAAATTCTAAACGAAAAACAAACCGTCACTTATCACAAGGTTCATGTAAGCGAAAACTACAACCTTGAAAAAAACCAAAAGGTTGTCAAGATTTCGGGCAAGGAATGGTATGCCATCTACGCTTACATCAGCGAGAGTTGGGATGTAGCCGAGGGTGCGCCATCAATCATCAGCGCTCGGGTCCAGTTAGTTTCTATCTTGAAAAATGGTAAGGCTGGCAACAACTACAAGACAGAACAATGGGTCAGCAAGAATTCTTTTGAGGGCGCTTTCAAAGAATTGTTTGAAGCGTATGAACAAGAATTAGCCAAGGAATTAGTTACTGCTTAATTGATTTCTTAACCCTAGTAAGATATACTCAGATTGTTCTTAGAGAGGAGAACGAAAATGATAAAGACTTGTGACGATTGTGGAAGTCAGTTTGATATTTTCAAAGAAGGCTACGGTCATCAGTTCTTCGTGGTCTGCGGAAAGTGTTGGGCAACAGAAACCAAGCGTCGTGAAACAGGCGGCGTATTTACTAGAGGGGGTAAATAAATGGGATGGGATGTAACTCAAGTAGGAAAGAACATCACTACACGCAAGTTCGTGGAGTATGAAATCAAACAATCTTACGACGGAATCTACGAGGCTATCAAAATCGTAGAGGGTAAGAATCTATACGGGCAAAAGGCTTTCTATGTCGCACTCAAGAAACTTGAGGATGGCAAAGTCTTTGCGTGTGTCTATCTAACTCGCCGTAAGAATGGTTCAATCGCCATCAAGGTCATCGGAGAATCATCAGGTCCAGGACAAATCGAGGCTCCACTATCTTTCATCGAATTGCTATCTCCAACTGATAACGAGTGGGCAAAGCAATGGCGAGCAGACTGCATCAATCGCTACATATCCGAAAAGTTCTGTAAGGAGAGTGCCTAATGCGAGGAATCAGCACCCAGACGCTCGAGGCAAGTCTCGAAGTTTATTATCGAAGGCTTACCAACTGGAACACAACTGAAGAAAAGCGGCAACAATATCTAAAAAGAATAGAAGAAATCACGGAAGAACTAAACAAAAGGGAGAGTGCATAAATGGGATACACACATTACTGGGTTCTTAGCGAAGAGCCATCACGGGAAAAGTTTGTCGAGTTCGCTGAAGGTGTCAAGCAAATTGTTGAAACTGCCAAGGACGCAGGAATCGCAATCGCTGACGAAGAGTATGGCGATACATTGATTGTGTTCAACGGGGTCGGAGCCGACTCTCACGAATCATTCTATGTAAGCGCAGACGGGGTTGATTTCAACTTCTGCAAGACTGCTCAAAAGCCTTACGACATCGCTGTGACTGCCTCGCTGATTCATGCGAAGAAAGTCTTTGGCGACACAATCAAAATCTCTAGCGATGGTGACTGGTCAGATTGGGACGGCGGGAAACTGCTCTATGAAACTGTCTATGACATCCAGCCTGAGTGCGTCTTTGACAAAGCGTAATTGGTTTATCTACCGCAAGCGTGGGACGATTCGACTCTCAAGAGTTAGGACTCTAAATGTTAAATTGGCTCGCGCTCGCGGTTAGTTTTATCGCCCTAGGTATTTCTATTAAATCTTATCTTGATTCTAGGTGGATTGAGATTGACTGGCACTTTGACGACGACGAGAAGCAACCTTAAATAAATCGGCAACTGTGATTGTAAATCCCTTTGTTGAATACTCAGGACGATTCATCTCACGCTTGATTCCATAAACTGCTATTGCTTTACGAACGCTATCGGTTGGAATTATTACCACGGTATCTTCAAGGATGAATGACCAATGGCTCGCCTTGCTTGTCGTAATCCCTGACGCATACCAGCAACTCAGGACATCTGACCAGCACTCGGTTTCAATATAGAGATTGCCTGTATCTATCCAGCGCCTATCTCGCTTTACTTCGACTGTTTCAATCGGTGCGGTCAATAGCGAATTTACTATAACCTCGCCCTCTTGCCCGAAGCGTAAATCTAAATCCCAATCAGAGCGACTCATAATGTTCCCCATTGATTTGATTGCCCAATCGATATTGGCGCGATAGTTTGAATAACTGATTTGTTTTCGTAGAGCGCTAATAATATCGCTTCAGCACGGTCAGGGGAAGCCACTCCTCTTTTCTTCATGTCTATCTTTGATTCAATAACAACTCGACCTGACGCATCCGATGTATAGGTCGGACCAGCCATTTGAGATAGCACGAACCTATCGACATTTAATCTAATATCCTGTTTACCATCTTTAGGCTGAATCAACTGCCTAGCGTTCCACCACATCTCGGCTCTTTGATTCTTGAACTTGGCTTGGTCTTTAGGCTTCTCGGCAACATTGACTCCGATGATGTCAGCGGGTAACTGTCTTTCCTTTACCCATCTATCCAGCATAGAGACAACGCCCCAACCTAATCCGATGGTATCTACCTTGACTCGAACTCTGTCTCGGATTTCTCTCTCTTCGTGAATCTTGATACAGGCTTCAACCTCTCGCATGACCACGCCAGCCACATCAACTGCGTTTGCGTTTTGTTTACCTGATGAACGGTGAACGATGCTAACTGCTCCGCCATCTAGTCGAGCAATAACGAATTCATCTCCGCCATCTGATGCAATATCTACTCCAAGTTTTATTATCTTAGATTCAATCGGCTCTTCGTTCTCTGTCGCTAACTCTGCCCATGCAAAAGGAATTACTTTGCCCGTGCTTGACTTAGGGAACTGAGCATTAACACGGGCTTCAACGAATGGTGAATCGGCTCCAAATTCAGAGATAACATCATCGACCCAAGTTTGGTCTACAAGGTGTGTTCGAACTTCATGCGCTTCTATGTAATCAGGACAAGCGCGACATCTGCCTGTTGGCTCACCCGTAAAGTTTGGTGTGTCATAAGCGCTAATCGGGATGATGCTGTAAAGCGGACTCGAACAGATTCGCTCGAACCAAGTTTGCTCTGTATCTGTTGGAGGGTTACCTAATACGAGAAGTTTGGTATTGCCACCCGTCATAAGAGACTCAAGGGCTGTTCCGATTGTGTCGGATAAACCTCCAGCCTCATCAACGACGACAAGCAAGTTAGGTGCGTGGATACCCTGAACCGCTGTTTCATCATGAGCGCTTGGACTAAATCCGTATCCAACTACGGTGCCATTGATTTTCCATTGAACGGTATCGGCTTCTCCAGGCAATTTATGTTTAGCGTGAACTCTACGAATAGCCGCCCACATAATGTTTCTAACCTGTCGGTGTGTAGTCGCTGTTGTGATTGCAACTGCCGTGCCTGGAGCGTGACAAGATAACCACCAAGCAACTGCTCGAGCCGCAAGGTGAGATTTTCCTGGAGCGTGGCAAGCAGGGACGACTGTTCTCTTGTTTGTCATTACTGAATTAAGAATCTCTTTTTGCTTACTCCATAGAGTTTCGCCTAATCCTTGCTCAACGAATCCAACTGGGTCGTTCTGCCATCTAGCCCACGGGTTCTCTAATTCAGCATCAAGGATTACCAAAAGGGCATGACGCTCATCTGGTGTAAGCATCGCAAGCAACTCAGCCTGTTTGTTTGAATCGCTCTCGAGGAACTTATCAAGAAGTCTCTCGGTCATAACTTAAGCGCTCTTCGTTTTACGGGACTCGAGGACCTTGGCTATCTTCTCTTGTAGTTCTCCCATAGTGACTGTAACTCTAACCTCTGATACGGAATGACTCAAAACCTCTTGCTTATCGATACGACCAAAATCTTCAGGGACTTGACGCTCTAACCACCAAGCCGATGCTTTCCAATCCCCTTGGCTTGCCGCGCTTGATACGACTGCAACCTTTTTAGCGATTGCTTCGGCTCGCGCCCGTGTGAGCGACTCCAAAAAATCTAAGTATATTTTCTCCTCGGGTTTAGGTTTGGCATCATCAAGCGTCGCCATCCTGTCCCGCTCTACCATTCCACGGCTCATCCAGTTGTAGAAAGTGGACTCAGCAATGTTTACCATCGCTACCGCTTTGTTTACTGGCATACCAAGAACAATTAGGTTTAGTAACTCTTCACGCCTGACATCATCAAGAAGGACCGTCGTTCCTTTTGGTCTGCCCTTTGGTCTAGCAGGTTGTTTCTTTGATACTGCGCTCGCCACTAGAACTCCTGACCGATATACCAAAATCCTAATTCAAGATACCAGTTGTATTTTGAAATAGTGAAGCCCAAAGCAAAACCACCAGTTTTGCCGTAAAGCAACCAAGACTTACCTATTCTTTTTTCCATGTGATTATTCTACCTCGGTTGTGCATGACTCTAAAGGGATAAATAATAATTCAGCAATATCTTTCCAACCATAAATCGAATTCGCCCATTCGTTCAAGTCCTCTGTATGAACTCGCATTGAATGTTCGCCTACTCGGATGGTGGTGCGACCCACAGGAATATGCCCAGGCTTGGATTTTCCCCCGCCTAAGATTTCTGCAACTTCTTCAGGACTAAAGCCTGTTCCCCTCAAGCCCGTGCTGGTTAGAAGTTTGTTTAACTCCTGTGGGTCGTATGTTGCCAAGTCAGAGGTTCGGTTATCGACGATAAGGATTTTGATTTCCTCAACATCATCGACATCGACCCAATGAACGGCAATCTTTTCCCACCCTAACTGAACTGCTCCCTGATAAGTGTGATTACCAGAAAGGATGTGCTGTGTGCGCTTATTGACCACGATAGGTCGATACTGACCCATTACCTCAAGGGAAGCAATGATGGAGCCTATATCGCCCTCACGCGGGTTAAGAGGGTGAACTTTAATCTCATTGATTCCGACTGTCTCTATATCTTCAGGCGAACTCTCGCTTCGCTCAGGCTTTGTATCAGGCTCGACAGGTTTACGCTCAGGAAATCCCAGTCGGTCTTTAATCGTTTTGATTGCTTTCTGTTTTGTCGGAGCCTCGGCATATAGTTGCTCTTTCCAAGCCTTGTAAGCCTCCATCTCGACTGTAAACTTCCAAGCGCTTATCTTTACTTCAGGGTCGCTAGGTAAAGACTTAGAATCGGTTATGTTGTCTTTATCTTTCCCACTCATCAATCTATCTAAAGTCTCAACCTCAGATTGAGTGAAGCCCGTTCCTTCGAGTTCAGGAAGCGCGGTCAGCAAACTCTTGAGCAATGGCTCGTTGTAACTTGCTAGGTCGGTCAGGCGATTATCAGCCAAGACAATCTTGCGAGCGCTCTCTTCATCGACTTCGACATAAGTTATCTTTATTTTTTTCCAGCCGAGTTTCTTTGCCGCTTTGTAGGTGTGGTTTCCCGCCAAGATAAAATTTGAACCATACTGAACAACAATCGGTCTGTATTGCCCATGGGCTTTGAGAGACTGAGCAATCGCTTCAATATCGCCACGACGAGGATTTGTCGGATATGCCTCAAGGGATGACAAAGGAACTGAAGCAACTTGTCCAACCTTTATCTTCGCCTTCATTAAGCGACTGGTTTCGCTGGTCGTCCTCGTCTACGAATTAGTTTGCCTTCGGCGTCATACTCAGGCACTCGCTGAATATCATTACGGATAATCTTGTAAATCAACTGCTCCGATACGCCCATGGCTTCAGCAATCTCACGATAGGTAATGCGCTGTTTACGCAGTCGAAGAATCAACTGCTTTCTGCGCTTGCCCAAATCCTGAATCTGTATTTGGTGTGTGCGGATAGCGTCGGTTAAAAGTTTAACCTCATCTAAACCTTTACCGTCTAACTCTGTTGCATCCATTACGGTATTCATATTACATCTCCTTCTTCGAACAAGCGTTCGACGGCATCATCAAACTTAACTTTTTTATGAATCTGATTAGCGGTTGCTACAAATTCCAAATCAATCTTCATAACCGATTTCTTGTAAGCAATTAGCATAGCCAAATAAAACGGTAGTATGAAAAAACTAGCGATTGCTAAACCAACTGCTGTCCAAATTAAATTCCAGTTCAATATGTCCTCTCCTTCTTTAATCCTCTGATATAAATAACTAACGAGTTCTTGTCGTTCTTTGGCGGCAGAAAAACTAACGACTTAACAAACTTTGAAGAATCATCAGGAAGAACTCCCGCATCTACAAGTCCATCAATCGCCGCTTTGACTGAGGGATTACACGCCCCTACATCCTGTAAGCGACCACCCTTCTGATGTGGTTCCACCGTGACGGTAATCCAAACCATAGGCGGTATCTTCTCATATTTAGCCAAGAGTTGAAAACCCGAGCGCCATTCCTTTGTGAGTTTTGCTCTCTCCCATCGGTTGCCAGCGCGTTCGGCGTTGGTCGTCCAAGGACGCTGATTGAACTCAAGACGATAAATCGTCTGCTCGGTCTCATCGACCTGACAAAAACATTCCATGACTCAATCATGAGGGTTACTCCAGTTCATGTCCAGTTGCTCTTTTCGCCCGTTATTGTCAATCTTCCACCAAGAACCGTTTTGGTCTTGAAACGGAATATCTTCAGCCGACTCAACCTTTTGAATTAGGTAGCCGAGTTCACGGGCTTTGGCTCGATTTGATTCGACCCATCCATGACAACCGCTAGTTCCAGTTCCGCAAAGAACAATTAGGTTTGCTGATTCGTGGAGCATCTCATTCTTTGAGCCGCCCATCATTCGAGGGCGTCGGTGATGAACTGATACGGGATAGCCTAGAAAATCTCTTCCGCATCTTTCACACTTGTAAATAGCACGGGCAAGAACTAACCATCTTGTCGGTTCAGAAACTCTATTAGGTTTAGGCTTTGCCATTGGAGTCTCTCGTCTGCGATGGCGTCCAAGCAAGCAGGGCATACCTTTGATTGCGTTTGAACCGCCACCTGCTGAACCAACCTACAAATCGAAACATCTTCATGAGTTAGGTGCCACCGTTCCATTATCATCTTCCACAGGAGCATCTTTACCTCTGTTCAGTTTTTCCAATAATTCTTTTTTAATCTGTGTTACAAATTCGGGTGAGGCTTTTTTCTTTTCCAACTCTTGATACTGGAGCGACATCAATCTTCCGCGCTCGCGTTCTCTAGCGTCGGCTAGTCTACGGCGCCACTCCCGATTTATGTGTGCAGGAGTTACCGCTGTGTCTAGGTTTGAATAATGCCAAGAAACAATTTTCTTTGCTTCATCCAAAGGCACATCTGAATCTAAAGACTCCGCCCATGCACGGACCTTTAACTCATCGACTTGGATTCGTAGGTCATAGATTCCGATGAAGCCTAAGAGGATGGCGAGGTCAGAGAGACTCATTGCGGAACTTCTCTGCCAAGTCGATTGCTCTAATTGCTGATTGTTCATGCTTTGTTTTAACTCCTACTCCACGAAGAACTAAATCCATCTGACGCATTGAGGGAACTGTCCCTATGTAATCCAAAGCCTGTTCAATCTGCTCGGCTGTGTAGTCTCGTTTTTACGCGGCTTGGCAAATTGCTAACAACGAGTGCCATGCACTTTTGCCCAAAGGTTTGACTCTTTGCTTCTCCCACCATTTTCTAGCAACTGCTTCAGAGAGCGCGACAACTGCGATAGCAGTTTCGTCGCTCTTTGTTGTAGATAGGACGGATGTATAGGACGGATGGTGCGGAGTGGCGTTGGGGAGTTGAGCCTCCAGAGTTGGGGAGTTGGGGGTATCTGAGTTGGGGAGTTCGACCTCTCCTAAACTTTGTTCCTCCCCTACTATGTTGGGTAGTTTTTTCCATATCAACTGATAGACCGTGGCATTACCCCGAGAGTTTCCCTTGGTAATAATCTTCAAGTGTCCATCGGCAATCATCTCGTTGATAACTTTTCGGACATACTCAACCGAGCATCTGCCCTTCGTAGCAAGATTTGATTGGGACGCAAAGAAGCGACCATCATCATGAGAAATATCTGCGAGCGCTAGGTGGATAAGGAGCCGAGTCCCGTCATAAGGCGAGTCCGACCAAACCTTTGTTATCCACCTGATACTCACAAATTACCTCCACAATGAGGGCAACATCTTTTGCGCCCTTGTATTTCAATTACTCGACCCTCAACACAACTCACATCTACATAAACCTTGCATCCATCACGACTCTCTTTTAATCGGGCGATGCGTCCAGTTTTATGAAGGACAGACAATACACCCGATGCGGTGCCGTGGTGAAGTCCAGTTATTTCAGAAAGTTCTTTCCAAGTTAAACCAGACATCTTTCTTTGAGAAAGAAGGTTAAGTGCTTGCGCTTGACGAAGAGCAGTCTTTCCTGACCTGTCTGCGGTAAGCGCTCGCTCTTTAGATGTATCTGTTCCGCTATGTCCTGAAGTTCCGTTATACGGTAACTCGGGCTGGTTCAAGAGTGCTGACATCTTCGGCTACCTCTTCCAATTTAGGTGGGTTCAATTTTGACTGTTGCTCTTTGAACTTGGCACGGAATTGGTCAAGAAGTCCAACTGGGTAAGCGTCCTTGTTCGCAGTTATGTATTGCCCGACTTCAGATAAAGTTTCAATCGTGGTTGATTGGTTTATCTTTGCGATGATTGCTTCAGGCGCTAAAACATCTTCAGCACTTGAGCGCTCGTAAGAATGTGCATCAGGGTCTACCTCATCAGTCGGTAGTGAAAGTGATTGCAATAGCGCTGTTCGAAATGCAACTGACATGGCTTTGGCTGTTGCCTTATCACCTGAATCCATTGCTTCGCCAACTACTGTTGCTTTGATTGCATCACCGTTTGCTCCGATGAATGTGTAACTCACTTTAACTCTGACATGTCCCATCGCTGTTCGGTTTCTCCCAATCTCAACTGTTTGATATTCATACTCTTCAACTGAAGGTATGACAACTACACCGAACTTTTGAAGTGCTGGCGATACTGCATTGACGACAGAATCAATTCCTCGGAAGTTAAATCCTTGGGCTGTGTTCTTGTCCTTCTTTGCAATTCCTCCAACCGCCTTCATGATTTCATTTAGCGCTTGCGCTATTGGTAATTTGTTCTCCATGTTCCCTCTCTCTATTCTGCGATAACAAACGAAACAGAAATCTCAGCAGGTATAACTTTGACTGCTGGCACAATTTCGCCTTGGGTTGATATTACTTTATCTTCAGACTGATTCAAAGCACCTAGGGCTTTTTTATCGATTTCTTTTTTGATGCGGACTAATCCAGGTTCGTTGGTCTCAGCCCAAGCGAGGAACTTAGATTCATCCTCAATATCGAACTTGACTCGACCTGAAACGGTTTTGATTGTGCCGTGGGGTAAAACTATGCTTTTACGGTCATTGGAGCGCTCCTGAAGGGCGTATGGTCGTAGGTTCGACTCAAACCATTCAGCATCTCTCTCAAGGTCTGTATTGACCTTCTCAAGCCATTCTGTGACCCTTTGTAATTCTCGGTTAAAGATGGCTTCGTTATCTGATTGCTTGCGTCGAATGGATGCAAGTTTTCTCATTGCCCAATCCGCTTTGGAATCGTTATCAACTATAAACGGTTCACGGGCTGGTTCCTCGATGATTTCAAAATCATCAACTGGTCTTGCTGATAGTGCGTTGTCCATGTGGACTCCTCTCGTTAAGGGAGAGGGTATCCAACTGGGGTTAGATTGTCAAGCCCTATATCCCGATGATTTGTCCAACATACATCGAGGCACCGACAACTGTGGCGATGAAGAGCGCCCCGACGGTTCGAATTACCCATTCGGAGCGACTCTCCATCTTTTCAAGACGGTCTGTTATGTGGTCCATGGCTTGTGAGATTCTTTCTGTATCTGAATCGTAAACATCTTTACGCAGATAAGTTTGACCAACATTTAAGTTCATCTGCTTAACTTCCATTGTCAGGTCGTCAAGCCGTCTCATGACTTCTCCTAAAGTTGGTTGAATCTCTTCTGCCATGATTATCCTTTGTAAGCAGGGCGAGCAACGCCCATAATGAGTTTGTAGGCTCTCTTCTTAAGAAAAGCGCCGTCGCCGTTGGACTGACTTCCTTTTGTGTCACCGCTTGTATTTCCTTCATAAACCCAAAGAGTTCCTTTGCCGTCGTTCTTTTGAACGATGCCTACATGGTCTGCTTGAGCATCATCATCGAATTGGAAAAAAGCAATGTCCCCTGGCTTTGCTTGACCGACGGGAACAATCTGACCTTTTTTAGCGAACCACTTCAGACCAGCATCGCATGAGGCAAAACCTTTTTTAGATGAAGCCGCGATTAAATCCAAAATGCCCGCTTCCTTGAAACACCATGAAACATACATAGCGCACCAAGGTTGGTTGTTGAGTCCATACCACTTGCCAAATTTTGTATCGTTGTTGGCACCTTCACGGTATCCAGCATCGACCTCGGCTTTCGCCGCGGCAAGAACTTTTTCTACTGACATTACTTTTTCTTTACTGACTTCTTGGCTGTAATTTTCTTTACAACTGCTTCGGTAACTCCGTCAGCAATCTTGCCAAACGCAGGGTCCTTTGGGTTAGCCGCTCTGATTGCGACGGGGAGAACGGCTGAAACGCCAGCCGCTAAAATTGCTTTAAGTGCATCGCCATCAAGAGCAAGGATGTCCCCGCCTGTAATCATGAAGGCTGTTGTAACTGCCGCTAGGAATGACCGTCCATACGAAGCGAGCATTGCTTGTGTCTTGCTGTCCATTGTGTTCTCCTAATTGTAGGTAGGTAAATAATAACCTATGGTTTCTTAACTTAAGTTGCTATATCTCCAAGGCACAAAATGTCAGCCCCATTTGTAAGGATAAAAACCGTATCCCCTACTTGTGGCGCATAACTGTGTATGTATTTAACCGAGGGTAAAGTATTCGTATCCCCTGCTATTTGAATATCGATAGTCTTAGGGCTGTTACTCGTTGCAACAACATAAGCCTGACGAAGCCTTAGAGTTGGAAAAGTATCTGTTCCTTTGATTTGATTAACTAAGTAACTCAAGTCCATCAGAATCTCCTACTTCTTCCGATTGCGTTCATTGTGCCACTTGCCGCTAGAGGGATTGAGATAGCATCCAACATAAGGATTTTATCTACCCCAACTGGCGAGCGCGTGACCTTAACTAAATCATAGACATCATGAGCAGGGTTCACCAACTGGTCCCAAGTAATTTTTTCTGAGGCGCCGATAACCTTTTTCAACTCAGCCGCCGCCGCTTCTTTAGCCTCGGCAACCGTCAAGATTGTTGGAGAGGATTTGAAGAGAGGGACTTCTCCATAAGTCTTTCGATAGGTAGGCGAACTCGGATTATCGTCCCAAGCCTCGCCAATAACTCCGATGCTTAGATTTGTTCCTTCGCCTGTATAGATAACTCCGTTGTAGGACTCATCGATTGAAAGCGAGCGAGCAATCTGAATAAGGACTGAATCGCTTCCATCTGCGTAAGTGGCAACTGCTGTTCCCTTGTCAGGGTCAGGAATTGGTCTCATACGAGCAATACCGTTTTCATCAAAATATAAATCCATGGATGCGGACTCGGCAATTTTTAGAGCCTCACGCCATGGGTCACTTGACTGGTCAAGGGTTGGGTAGAGCAAAGTTGTTACTTGGTTGGTCGCAGGAAAAATAGTCTTAACTTTTGGGTAGCGATACTTAAGAATGTTTTCAATGGCTGTTTCTTTTGCTGTGCCATCTGCAATGTAGAACTCATGGTTAGTAAACTTTGCCCGAGCCAAAATTAGGCTTCGGTCTGAACCTTTAATTGAAACCTTAATCCCTTGAGCGGTCTCTGTTATATCAACGCTCGTAATAATAAATACACCAAGAGGAACTAATTCCTCTGTGCCATCAGGAAAAGCAACACCTCTGTAAATTTTCACTTCGCGGTTGTAAGGCAAGAGAACCGAAGAAATGTTATTAGTAGGAACTAAAGTCCCATCTGTATCTACGAACTCTAAGGAACATTCACGACGGATTGACCGACGGTTATCAATGGTTACCTCACCGCTAATTGGAGAGGCTGTGCTAAGAATAGTTCCATTAGCCATATCGTAAATCTCAACCTTGACTGTTGTTGAATGAGATTTCCGAACTGCCTCTTTGAAGTCAGCGGAAACTGGATACATTACGGCGCTCCGACCTCGTAGTAAGTGACTTTGACTCGGCGAACCAAAGAGTTAATGTTTCCTGATTCGGTCCAGTTTCTATCTACAAAACGCACATACTTCTGACGACCTAGTGGGTCATGGACATGCAAGGTTCCTTGGTAGGTCAAGACTGGATACAACTCATCCCACTCGGTTTCTCCAGTAGTTACAAACTCATAGGTTCCATCAATGCCATAAATTGATTGGGAAACAATAACTGTCTTAGATGCACCAAGCGGCTTAAACACTCCATAGGATTCAACAATCGTTGAGTTCAGCGGTTGAAGCACATCAATGTTATTTACTTTAATAGTTGGACTTTCGGGGGCAGTAAAAGACCAAGTTGCAGGATTGGTAATCTGAATTGGAACAGTAGTTGTATACCCCGAGGAGATAGTTGCCATTAGATGTCAGCCCTCGCTTTCGCACGATAAGTAACAGTTGTGTCTAGTGGAACTTCATAGTCATTCAATTCAGCAATTTGAGTAGCCGTTGCGGTTACTGGACTGTTTCTAATTGCCGCGTATGTAATACCGTCATTGGAGCGTTCAATGTCAAAGACGAAAGAACTGAAACCGCCTCGGGTAAATACTGGTTCATCTCCAGCGTGGAAAGCAATCTTGTCTACATAGTGAACTCCGCCTGAACTTGCACTCACTACTCTCACAAATACTTGGGCGTGTGTCGCAGTAGGTGGTGCTAATACTGTCGCGCTTGCAGTAACAAATGCAGAACTTGTAGCGCTGACTGCTGTTCCATAGGTGGTGCTAATCGTTGCACCTGCTGAGGTTAAATAGCGGATACCAACTTGGCATGAACGAGTAGTAGTTCCCGCTTTGAAATCAGCAATCGCTGAGAACTCTTGGTTGGCTGTCACTAAAAACTTAGTTCCAATAGTTGTTGATGCAACTGCATCACCAGCCGCGCTTGCAGTTATTTCTAGGGAGGCGCTACCAATAGATGCTTGTGCGGTTGAACGAGCAATCGCGCAGTTAGTTGCCGCTTCCCATCCAGTTGTATTGGTTTCAAGGGAGGCTTGATTTGGCGATAATGAATTAGTTCTACCAAAGATTGTAACTGTTACTGCGCCAGCCGAAGAATCATAAAAGGCTGTAATCAATGGAGTCGCTGGAGCATCAACATCGATAGTAAATTGGCTATAAGCCCACTCGCTAAAATAATTAGCGCCATTAACTAATTGAGCAACTCGGACATAGGCACGATATGTTGTTCCATCTGCTAGGTCAGCCTCAAGAGTTTGACCGTTATTGCTTGATGTAACAATGCCAGTTGTGACGGTTGGTGTTGATGTATTAGCGCTAAAACTTCCACCGCCATAAGTAGTTGAATCAAAGACTTTAATCTCGTAAGCATTTTGTGGGTCACCATCTGTGTCGGCATAAGTCCAAACAACTGATGGGAATGTTGTATCTGTGATTGTCCCAGTCGGAGCAGTCACGGTAACTGTTGGTTGAGCGGTTGTAATTACATCTACATACAACTCATAGAGACCACCACGGTCTCCTGACGCTGTTGCGTTATCTGTAAATTTAACTACAAGATTATCAATAAGAGTTTGACTCCACGCTTCACCATTAGGAGCGCTAGTTAATTTCAAAGCAGTATCAAGAGTGCTTAAAGCAAGAGTGTTGGCTTTAGAGAAAGGAACTGAATAACTAACTGTTCGACCATTACGGTCTGTAATTACACCAAGGCTCAACTCAATGCTTCCAGTTGTTCCAATAGTTCCTCTTGCCCTTAGATTTACATACGCTACCTTCTCGGTAGCCGCTAGAGTCTGTGTGCCGAACTCTGCCTCATAAGAGGCTGGAACTGTTGTGCTTGTGCGGGTAATGTAAGTTGAATCGCTGTTGTCAGACAAAGCCGCATGAACTGAACCTGAGCCGCCTGAAATAGTAAAGGCTGAAGCGTTATTCCAATCAGCGTTAGGGCGAAGTGTATAAGTAGCCATTATTTGTTAGCCAACTCCTTTGCCAATATAGCGAATGTTTCTTGAATTCTCTGAGTGATTATGTCAGCCTTTTCGTTTTGGTCTGCCGCACCTGTTGTATCAACATTGACTACAAACGCACCCTGCTCAATAACAATGTTGTTTCCCTTTACGCCTCTGATGCTTGCTTCAGCGTCGGTGATTTGAGCAATGCCAGCCTGAGCGTTAGCAATCTTTTGACCAAACGCCGCCTCCGAACCAAACTTGCCAATAGCCGCACCTGTAAATGCAATGGACTTTTGAATCTCGTTAATTTGTGCAATCGCTTCTGCGCCGCCGCCAAGAATCGATGCCGCAATTTGAGCGCCCTTGATTGGTCCTGATTCAACTAAATCTTTAATTGCGGTTGCATCTAAACCTAGGGCTTGTAGTTGAGTAATTTGATTAGCAAACTGTTGGCTCTTATCCAAACGGGTCCGCATATTTTCAATAAGCGATTTTGCTTGTGGAATAAATCCATCAGGAAGTTCTACGCCCTTGAGTCCCGCAAAACCCATGATTGTCTCTTTGAGAGAATCTGCAAAGTCCTTTGCCGCTTGCTGTAAGTCTTTGAGAACATCACTCATCGACTCAATTCCAGCCTTCATTGCCTCACGAATCTTTTTCATTAAATCAACATTGCCTTGTAAATCTTCAAGAGCCTGTTCGTCTATTCCGCCCTTGCCAGCCGCCTCTGCCTTTTCTCTTTCTTTCTTGAGGATGTCACCAAAACCAAGACCTTCTTCAAGGCTTTCTTTAATCTTGGCAACGAAGTCACCAAGTCCAGCAACAAAATCTGTGTTCTTGGCAAACACAAGCATTTGTGAGCCAAATTGGATTAACTTCTCTCCTGCTTGTTCTGTCTTATCTGCAACTGCATCAATGAACTTTCCAACTGTTCCAGCAAAATCAAACTTAATTGCTTTACCAAGACCCTCAATCATTTTTTCAAGTGCTGGTGAGACTTTCTTTGCTCCAGCAATCAAACCTTCAACTATCTTGGAACCGTTATCTTCTTTTGCAAAATCTACTAACTTCTCGTTAAAGTCGAGCATCTTGTTAGCAATGCCTGAAATTGCTCCAGCGGCACCTTCGGAATAATTGCCCCAACTCTTTGAATTTTTAATAAGGGTCTTTGATACTCCTGTAATTAAATCAACTGACTTAGCGCCAGCATCATCGCTCCCAAGAAATAAATTTGTTAGGGAAGAAGCAACTCCACTAAGTTTTGAACTAGCAAAAGCCGCCATACCACCCAAGGCGCCAATAGCCGCTGAGACAGCATCTTTGACTACTGGAATTTTCATTAAAGGTGCTGTAAGTTTTTGAACCCATTCTTTTACTGTTGTTATTGAGTTATCTAAAAAGTTACCTAAGCCACTTGCAACTTTACCAAAAACGCCAACTACGCCTTTGCCTAAAGCCAAAAATGCTCCGATAACTCCCTTTGCAATAGTCTTGGCTACATCTAACAACTTTTCGAAGATATAAATACCAGTAGCGACAGCCTTTAGAATGTTAGCAAAGTTAGTTACAATCGCTGTAACTGCTAGTGCAATAACTCTTAAAACAGTATTGAATACGGCAATAACAACTTTACGGTAAGTATCATTGGTTTCCATAAGGTGAATAAAAGCATCAATAACATTCTTAATTGAAGTTGTAAAAAATTTAACAAATGTAAGAATTATGTCTATTACAAATTCAAAAACCTTTGCTACAACTTCGGCAAAACTTCCATATACCCGCATTACTGAAGCCAAGGCTTTTATGAGATGACCTAAATACATAATAATATAACCAAGGACAGTTAATACTAACTGTGCTACAAACTGGAAAACCGCGTTTACAACTTTTCTAAATGACTCAAAGTTTTTGTAAGCAACAATTACGGCGGTTACAAGGGCGCCAATTACCAGAATAATTCTTACGATTGGATTAGCGGCGATAATTGCATTGAGTCTAAGCATTGAAGCGGCAAGTCCATTTGTTGAGGCGATTGCGGCAAGTTGTCCTCCGCTTAGTAAAACGGTAGCCACTTGCAGAATACCCTTAGAAATAGCAAGTAATCTGACTGCCACAATGTTAGCGTAAAACGCCGCGGTTGCTAAAGTAACTGCTATTGCTATTCCTTGAAACGCCGTAACAAGAACCTTTGTTACCGTTGCATTACTTGTAAAAAAGTTTGTAACCGCTCTGATACCAGCGGCTAAAGTATTTAAGGCTTTTGCAATGACTCCAGTTATCAGACCTGATAAAACTGTTAATACTTTTGATACTTCTTTGACAATCGGAAGTAATGGCTTAAAAGCAGAAATTATATTTCCTACTGCGTTGCGGATTTGAGGAGATGTTAATACAACTACAAAAGCCGAGAACAATCCTGCATATTTTGACAGGGCGCCAAAGAATCCTTGGAAGAAAGGCGCCGCTTGGCTAAGAGATTTACCTGCCTTGATACCAAAAAATGTAGTAAAGCCCAAGGCAATAGGTAATACTTTTTCCATTACTGAAGCAATACCGTCTACACTCATTTTGCTTTTATCTAATTTTTCAATAAAGTTACCAAGGTTTGTTGCTATTTTTGCAAACGGGTCTGATAATTTAGTTAATACTTTTTCCATCGCATCAAGGAATTTAGAGAAAGTGCCAGTTCCATCGGCGGCTGTTGCAAATTTTGTGTATAACTCAAACGAGGCTAAAATTACTTTGCTGAAAGCATCAAGTAATCTTTTACCTACGGCAACTTGTAATTTGTTAGTTACATCTGACATTTCTTTAAGGGCTTTAGAAGGACTTTGGATTGCTAAGGCATAAGCGCCTGTGACCTTTGTGCCTTCTTTTAAGATAAAGTTAAGAACTGCTTGGCGTCTTTCAGCCATATTCAACTCACTAGCGCTTTTGCCTATTGTTCGTCCGTAAATAGCAAAAGCCTCAGTAGCGCCAGTTGTAATACCAATTTGACGCAACATTCTTGTCTGACCAGTTGTGATAGCAAAGATTAAAGTCTGTAAAGCGTCAGCGGCATTTACGCTTGCTGTTACAGATAAGTTTTGAGCAACGGTGGCTAACTCAGAAGCGGCGCCTAAATCAACATTTGACTGAGCAAGTTTGATAACTGCTCTTCGTGCGGCGGCACTTGTAATACCAACTTTTTCAATCTCTTCAACTATAAGAGCAAGTTGTGTGTATCCATAGCGAGTGGACTGACCAATAGCCTGTAAAGCAATATCTAACTCTTGGACTTCAGCCGCGGCTTTGAATGATTTAGTAGCAAAAACAATTAAACTTACGGATACTCCAGCGGCGACTCCACCTAACGCAACTAAACTTGAATTAAGTTTTGAAGCCGCCCCTTGAAAAGTTTCAGCACTTTTTGACGCTTCTTGTAAACCTTTTGTAAATTGAGCAGAATCAGCGGTGAGGCGAGCGCGGACTTCCATGGTTGGTGACTCAGCCATTTATCTCCTAGCCTTTGCTCTTCTCTCGGCTTTCTCGCGTTCTTTTTCTTTTACGATATAGAAAGCGTTCCATTCGGTTAATTCCATACTGCTAAGTGGGCGGTGGGATTGGCTTCCATAAAGAAGTTCTCCCACCGTCCTACCTAACTTTTCTGCTATTTCAAAAAGAAACCGTTTTTCAGGATTCTTGAGGAAATCGAGCCTGTGCTTCTTCTACCGCCTTATCGCCAAGACCTGAACTGCCAAGAGCCTTTGTTGCCAAACGCTCGATGACTGCGCCATTCTTTGAAAGAATCGCTTCGCGGTCTTGTTCTGTAAAGACTGGTAGCCCTGTTGTTGGGTCAAACACAGTAGCAATAACAGTTTTTGCATACATATTAGAAACATCTACCTTATCTGCGGAGGTTGCTCCTTCAGTAAGTGTTGCTCTTTGTCCTGCTGTCATAGAACGGATTTCTACTGAAACTCCCCATTCAGGGACTTCAAGTAATTCTCTCGTAATATCGTCAGCCGAAAATATCTTTCCGCGTAAATCTGTCATTTCTTTTCTCCTTGGGACACTAGGTTGGTCACGATAAATTATTTAGTTTTTTTGAATCAATTCCTATTATGAGTAGGTGCCTCGAGTGATAGCGCCTGTCACTTGGAACTCTGCTGAGTATGTCACTACATCTCCGATAGCACCACTCTTCTCGTAAGAAGTGAGGATTGCCTCTCCTGTGTATTTGACATATCCTGCTGTTGAACCTTCAGGACCATATTCGAATGAAAGTGAAGCAGACTGACCTAGAACTCCAGCCAAGTGAGCATCAACTGTTGCATCAAAATTTCCAGAAACGCTCAATGTTGAGTCTGATAATCCGACCACATAAGACTTTGCTGATGAACCAAAAGTGCTGGTCTCGGCTGTGTCTACTGATTGTGGGAATGAAACATCTGTAAGGGTATTGCTAATATCGGTAAGCGAGCCACCTGAATTGTCTACCTTGAATACGGTGGATTTACCATGACGAAATGTAGGCATTGTTTTTTACCTCCTAGTAAAAGCCACCACAGGGGTAGCCGAGCCTGTTGAACCTGCAACCGTGTAGTTCACGCGCAAGTATCTGTTTACTGTTGTGCCACTAGCAACTTCAACTCTTTCTGAAGTTTTAGTTGTGCTAGTTACCACGGTAAAAGTAACCAAGTCAGCAAAAGTTGAGTTATCTGCTGAGTGCTGGATTTTTACTGTGATGTTTCCGTTGCGTGTATTTACTGGAACTGACAAGAATCCCGCTCCGCCATTAGCGGTTGAGGCTCCGTTGTCTACGCCTGTTCCATTTCCAGTAGCAGTTACAGCCGAGCCTGAAGAAAGAATTCTTCCGTGTTCTACTGCATCTGTTGATTGGAATTCTGCGCTTGCTTGGACAATATCTGCGATGGCACTTGAGACCTCGTAAGATGAATCGTCTGCTTGTAGCACGATTGCTCCAGCGCCATTTGAATGACCTTCAGGAGCAACAATAAGTTTAATTTTTGTGGCTGAACCAAGAGCGGTTGCAAAGAATTGGTCAGTTCCAACTGAAACTGTTGATTCGAACATCCCTGATAGCGAGACTGTTCCATCGCGGTGACCGACTACATAAGATTTTGCATTTGTGCCGAAGGCACTTGTCTCGGCTGTGTCTACGCTAGTTGAAGCGCTGACATCATTGAAATAGGTTGAAAAGTCATATTCATCGATAAAGATATTGACATTTTTACCGTGGCGGAATGTAGGCATTAGTTCTCCTCAACTGGGCGTTGATGTGGGGTGCCGTCTTGAAGAAAACCATCGCCGTCACCATCGGTTGCGTTAGGGTCAAAACCATCTGCAACAGCAGGTTCTTCTACGACCTCTGCAACTGGTTCGGCTTTAATTTCTTCTATAACAGGCTCTTCGATTTTTTTACTTGGCTTATCAGCATCTTCAATAATGCCTGAATCTAAAAGCCACTTAACCGATTGCGCTGGTAAATCAGTAGCAATTTCGCCAGCCTCGGCGCGTTTATTCGGTGGGTAATCAATACCCTGCAAGACTCTATAACGAGCCATTCAAACCTCCTCCGATACGGCACATGGATAGCCCAAGTAACCGTCAGGTCACTCGGACACGGAAGAGACGAAAAACTCGGGCGACTAAGCGCACAGTAGGTTTAGTGTATCAGGTAGCGAAATGCTAAATTATTTATGCACCGCTTCTTGATTGTAAATCAAATAAGAAACTTTCGTTCCGCTCAGAACCAATTTCTGACTCTTGGCATTTGTGAGCAAACGGGATTGTGATGTAACTGCCGTATGTTTTGGTTGAGATTGTCTGAGGGTCTGACAAATACCAGTTTCCCTTTTTGGACTGTCTCCAAGATAAACCTTCTTGCCCGCATCTTTTACAAGTTACTTTAGCCATTGTTACTCCCCTTTCTGACAAGGCAAGTATATCAAACCTTAGTTAGTTATTCAAGGGTGCGCCTTCACAGCAATTAGATTTCATGTGGCAATGAGGGCATAACCAGCGGGTAGAAATAGGCTCATACTCTTTGCCGCAAAAATCGCACTCAAGCATCTCTGCGTAAGCGCTCTTCTTGAATCATGTTGAGGGTTAGGAAGTAACCAATTCCATCTACGACTGTATCGGGCTTAGATTGATTGACCTCACGGGCTACCTTCATTCCGACCATACAAAGGGCAACTTGCTCGGCAGAAACCTCACAGCCGAGGATTACAGCCCATATCTTTGAGGCACGGGTAAAGTTATCAAGCGGATGTCCGTAGGCTTCCTGTCGGTCTCCTGAGACCAATTCCGCGGCGTATGCGGCTATATCTCTTGGGTCGTTCATAATACTTGGATGTCCGAGACTCCCTCGCTGGTCACTAGGAATGTCAAAACTCCCACAGCCGCAACCTCCCCCTTGGATTGTCTCCACCACACGCTTCCCCCGTCGAGGGCTGGTGCTTGTAGCCATTTGACTCCTCCCCAATCTGCTAGACGAAACGAATGATAATGACCTGATACCAAAATGTCACAATCGCCGATGGACTGCCGCCCGAGAGTTTGGTCAGCAATCCACCTGCGAAGTTTTGCTTCAGGACTTCCTGCGCTACGGGCGAGGTGTCCATGAGTAATTCCAATAATCTTTCCATTGACTTCAACTGTCAGACTCAACTCATCTGTTGGGATAGCAAAACGAACATGACCGTAGGCTTCAGGGTTGGCTTGAAAGATTTCAGCAACGGACTCAACTAGGGCTACATCGTCATTATCATTAAGAGTCGTAAAGGCTTTTCCATTCTTACGGTTTTCGCCGTGGTTTCCACCAATAGCCGCAACTGTGATATTTGGGACAACCTTTGACCAACGGATAAGAGCATCTCTTAGCAGACGACGAGCAATCTTTACTTGGTCTCTTCTATCAACTTCAACTGTAAAGGTTTGGATGTCGTAGTGACCATCGCATCCTTCAACTAAATCGCCTAGGCAAAGAACTGTAATTGAATCAATCGGGCGACCTATTTTCTTTAACTCTTTAATTCTGAACTCAACATCGTCAATAGCCTGAAGCCATCTACCAACTAAACCTTTTAACCCGTCGCCATCTCTTTTACCTACCTGCCAGTCCGAGGCACATACAACTAGGCTTGCTCCGCCTGTCATTTCTTTGCGCTCGCGGGGTTTGTGTTTTTTAATCTCTTGGATTAAGGCTTCAATATCGGCAACTTCTTGTTTGCCCTTTCGAACTACTTTGCCCTTCCATTGGCGGTTTAGAACTCCTAAAGTATCGCCCCACACATTGAAAAGAACTGGTTCTACAACTTGAAAGTGTTCGGGGTCTAATCCCCACATGCGAAGAACTCCTGACCAATCGGGCGCGTTATCGCCCTCCATTGGTTGAGTAGTAACTGTTCCTTCGTCACCTTGCCAATTAACCCCAGGCAACCACTCTGCTTGTCTTTGACGAGGTTCAGTTTTTTGAACTGAATTCATCTCGCTAGTTTTAAGCAGATTATCTAAAGCATCATCAAGACTCATTTGGACACTTACATCCATCTTTGCCAAGTAACCTTCTACGATGTCTACGCATAACATCAGAGCCTACCGTAATACCGAATGTTGCTAAAACTTCTACTAAGCGAGCAGAATTAACTTTTTCGTTTCGTAGTGTTTCTTTGAATTTAGTTTGTATAGGTTCAGGTAATTCTCTTGTAATTTTTCCAACCGAACAACCTTCTTGTATTTTCCAAACACCAACTAAATTATCTAAAGCGGAAGCGAACTCATCCTGATTTATTTTTGGATTTACAACGGGGGCATCGGATACTCCACGGGCGCGTTGCGCTTTCGAAGAGGAGCCTGTCGCATTTCCAGCATCGCTGGAACTCATCGGTTGTTGCGTTTCTCCCATACGGGTCTACCACTCTCTCTTGCGGAGCCGTTGGCTCCTCGTTTACATTCGCACTAGACATCGGAAATTCACCGAGATTAGTGGGCGATACTTTGGGTCTACTCCTAGTAGGTTTACTGAACCCATCGGTTCAATCCTCATAATATGCACCCCAGAGACGGTTTGTTCAAGCACCGACGCGAGCAACACGCGGATAGTTTCTGCTTTGTCTCTAGCGGTTGGATAATCTTCACGACCTGCTCGACAGATAACTTGAAGCATTGGATAGTCAATTCTGATACCGCCAGCGCCCATAGTAAATGTTGGGGAACTGCCAGCGTTTTCATAAACTGCTACGCAAGCATCAGGAGTTTCAGGGAGTGTGCCAAGAAAGATGGTTGAGCCAAGGGTGCCTTGAGTCGCATGAGCGCCAAAAGCGCTTGAAGTGTTTTGTAGGTAGTCGCCTACTGATTCAAGAATAGTTGCCATTAGCCCCTGTGACCTTTCTTTATGATGTCGATAATTCTACTCTTAATGTTTTCTTGGATTGTAGACATGGCTTCCATGACTGGTTGCTCAAGATATTTAGCCTGTGTCGGTGGATTGTGATAGTTGCCAATAATTTCATGGACAAAAAGAGCATAGGGAGCGGCTGGACCACCATAGAAAACATCCACAAAATAACCAGCAGTTCCCATTTGTGGGGAAGAAACTCCGCCTGAGCCGCGAAGAACTCCAGTATCTACTGGAACAAGAACTTGAGATTTAGCAAAGATAACATTGGCTTCTTCCCATATTGCTTGGGCTATGGCTTGAGGAGTATCTTCTTCTCCAGCCTTAAGAGCATTAACTAACTCTTTATCGCCGAATAAGTCGAGTGTAAAAGACGACTTTGCCATGGGCTAACGCCCAAATCTGATGACGGTGTGATGCGCCCCGTTTTCGTCTGCGATGTTGTCTACGCCATTTATCGTAAAGGTGTCCGCCCCGACGACCATTCTATGACCAACCGTGATTGATGTCGCGGGACCATAGGTGATGAATCGTCCAATATCAACAACTTCAACGCCTTGAACATCTTTAGATTTTACTGTGTCATAAATTAAACGACCTGTAACAGTCGTATTTGAATTAGCAAAAGTAGGTTTATTGTATTTATCAACAGAAGCCTTTGCGGTGAAAACAACAGAGTCCGTCATGAACTCCGCTACTTTGGCATAGATAGCATCCATTGGCTACCCCTATTCAACTATACGATGGTCGTAGACATTGTTAGGGTTATCATGAATTCCAGTATAAGCGTCTGTGTTGTAATCATCCACAATTCTGTCGTTTGTAGACTTTAGGGACTGAGCGTTTGCAAATGGTCGTGGAGGAGACTTACGCATTTCACGGGAAAGAAGGCTATTAGCCAACTCTTTGTAATGAGTAATCTTTGATGTAAAAGATTCTGAAACAGAGATGTCTCCGACGCTCTTTGAACTGCTATCGGCTAGACGGCTAAATCGAGCAATAAGAATTTCAGCACATTCACGCGCCGCTTTATAGGCATCGTTGCCCCACTCAGTAATTACATAGTTCAACTCTTCATCACTAAAAAGCGCATCTGTTGAATCTGTATCATGGATAAGGAAACGCACATAGTTACGAGTCGATGTGCTTGGGTCTCCTGAGTAGGTAAATGTCATTACATTCCACCTAGCATCATAAGGTTCATCTTGGCTTCGTCAATGGCTGTATTTACATTGGTAAGAGTTGCCAAAGTATCCGTAGTGTTTGGAAGTGTGATTGTGCGGTCTGCTGTTGGTTCTCCTGCTGAAAGGGTAAGTTCAAAAGCATCCGCTGTTGTTCCTTCAAAAACAATGCTTTGAGAGAAAGCCAACTCAAGTCCTGTTTGCTGACCAGTAAAGGTTGCATTGCTAATTGTTGGTGAAGTCAGAGTCTTGTTTGTAAGTTCTTGAGTTGTATCAGTTCCAACAAGTGTTGTAGTTGCGTTAGGAATTGTTACAGTTCTATCGGCAGTTGGGTCGGCAACTGTAAGAGTAGTTTCAAAACCATCGTTTGTTGCGCCTTCAAAAATAAGGGTATTGCCAGCGCCAAGGCTTACATTCGCAGTAAAAGATGGGGAAGCGGCAAGAATATAATTATCTAACTCATTATCAACATCGGTAGCAAGATTAAGAATATCGGTATGAACGGCAGGGTTATCCCCCGCTGTTGGATAGCGTAATCCCTTGGTAGTTGTGCCAGCCATGACTTACTCCTAACTAATTATCGGTTGAGCGTCTAAAAGAGTTATTTCTCTTTTAGATACATAACCGCCATCTTTATCAAGTTTACCTTGTGCAGATTTATCGTCTATGTCAAATACAGAAACAATCATTTTTACCTCATAAGTGAAAACTTTAGTTTCTTTATTTTCTTGTTTAGGCATCAAATTCAATCCAAGCGAGTGTTGGTTCATCCCAATACCATATACCTTCGATTGGCTTAGGCGTAGGCGGTTGCCAATCAAAATTATTATCAAGTAACCAAGATAAATAAGGCTGAGGGTAAATAAATATGTTTTCTGTTTGATTATAGGTAAAACCCGTGCCAGCAAAAAAACGGCGAAACGACCCACTATATGAGGTTTGAACCCAATTTGTGTTGGAACCATATAGGTTTTTACAAAAAGCAACACCTTTGGCTTCGGACTCTTGACCATTTTCATCAATAAGTTCGTTATTATGAACAACAATAACTCGTTTAACAATGTTATTTTCATCTAGTTCTGCAAAGTGCGCCATTAGAAAGTTATGCTCCCGCTTCCTGTCCATTGATAAATTCTGTATCCACCTGATGTTGTAATTGTTGGGCTACCTGTTGTTGCTGAAGCCGCGCTGTAAACATCTGAATAGCGTAAAACAACAATTCCTGAACCGCTAGTTGCAGTTACATTATTTCTGTTTCCGTATTCTCCACCAGCACCGCCGCCTGTATTAGCAACACCATTGCCAGCAATACCAGCACTACCGCCGCCTCTGCCAGCGTTTGTTCCTCCGCTACCGCCTGAATAAGAATTAGTTTGAGAACCTCCACCACCGCCTGAGCCATAAACCACAGCAGTTCCACTTATAGAATTACTTGTTCCTTGACCACCATCACCACCATTAAATTGAGAGGCTGTTGAACCCGCCGCCGAAGCACCGCCGCCGCCACCTGCGGCGGCAGTATTAGAACCGTTGTATCCAGCACCACCATTATTACCTTGCGATGGACTTACTGAAGGAGTATTACCTGTGCCACCAGCACCAGCAGGGTTGCCTGAAATTCCGCCACCGCCTGAACCTCCACTAGAGCCTGCGCTACCAAAAGGTGTAGAACCGTTTGCTCCTAAACCACCGCCAGCCGCACTAAAACTTTCAAATGATGAAGCACTACCGTTACCACCGCCACTACCAGCGCCAACAGTTACCGTGTAAAGAGTGCTTGGAGTAACAGCAAAACTAGCAGAAGTTCTATAACCGCCTCCGCCTCCGCCGCCTCCGCCGTGAGAACTATAACCATCTCCACCAGCACCGCCGCCGCCAACTACTAATAATTCAACTGTTGCAGGAGCGCCTACAAATGCACTTTTAGCAGAAGGCAGGGTAATAGCACCCGTGGTCAGCGAACTGACTTGGGCTGACGGAATCATTATCCGTTGGAGTCCTAAGTGCGGTGCCATTTCTTGCCTTCCCTACTACGGTTAAATTAAATAACTAGAACTGCGGCTTCTTCTGCTGTTAATGGTTCGCCAGCAACGAGTTTTGCCTTTGCTGATTCCTTTAGAGCCGCTTTAGCCGCTTCTGCCGCTTCGCGCTCTGCTCGGGCTTCTTCAGCCGCCGCTCGGTCTTGGTCAAGTTGAGCGATTTCAGCAGGTGTTAAATCAACATATTCGTGAGTGCCTTTTTCAACATCCACAATTAACTTTTTAGGTGTATCAGTCATTTACGATAGCCTTCCAATCGGTAGTTTCTTCATCCCACTCATACATGATACCGTCTGTTGGATAAGCAACTGGGGCTTCCCAAACACAAGTATCTTCATTCAATACCCAAGATGGGTAAGGCTTAGGTGGGATAAAAGCATCACGGGATTCATCATAGGAATAACCTATTCCCGCAAAATTTTTCCTAATCGACCCGTTGTAACTTGTCTTTACCCAAGTTCCACCTAGCGAATTCATAAAGGCTTCGCCTTCATCTGCTGAGTTGTTGTTTCCAACTAGCACTCTAAGAACAATTTTGTTCTCGTCTATCTCTGCCCAATGTGACATTTTTTCTCCTTTACGCTATCGGGTATCTAATAATAACAATTCCTGAACCGCCTGTGCCGCCAGTTCCTTGATAAGAACCACCACCGCCGCCTGAACCTGTGTTTGCAACACCAGCAGTAGGATTGGTGCTTGTTGCACCTCTACCACCAGCACCACCAATAGAGTTAGTGCTTGTGTTGCTTGCGTTACTTCCTTCATTAGCACCTGAACCACCCGCGGCGTAATAAGTTGCAGTTCCAGTTATTGATGATTGCTTTCCAGCACCACCAATACCGCCATTGCCACCTGATACTGTGGATGAAGATAATGAATTACCGCCAACACCACCTGCTCCACCACCGCCCGCACCTGCTTGATACCCGCCAGTTCCGCCAACAACACCTGTGCCACCTGCAAAACCAAAGCCAGTTGCACCATCTGAATTACCTTGCGTTGCCGCCGCGCCAGCATAGAAAACAGTATTTCCTGCTCCACCACCGCCGCCAGAACCACCAGTATTAGGAGAACCGTTTAGAGCGCCAGTTCCACCGCCGCCTTGACCTCCACCACCACCGATTGCTGTTACTGCGGCAAAGATGCTATTACTTCCGTTAAATCCTCTTGTTACAAGAGAAGGTGTAGCGGCGGCGCCTGAAAGCCCTTGAGCGCCACCTGCGCCGATTACAACATTGTATGAACCTACTGCAACGCTTCTACTTGTTTGCTCTAAATATCCGCCAGCACCGCCGCCGCCGCCAGCAGTTCTACCGCTTGAATCAGAACCACCACCACCTGCTCCACCTGCA
>Ga0315909_10001274_pt1 | contig 34004 bp, 36 predicted proteins | sample LakEriMetagenome_11_FD_203527 | JGI IMG/M metagenome (GOLD analysis project Ga0315909, IMG submission 203527) | Freshwater fungal communities from buoy surface, Lake Erie, Ohio, United States - Buoy 2 MA125 | ecosystem: Environmental > Aquatic > Freshwater > Lake | place: USA: Lake Erie, Ohio... | reverse complement strand
TGTGCCGAGCCACCCCCCCCAGTATATACGTATTACCCTTTTTCTCTGTAGATGGTTTTGTTGCTAGCGCGGTGCTGTCGCACCTTGCTGCCTTGAAGCTGGGTGTTGATGTTGGTGTCGGGTTGGTCACTCTCTGTGGTTTTGTGGTTGGTTGGTCTCGTTGGGTGGTTGTGTGGTTATGCGTTGTTTTGTATGTTTATTCATTTGTGTCTGTTTGGGTGTTGAGTATGTCGCTGGGTTGCAGGGTTCTTGCCGGCACCAAGCCCCGTGTAGGGGCGCGGTAGTAACTGGGTGATGGTGCGGTGTTTGGTTCCCCCCCACGCTTTACGAACTTGTTGTTCGAGGGTGGCCGTGACCAAATGTTTTTAGCCGACACCCAAGTTTCTTTAACTCTTTGTTACCCCTGTACGTGTCACATTTTTAATAGCTGTGGCTAAGCTGCGTGGCGTTGTTGATGATGTTGGGGTCGGTCCCCGTTTCCGGCCATCTTCCCGTTCCTGGCTGACTCATCGTTGTGTCCAGGGTCTAGGGCTTGCTCCACCGTTTGTACGGATCGTTCGGTTGTTAGAAAGGTGAGGGAGCCAACAGAGGAAGGGTTGACTCTGTGGCTCAACCTCATTGACATCGTACACTATCGGATGTATTGTTCAACGGTACTGAAGGGAGTTTTTTATGTTGCCTAGGGTGTTGAAGTATTCGGGTGCTAATTTTTGGGATTTGAAAGAGGATCAAGTGGATTGGGATGAGATGAAAGCAGCGTACCTTCGTGCGAGTTCGCAGGATGTTGTCTTGACGTTGCGGGATATTGCTGATGTTCGACAGAACTTTGGTGCCAACTCTATTTTTAAAGCTTGTCGTCAAGCTGCGGATGAGATTGAGTCTCTTCGGTTGGAGGTTCGTGAACTAGAATCAGAGGTTCAACGGTTGGAGAAACTAGCAAACTATGGGCAATGAGTTTTCGGGCAGACGCAAACTGCCAGCAGAAATCCGTGCCAAGTTTTTTGCGTTACGCTCCAGCGGGTTAACCATCAAAGAAGCTTCTGCGATGGTTGGCATCCATGTGAACACTGGACAGAAGTGGGATGCGAAAGCCAAAAAGGTTGGGGCTGAGATCCAAGCCGCTGATCTTGGCATCCGTAAATCTAAGGTTACTGGTGGTCGAGACGCTGATGCCTACAAACAGGCCATCACCGAAGCAATAGATCTGCCATCGGTACGTCAATACGGTGACCTTTCTGATGAAGCGAAACGTGGAATGGAAGACTTTGACTACTTTCGGCGCAGATATTTGGGTCGTGTCCCGTCACCGTGGCAAGTTGATGCTGCGTTACAGATCGTCAAATGGCTTGAATCCCCTGAGAAAGAGTTTTGTGTCGTCAATGTTGCTCCAGGTGCCGGCAAATCAACCCTTTGGCATGATGTTGCCGTGTGGGTGATAGTCCGAAACAGGGCGATCCGTGTGATGATTGGGTCAATTTCTCAATCTATGGCAAAACAGTACAGTCGCCGTATCCGTGAAACCCTTGAACGGCCATTTCCGTTGGAACCTGACCCTGAACTGGTACGCAAAGGGTTAGCTTTGAACGCTGAAGCGTGTCTCGCACATGACTATGGCAGGTTCAAACCGTCAGCATCAGGTGGATTGTGGCGAGCAGAAGAGTTTGTGGTTGAACAGTTAGGTGTCGGCGGTCTAGACAACAAAGAACCAACCGTTTCTGCTTACGGTATAGAGTCCGAGTTCATCGGTCACCGTGCCGATCTATGTCTTTTTGATGACGTTGCCGGACCTGAGAACGCTAAAGAGTCTGCTGCTCGAGACAAACTGATAGAACGCTGGGATTCTGTAGCGGAAGCCCGTGTAGACCCAGGTGGACTACTAGCTGTGGTCGGTCAACGGCTAGGACCAACCGACCTGTACGCCCACTGTCTGTCCAAAGAAACCTACGATGACTTTGATGACGACTACGATGGGCAAGATGTCACCCTTTTGGACAAACTTACGGAAGCAAAAGAACCGGTTAAAAAGAAAAAGTATCATCACCTGGTTTATAAAGCTTGGTACGAAGATTTGGATACAGGCCCACAGTCCCGCCGAAAGGATGCACCCGCCTGGCCCGAAGGACCGCTACTAGATCCACACCGACTGTCGTGGAAAGACCTATCTTTCATCAAACATTCCAACCCAACCAAGTTCAAAATCGTCTATCAACAAGAAGACATAGAAGCTGGGATGTATCTAATTGAACGGGTATGGGCAACCGGCGGGGTCGGACCCGATGGCATCATGTACCCAGGGTGCATAGACAGGGATCGCCGCCCAGGATACATACCACCAGGGTTACGTCAACCAATTATTTCGATTGCCTCTGTAGATCCTTCTCCATCTGAGTTTTGGGCAGTCCAATGGTGGCTGTATCAGCCTGACACCAACCTTCGTTACCTGATAGATCTAGAACGAACCCGTCTCACAGCTGAAGAACTTTTAGGTTTCTCTGTCGGAACCGGTGAGTATTCAGGAATCATGGATGATTGGCAACACAGATCAGTACAGATGGGGCATCCGATAACCCATTGGATTGTGGAAGTGAACGCCGCACAAAGATTCCTTTTGGCACATGAGTTTGTGCGCCGATGGCAAGCCATCAACCGTGTCAACGTGATTGCTCACACCACCAGCCGAAACAAACTTGACGAAACTTTAGGTGTAGAAGCTTTACTTCCCCCACTGTGGCGTACCGGTGCGATTCGTTTACCGACAATGGTGGAGAACTGGAAAACACTTGCGTTGATAGATGAGATGGCTACATGGACTCGAGATAAGAAACGTGGAACTGACCTTGTGATGGCACATTGGTTTGCAGAATTACACGCACCACAACTCACTGCTGCGAAGACACCACCACGAATGTGGCGGCCATCTTGGATATAACCGTTTTCCACAACCGCAAATGACCTATACTTTGCCTAACTGTCGTTGGAGAACTGGATGAGGTCTGTAGAAGAAATAGTTTCAATGTTCACAGCCCGCCGCGAGGCAATGGGTCCCGTGTTGAAACGGATGCGTGAAGTACGTGAAATGACCCGTGGGGAACTTATCGTTCCGCTGAACGAACTTGACCGCAATGCTCGAGCATCAGTCGCCAACCTTGCCACCCAAGGCATAGATCAGATGGCTATGCGTGTCGCATCAACTTTGCCGGCACCATACTTCCCACCGTTAAAAGATGGGGTGGAACAGTCAGCCAAAACAGCTCGCCTTCGCAAACGCGCTATGGAATCCATGTGGGATCACAACCGTTTTGACCTCAAAATGCGCCGCCGTTCCCGCCTTCTGTTGGCTTACGGCACAAGTCCTGTAGTTCTCAAACCTGACTTTGGCAAACTTGTACCAACATGGCAAGTACGCAACCCGCTAGATACCTACCCTGCCGTAACAGAAGACCCTGACGACATCATTCCCGAAAACGTCATCTTCACCTATGTGAAAAATGCTCAATGGCTTCTCAAAAACTATGGCGGTCAGGTACAAAACCTGAACATGGGCAAAATCACCCACGATTCCCGCTTCCGTATCCTTGAATATGTTTGCGGAAACGAACTTGTTTTGGTTGCTATGGGTGCAGAAGACGGAACCATGTCCGACAACGGTTGGATGGAAGCTGTAGAACTAGAAAGAATCCCGAACCGCACAGGGATGCCACTAGCTGTTGTACCTAAGCGCATCACCCTTGACGAGATTCGAGGCCAGTTTGACAACATGGTGGGAATGTTTTACACCCGCGCACGGTTACAAGCATTGACCGAAATCGCTATTGAGCGTGGCATTTTCCCTGACGAATATCTGATTGCTCGCCCAGGTGAAAACCCTGAGATCATCCAAACCGCAGACGGTAAAACCGGTCAGCTTGGTGTTGTTAAAGGTGGCGACATCCAACAGCTACAAACCAACCCTGGTTACAAAACCGATGTAGCAATGGATCGCATTGAACGACAAGAACGCTTAGAGGGTGGCATCCCAGCCGAGTTCGGTGGAGAATCCGCATCCAACATTCGTACTGGTCGCCGTGGCGAAACCGTACTTGCAGCCACCGTTGACTTCAAAGTGCAGGAAGCACAAAAGATTTTTGAAGCATCCATCTTTGAAGAAGACCGTATTGCTATTGCCATTGAAAAGGCGTACTGGGGAGACAAACCAAAATCGTTCTTTATTGCCGGCAAACAGCAAAACGCCAAAGTGGATTACACCCCGAACAAGATTTGGGAAACCGACTTCCACTATGTCACCTACCCGTCATCGGGTTCAGATGTGAACGCTCTCATTGTTGGCTTGGGTCAGCGTCTAGGCACAGGTTTGATGTCTAAAGAATCAGCCCGTGAAGCCGATCCACTAATCACCGACCCTGAGTTGGAGCATGACCGCATCATCGCAGAAGGCGTAGAAGCAGCACTCCTGTCAAGCCTTCAGTCACAAGCAGCTGACCCCAACGGGCCATACCAGCCAGCCGACCTTGCCTACATTGCTCGCATGGTTGCAACCGACAAGATGAATCTTGCCGAAGCAATCGAAGCCGCACAGCAACGCGCACAAGAACGCCAAGCGGCACAAGCTCCAGCAGGATCACCTGAAACGATGCCAGGGCTAGCAATGCCAGGCATGGGAGCTGAACAACCGGCAGGACCGCCGGCTGGCGCACCATCGTTAGGTGATCTTGTTGCTCGACTTCGTGGTGGTCCACAAGCCGGTGCTGCCGCACCGCCAGGGACACCAGGTTCCGTTCTTTCACTAGCAGGAAGGTTGGGATGATATGGCTGAGTACCCGAACCGTACAGATTTACGCAACCCTGCGAAGCTTGCCGCCAAAGCCGCCACAGGCCAAACCTACGGCGAAGCAGGAAAACAAATAGCAGCACAGCGGGCAGTACCAATGGGTACGCCACCAACTGAACAGGTTGGCATGGCACGACCCGCATCGGCACCTGAACAGCCAATGGCGTTTGACCGCCCAACGGAACGACCAAATGAACCAATCACAATGGGTTTGGCATCCATGGGGCCACAGTCAGCGCAACAAATACCACGCTTTGATCCTGTTTTGGAAGAACTTTTGACACTTTCCAAGATGTATCCGAATCCGGATCTTGATGCCCTAATCTCCTCGATGCAATTCGGCGGGTTTTAATGTTCGGCTATCGCCTGTCAATTGAAGAAGAAGACACATTCCTTAAAGGTTTACAAGCCGAAACTGATCGCATTAACCAGTATCGGCAAACGGCAACCCCCGACTTGGCTACCCGTGTTGGACAGATCTATTCACAAGCACCTTGGCTTCCAGCTGGTGTTGCTTTGTCAATGGCGAAAGCCAACTACAACGACCAACAACTTGAACAAGCCATTAAACAGATTGCTTTAGAGGTTGAGAAAAACCCTGACCTGTATAACAACACAGCCGATCCTGAGAAGGAAGAAAAGAAAAGCAAAGGCATTTTCGGTTGGGTTAAAGACAAAGTTAAAACAGCATCCCGTTGGACTATGAGCGCACTTAACTTTCCTTTGGAAATGGTGCAAGGTGCAGGTTCACAATTTTTTGATAACCGTGAAGGTGTTAAAGGATGGTTTGCTTCCACATCGTTAGGAACGATGATTATGGAAGATGAGAAGTCAGGCAACGGTTTCTTCCTTGGTGGCGAAGCTTTACAGAATCAAGGGAAACGCGCCCGTGAATACCGTGGCGAAATCGGTGGTCACGCTTGGACATTTGGCCGTGGACTAGCAAGCCTTGTAGCAACACCTGACTCTAAAGCCTTCAACCTGATGTCAGGCATTGTTGATGCTGGTGTTGCTATTGCAGTACCCACCATTCCAGGTTCAAAGCTTGTCAAAGGTCAGGTTCGTGGCGCAGTGGAAGCTGGCACAGCTGGCGCGGCTGTTACAAAAGCAGATGACATTATCCGTTTTTGGGGTCGTGAAGGCGCACGAATCCTGCCATCCAATATGTCTGCTGAGGATTTTCGGCTCCAACAACTTAACCACGGCATCAGTGGATCACAGGTAAATGTTGAAGATGCAAACCGTTGGCTTGGAACGGCAGAAGCAAGACGGTTAATTGACCGCACCGTTGAAGCAAACACGATGGATGATGTTCGTGCGCTTTACGGCGACAACCTTTATGTTGAAACTGCTCAACAGTTACGCAACGCTAAAACAGCAGACGAAGTACAAGATGTTCTCATCAACACTTTGGGTAAAGAAACAGCTTTGTCCTCTACAAAGATGCGTGGAGCAACCCGTTTCCAAACCCGTATTCGAGTAGTGGACACCCTTAACAACCTGTTTGGAGAACGCTACACCCGTCTACTCAATGTGCGCCCAGGTCAATATGTCGACCTTTCTCCCACCGATCCGGTTGGCACACGCAAAACCCTAAACGAAATTGACCGCTGGATGAAACAAACCCTTGTTGACGATGACACGCGCAGGTCAATTCTTGATGAGGCAACTGACGCATTGGTGGGCGATGCAGCAACACCAACGGCACAAAAGGCATTACGAGAAAAACTTGTTGACACCATGAAACAATCATTAGTGGATCGTGGATACAAACAAGAAGTTGTGGATGCAGTATTTGACGCTCACGATGACTTCATTCGCAAAACCACCAGTTTTAATGTTGACGATGCTGGCAATGTAACTGACAACGGGATGTACATGGGTTTGGCTGGTCTAGACGATCAGATCCAAAACGGAATTGCCGCTGGCCCTCAACTTGCTAGCGAAATGGCACAAAATATGCTCCTGTTGCCCAACGCAGATCAGGTGCGCCGCCTTAGCGGTCTTAAAACATTGAACAAAATCTTTACCGTTTCAGACAGTAACCTAGATAATTTGGCACAAGCTGGTCAACTTAGGATGCCGTTTGCAACTTTGCAGTTTATTCAAGACAAGGTTTGGCGCAGTTTGATTCTAATGACTGGTGGCTACGGGTTGAGAAATCTGCTTGAAGGTCAAGTGTCGTTGGCATTATCAGGCAAAGATGCAACGAGCGTTTTCCGTCACCCACTGCAACATCTGATGTGGTCAACCAAAACCAAAAGAAGGCGCGGAGTTGGTGACGTATTTGGTGAAACCTTTGATGAAGAATCGGGTCTTGCCACGATGCGAGAGTTCCAAACAGCAACCGGCAACGCTTTGCGATCCCACTATTCTGACCCTTCTGATATGTTCCGTAGAGGAAAGCGTATTGGGCAATGGAGAACAGTTAAAAACTCTGATGGTATGCCAGTCATGGCACAGGCGCACGGTGACGAACTTGGTTTGTTGAACGCAGACTTTGTTGCCCGTAGATACGCCCAAGGCGCAACACGTGAAGAAATCATTGACGAACTCAACGGTGTCGTAAATCAGGGTTATGTTCAACGCCAACTAGCAGATGGCAAAACACAAGCACAGATTGACAACGAGATTGCTGAAAACATTGAAGAAGGTCGCACATGGCTTCGCAATCAGGTGGACTACCACGATAATGGCCGCCCAATCTTTGACCCAGCCACAGGCTCATATCACAGTCAAGCGATAGATCTGAGAGATCAAAACAACCTGGCACTTCTGTTGGACTCAGTGGAAGCCCGACTTGTCAGGGCAACAAACCAAAGGTCACGTCAACTTTTAGACATTGTTGCTGGTGGGCGTATGCCTGATGAAATCATTGACGCAAAGGTGCTGGGTCGTGGCGCACGGGCTGGCGATGTTGTAGAAATCCCAACCGCATCAGGTCGTGGCACACGTCAAGCTCGAGTTGTCTCAATAGATCCAGCAACTAACGAAGCCGTTGTTTCACCGTTTGCTTTCCAAAACCGTGAAGCATCCAACACGCTTGACAACTTCCTGCAAGATGACGCTATTCGTCTTGACCCAAAATCCCCACAAGAACTCACATGGGAAGTGCGAGCCAAAGAAACAGCCACCGACCCAACAATTCTGCAACGCTGGGATCAAACAACTGACACAATCTTTGGTTTCTTGCACACCAAACCAGCCAAATGGCTTGAACGGTCACCGGCTTTCCGTCAGCGTTACTACTCATGGATTGGTGACCTAGCCCCATCTTTGGATGAAAGCTCCGTGAACCTGCTTATACAGAATGTTCGTGCCGCAGCGCAACGCACAGGCACCGATGAATGGCGTTGGGTAGGTTCAAAAGAAACGTGGGACAAGATCGTTGACCTACAAGCAAACCCACAAAAACTATCAGGGTCGCTCAACCTGAAAGATGCAGACTTCTATGCCAAAGGTAACGCGCTAGACGACCTTAAATCCATGCTTTATGACGCATCAGAACGTAACAACATCACCGACATTGCTCGAGTTGTCATGCCATTTGCCCAGGCACAGGTTGAGTTCTTCAGGCGTTTCGCAGGACACTATGTAACAAACACCGGTTTTGGACCGTTGCCTAACCTTAAAAACATTCGCAAAACCCAGCTTGTTGTTGAAGGTGGGCGAGAAGCCGACCCCGATGGTGATGGTCGAGGTTTCTTCTACACCGATCCCGTAACAGGCGAATGGATGTTCAGTTACCCAATGTCCCACTACCTTACCCGTGCGCTCACCTCTATCGGTGGTGGAGCAGGTTTGGATGTCGGCCTATCAGCACCAGTTAAAGGCTTCGCAATCGGCCTTGATTACCGCCCAGGTTTAGGACCGTTTGCTCAGGTAGCGGCATCCAAAATCCTGCCCGACTCCCCCAAATATGACGAAATCAGGTCATTCCTGTTGCCCTACGGCGAAACAGATTTCAAAGGTAGTTCGTTTGAACCAGCATGGTTTAAGAAACTGCGCTCTGCACTAACAGATGATCCCGATTCAAACACCGTTTTTGGCAACACGTTCATGGAAACCTACCAAGCGTTGATTGCAACAGGGGAATACGACACAACAAACCCTGACGAAATGGAACAGCTATACCAAGATTCAATAGGTAAAGCCAAAACTCTCACCATTCTTCGAGGCTTGGGACAGTTCACTGGTCCATCACGACCCGTGCCACAGTTCACTATCCCCACTGAAGAAGGCGATGTCTATGTCAAAGAGCTATCCAAAGCCTTCTATGACTTCCGCCAAGAAGACTACGACACCGCTGTACCAAGGTTCCTAGACGCTTTCGGGGAAGACGCTTTCATCTACATGGCTGGCAAATCCCGATCCGTTTACGGTGGCATCCAATCATCGGCAGCCTTCGGTGAATGGGAGCGCCAAGGCGACAACTCCCGTTTCCTTGAACGATTCAAGAATGTTGGTGGCTACTTTGCTGACACCGGAAGCGACTTTGACTTCCAGGTGTACCAACGCAACCTGATAACTGGTCGAATTGAACGCATCACAGCCGAAGAATCAAAAGCCCTAGCTGAAAAGATTGTTGCCACATCCTATTACCGTTCAGTACAACGCCAAGTTGGTTCCTACCCCAACGAAGCCCAGCGTCAATACCTGCGTGAATATCGTGCCGTTCTAGCAGAACGCTTCCCAGGTTTCGGTGCCGCAGCAAGCTTTGATACCGGCAAGTTTGCTAACACCATCGCAGAACTCCGCACCGCTGTAGATGACTCTGCCGTAGCCGACACCGACATCGCTGGAGCAATCCGCAACTACCTTGATGTCCGTGACCAAGTAATCGGAGAAGCACAACGCCGAGGCTTGGTTGGCATCACATCAAAATCAACCGCAGATCTACGCGACTATCTCGTTTCGTATGCCACGCAACTGAGTAAAATAGTGCCAAACTTTAGTCGTATCTATGACGGCCTGTTCGCACAAGAGGTAGAAACCGATGTCTAATGTTAATACCGGTGAGGATTATCAGCCTGGGGATTACACCTCTGCAAACCCGATCCCAATGGCAACCGACTACGGTTCAACACCGTACACGGGTGTCCCATCGGGCTACACCCCACCTTCACGGATGGTTAGCGGAACCTACGCGCCTTCATATTCGGGTATCACCACCGCAGCAGGGGAACAGTTACCGTTCTATGACATCACCAAAGATGCTGGAGTTTTCCTTGCGAACCTGTCGGACACCAACCGCACCACAGTCCTGAATGTCCTGTACCAAAAAGGTTTCTACGGATCCTCAACCCCAGGCAACGGGCTTTCAGACAAAGACCGTTCCGTATTTGCAGACCTACTGTGGTACGCCAACACACAGGGCGTTGAATGGTTTGAAGCGTTCACCCAACTTGGCACGAAACTTCCTGACGTGGTTCAACAGTCAGGTTACAGTCGCCGGCAGTACACGGTATCTAACCCATCTGACATCAAGGCTGTGGTTCAACAAACCAGCCAGCAGATCCTTGGGCGCAAACTTATGGACACCGAAGCAGATGAATTGGTTGCCGCATATCAGCAGCAGCAGATTGCTGGACAGCGGGCTATGGGATCTATCGTGACCCAGGCCCCTGGCGCAGATGTGTTCACTGAGGGTGAAATCCAGCAACAGTATGCGGGTGAAGCTGACGCTATGCAGTATCTCAGTTTTGCTGACCAGCTCGCACAGATGATCGGAGCGATGTAATGGCGTACGAACCAGCTTACAAACTGTCCGGTCCACCACAAGAAGCCATTGACAGGTGGAATAACGCCTACAAAGAATCCGAAAACAAAGTCAATGCGCTACGCACCGAACTGGATGACGCAAAAACAGTTGAGAACAATCTCCGAGATGCAGCACAAACAACAACTGGTCGTTACATTGGCAAAGACGGAACGGTTTACACGAATGCCGAATACCAGGCTGCATTGCAAACAGCGGTCAGAAATAGGGAAGCCCTTGAAAAGCAAGTAGCAAAAGGCGAAAAAGAACTCAAGACCTTTGAAAAATCTTTAGAAGCATATGTCGCTAGCGAGCCAACCTTCAAAAACTCAATGGTTGAAGGCATTGTTAAAACTCGTATTGCTGAACAACGAACCGCACAAGAAGAATATGACCAAGCGTTTGCCGATCTAGTCACCGCCCAAAACCAAGGGTATTGGAAAATGGAATGGGTACAAGGTCAGTTCCGTAAAGTACGGCAGGACACATGGATTCAAACCCCTGAACAAGCCGCAGCGGTGGATCAGGCTCGAGCTGTTCTTGAGCAAAAGTTTGCTGTACTTCAAGATTCTAAAGAGTATTTTCAGATGGCTATTGCAGGGGACTTTACAAGCCCTCGCCCTGTCAGCCCTGAATCACAACCAGGTCCAGTTTCGGCACCCACGACTGTCAACCAACAGCAATTAGCTCAGGCTGGCATTGGTGGCAACATCGACTATGAAGCCCTTGCTCGTGGTCAGCGACCTGCTACACCCGCACCTACCTTGTCTGCTGGGCAGGGTCAACTTTCTGCTGAAGCAATCCGCTATTTACAGGCAATGTCCGGTGGTCAGAAAACAACAACACCTACGACTCCAGGCGCACCAATAGCAGCACCCTCTACTGCTAACGCCACACAGTTGGCACAAGCCGGTATCGGTGGTGCTATTGACTACGAAGCACTAATAGCAGGACAAGCAACAGGCACAACCACAACAGGCACAACCACAACAGGCACAACTACAACAGGGATGGGTGGCGGTGGCGGCGGTGGCGGTGGATCTGCACCAGCACCCGCACCAGCACCAATAGTTCTGTCTGCCGAAGCACAAAGGTATCTCAAATCCCTTGCCCGTACCGCATGGCTAGACACGGCTAACACCCGTTTCGGATGGGTTGCACAGCTCTACGACACCGACCCGTCAATCAAAGCCTTGATGGATCGTGCCGTAACCCAGGGCTACACCCCCAACCGTTTCGCTGCCGAACTCAGAAACACCTCATGGTGGAAGAACACGTCAGCATCCGTTAGAAGTTACATGGGTCTACAAGCCACCGACCCAGCGGCCCTGCAAGAACAGGTCAACAAACTAAAACCTGAAATACGCAACCAAGCAAGCACACTAGGTTTAAGTCTTGACGAAGCCACAATCACCAAGCTTGCTAACGATGGCGTTAAATATGGCTGGACACAAACCCAGGTTGCCAACCACATCGGTGCTGAAGCCATCAAAGAAGACCGGCTAGCCGGTGGAATGGCTGGCGGCTCACAAGAACTAAGCAACGCCACAGCTCTACAAAACATTCGCAACATCGCCAACGACTACATGATTGACGTAACGGATCAAGAGTTCAACCAATTCACCCGCCAAATCCTTTCGGGTAAGAAGACTGAACAGGACTTCACCAACCTGATGAAATCCCGTGCCAAACTGCAATACTCCGGTCTAACCGAAAACATTGACCGTGGCGAAACAGTCCGTGGCGCAACCGAGTCTTACCGCAACATTGCGGCAAACCTGCTAGAAATCACACCTGATGAAGTCAATTTTTCTGACGAAAAGTTTGCACCAGCTTTCAACTTTGTTGATGATGCAACCAAGAAGCCCCGTCAAATGAATATGCAAGAATGGGCGCAATACATTCGGTCAACCCCTGATTGGCAACAAACCGAAAACGCCCGTAACACCTATCGGGAAGCCGCGTTCACGTTGGCTCGATCATTTGGGATGTACCAATAATGGCTGAAACAACAACAACCTATGCCAACCAAGAACTGCTTGCTGTCCTGCGATACTTCGGACTAGAAGGATTATTCGCTGACGCTGACCAAATAGTTCAACAGCAAGGCCCTAGCGTTCTTGTCAACCAAGATGTTTTCATCTCCTACCTACGAGATAACCCTGTCTACAAGCAGCGGTTTTCAGGCAACGATGAACGCCGCCGGCGTGGACTCCCTGAACTGTCACCTAATCAGTATGTTGACTATGAACGCAATTACCGAGACACACTCCGAAGGAACGGTATGCCTGTAGGTTTCTACGACAGCCAACAGGATCTAGCCAACTTCATTGGTCGAGACATCAACATTAACGAACTTGACACCCGAATCCAGCAAGGTTACCGCCGAGTAATGAACGCTGAACCAGGTGTTGTAGAAGAACTCAAAAACCTTTACGGTCTAAACAACGGCGAAATCGCAGCCTTCTTCCTAGACGAACAACGCACAATGGATGCCGTATCTCAAAAAGCATCAGCAGCGTTCATCGGCTACCAGGCTCGTCAACAAGCCGACATCGCCCTCACCGCACAAGAAGCCGAAGCCCTAGCCCAAGCTGGACTTGAGCAGCAAGCACAAGGCGGTTTTGAGGCGATCCAAAACTTGCAAGAACTATTCCGTGGCGCACCAGGCGAAGATCAAATCACCCGTGAAGAACAAATCGGTGGAGTCTTCGGAACCAGCGGAGCAGCAGCACAACGCATCCGTCAACGCCAAGCACGGCGCACCGCAGAGTTCGCCGGTGGCGGTGGGTTCGCAGGTCAAGGCGGGAGCGTAGTCGGACTTCAATAACGAATACCATTTGTAGTTATGCAAAGTTGTGTATAGTTATTAACGATTCCGAAAGGAAGGAACCTGTGAGGGAACCCCCTCAACTCACAGCGTTACATGGGGTGTCAACAAAACGCAGCCATCACGCTTCCTCTGAGCGTGGTGTGGGCAAAAAGGAGAGTGCCATATGCAGGAAGATCAAGACTTCGATTACGAGGAAACGGATCAGCAAACAGCTGAAAAGAATCCTCTCCGGAAACACCTTCGGGACCTGGAAAAAGAGGTTGTAGAGCTTCGTAAAGAAAAGGCAGAAGCCGCGCAAGCCAAACGTGAACTTGCTTTCGCCAAAGCGGGAATCCCAATGGAAACCCCAATGGCCAAGTATTTCATCAAAGGCTATGACGGAGAGTTGACACCTGAAGCAATCAAGGAAGCCGCTAGTGAGGCGGGACTTGTAGCAGGGGTGAAGGTCAATCCGTTGCAGGAAGAAGCTAACGCTTGGAAGCGAAGCAATCAGGTGTCTAACGGCACCAACCTTGAAGATGAACCGGTGGACTGGGCGGCTCGCATTGCGAACGCTTCCTCTGAGAAAGAAGTCATGGAGATCCTGGATCGGGCGCGAGCAACACTTTCGTAAACCCTCTATCTAAGGAGAAATCAAATGGCCGGAGAAACCACAACCTCCTCCCTTTCGGTTGACCAGGTAGCCTTTGACCGCCTTGCGTACTTCGCATTGCGCTCAGAACTCTTGTTCGACCAGGCTGCCGATGTGCAGCCAACCCAACAGGCAATGCCTGGTACGGGTGTCACATTCACCATCTTTGCAGACATCGCAGCAGCGACCAGCACACTCAACGAAGTAACTGACGTTACCCCAACTGCCCTCAGCGACAGCCAGGTAACCGTTACCCTCAACGAGTACGGTAACGCTGTTGTTACAACCGCAAAGCTTCGTGGAACCGCGTTCCTTGATGTCAATGCTTCGGCAGCAAACATCGTGGGCTACAACGCTGGCGACTCAATTGACCAGGTTGTTTCAGCCGTTCTTGCAGCAGGATCCAATGTGGTCTATGCAACCGGTGGCGCAACCGACCCGTCAAGCCGCACGACCATCAACACCGATGACACGCTCGCTGGTGACGATGTTCGCAAGGTTGTCGCACAGCTCCGCAAGGCCAATGTCGCCACGTTCAATGGCGCGTACATGGGTTACATTCACCCTGACGTGTCCTACGACTTCCGTGGTGCCAACGGTGCAACGAACTGGCGTGACCCACACGTGTACAGCGATCCCGCCAACATCTACAACGGCGAAATCGGACAGTGGGAATCGGTGCGTTTCATTGAAACCCCACGCGCTCCGCTGTTTGCAAATGCGTCAGACAACTCCGGTTCTGCCGGCAACATTGACGTGTACGCAACCTTGGTTATGGGCCGTCAGGCTCTCGCCAAGGCGTACAGCACCACCGATGGAAACGGCGCAAACCCGAAGATTGTTCGCGGCACCGTGACCGACTACTTGCAGCGTCTCCAGCCAATCGGCTGGTACTGGCTGGGTGGCTATGGTCGCTTCCGCGAGGCATCACTTCGCCGCATCGAGTCGGCTTCGTCTATCGGTACAAACGCTTCGTAGTTTCGGCTACAGTGTGAGTACCGCTTAAGGCGGGTCACAGCAACACAGTCCCCTGGGTCAAACGATCCAGGGGATTTGTGTTATTCTGAGGTCATGCCGTTCTTTACACCACCAACAAACGATGAAGTGTTTTATTTTGGTGACGACATTGGTGACAATCTGTTTTCACAGCTACCTGCTACAGCTCGAGGTGTGAACGTGTATCGGTTAGCCAATGGGGAATATACCGAAAATCAACCACCAAATACCGAAGATATTTCCAAAGTGTTTTATGGTGGCCATACGACTGAGATCACGACAACGGAACAGGCTGAGCTGATCGCTGCTGGGTATGAGGATTTCATAACGTGATACTGCATCAACGCACCCACCCCAACCTTGATGTTGAAGGCTGTTTCGGATGCAAGGTTGCCCATGTCAAAACTGGCCCCAACCCGACTACAACGGGCGGTAAGCGGGCTTCTGAGATTAACGCAACCGAATCCCGTTGGCATAAGGATATGCCCGCCTACAAGCGTTTACGGGCTGATGGGTTGCAACCTAAACGCATTGACGGATGCGCTGAGATTGAAAAGAAAGCGAAAGAATCATGGCAGGTGGAAACAGGCCTGGTCTGAAAACCATTTGCCTTGAAGGGGTTGATGCCTCACATTTTGGTTACGGCAATATGTTCAAATCTCTTGAACGACATTTACCGAAAACCGTGACAAATGATCCGCTATCTGAGGTGCGGGTATCTTGTGTGCAGCCTGACATGGTTAAAGGCTGGTACGAGGGGCAGAAGCGTGTCGTGTTTACGATGTGGGAAACGACTGAATTGCCGGATCGGTTTGCGGATCGGCTTGCACAGTTTGACCAAGTGATTGTTCCTTGTCTTCACAATGTTGAGTTGTTCAGTCAATATCACAACAATGTAGGACTGGTGCCATTGGGTATTGACCCGAAGATTTGGAAACCATGTCCCGCCCCTAAGAATAAGAAGTTTCGGTTTGTGGCTGGTGGCTCATCGTGGCAACGCAAAGGACTAGATCTTGTGGTCAAAGCATTTGAAGCACTAGATGTTGTAGGTGCAGAGTTAGTGTTGAAGATCCCGCCAACTGTTAAAGGGGAAGCACCAGCTATTTCTAGCCCGAACATCAAGGTTGTGGATTCTTGGCTGACGGTAGCAGAGGAGTATGACCTGTATGCCACCGCAGATTGTTTCGTTGCAGCCACCCGTGGCGAAGGGTTTGGTTTAATGCCATTACAGGCAATAGCAATGGGCATCCCGACAATTATGGCCGACAACACCGGTCATTCAGATTTTATTGACTTGGCAAGCATACGAATCCCGTCAACCCCAACCCCCGCTAACCATCCTGCGGTTTGGAATAAAGGCAACTGGCATGAGGTGGATGTCCCTGAACTTTCACGCGCAATGGTTTGGGCGATGGATGAAAAGATTGAGATGCGTGAGCGATCCAAATGGTCAGCTACCGAAGCCGCCAAAATGACGTGGGCGAAATCCGCTAAAACCTTGTGCGATGTTGCTGGTACTGGTGGAGTGTTGGATAATCCAAAGTGGTTGTCTGCGGATGAACCGACTGTTTGGATTACAGCAAACCGCCGTGTGCAAGCCGACATTGGCCGGCATCACATTGACCTACGCAAAGGGGAATCAGCCCAAGTTTCCCCAAATGTGCGTGATATTCTGCGTGAGTCAGGAATGTTGAAAGAGGACTAATGGCTTACACAAAGCCCCAACTTCGAGAGCGTCTAAAGAATCAAATCATGGGCGGTTCTAAAGGTGGCAAGCCTGGGCAATGGTCTGCCCGTAAAGCCCAACTTCTTGCTCAAGCCTACGAGAAAGCTGGCGGTGGTTATTCGGGTGCTAAAACAGCTGGTCAAAAATCGTTGTCTAAATGGACCAAAGAGGACTGGGGAACCAAATCAGGCAAGCCCAGCACCCAAGGTTCTAAAGCTACGGGCGAACGGTATCTGCCTAGGAAAGCTCGAGAGGCTTTGTCGTCTAAAGAGTATGCGGCTACTTCTAAAGCCAAAAGGGAAGGCACCCGTAAAGGCAAACAGTTTGTGGCGCAACCTAAGAAGATTGCTAAAAAGACTGCGGGGTTCAGGTGAATAAGAAAGATCCACGGTTGGCGCGGGCTGGTGTGTCAGGTTTCAACAAACCTAAGCGCACCCCTAATCACCCTAAGAAATCTCATGTTGTTGTCGCTAAAGAGGGCGATCAGGTGAAGACGATCCGTTTCGGTCAGCAGGGCGTGTCGGGTTCCCCAAAGAAAGCTGGCGAGTCGGCTTCATATCGGAAACGCCGTGAGTCTTTCAAAGCTCGTCATGCTTCTAACATAAATAAGGGTCGAATGTCGGCTGCGTACTGGGCTGACAAGGTAAAGTGGTAGCACAAACGAACAGGAGTTGTTATGCCCAAGGTAGGTAAAAAAGAGTTTCCGTACACCAAGGCCGGTATGAAGGCTGCGTCTGTGGCGAAAAAAGCGGGAATGGTCAAGAAGATGGCTGCCGGCAGGAACGAAGCTATGCAAAAGAAAGTAATGATGGCCAAAAAGATGGCTGCCAAGAAGAAGATGAAATAATGCACGGCAAAGGTAGCAAGAAAGCCATGATGCGCCATGAGAAGATGGAAGGCGCAAAAGAGCGCATGATGGAGTACGGCAAAAAGGCAGCCAAGAAGAAGGTTGCCGCTAAGCGAAAGAAGATGAAGTAATGGCACCCATTAAGAAACAACCAATGCCGAAGAAGCCGAAGCCTGTTACGGGTGGACCAATGCCAAAGCCTAGTTCACCTGGGCGAATGTTCCCTGGTGGACCAAGCGGCCCAGTTAAGAAAAAGCCCGTGGCCCCAGGTGAAAAGCGGTACACAATCATGCCTGTGAAGCCAAGGAAAAAGAAAAAGTAAATGGCTGTACCTGCGACCCAAAACTTGACCATCACCCGTGGTGACACAGAGACAGTGAATGTCACAATCACCACCGATGGCACAACACCCGTAGATATCACGGGTCGCACTTACGCATCTCAGATTCGATCCAACGCAGACTCAAACACGATTGCTGCAACACTCACCTGCACCCTTGTCACGCCAGCAAGCGGCATCTTGAAAGCTGTACTTTCTGCAACGGATTCAGCTGTGCTAACACCTGGCTACTACCAATGGGACTTGCAAGAAAACGCATCCGGCACAATCTCCACGATCCTTTCCGGAACTGTCACGGTACTTGCTGATGTAACGAGGCTGTAATGGCCTCAACAGATGTCACCGTTACAACCACCACCGCCTCTGTTGAAGTCACTAAGACAGATCAAACTTATGTCATATCGAGGGTTAGCGAAATTGCGTGTCATGATTCAAACACGGGTACGTTCGTTACGATTGTTTCAACAGATCAAACAGGTCCACAGGGACCGCAAGGGCCAACGGGTGCTGCTGGCCCCACAGGACCAACTGGGAGCCAGGGGGCTACTGGTCCTACTGGCAGCACAGGTCCTACTGGCACTACTGGTGCTACAGGCCCTACTGGTTCGGTTGGCGCAACGGGTCCAACTGGTGCTACAGGACCACAAGGTATAACTGGTGATACAGGACCAACAGGTGCTACAGGAAGCGTTGGCGCTACTGGCCCTACAGGAGCTACAGGTGGCAGTGGTCCAACAGGCCCCACCGGAGCCACAGGAAGCACGGGTGCTGTCGGATCAACTGGACCTACTGGTGCAACTGGAACGACAGGTTCACAAGGCCCTACGGGTCCGACTGGCTCGACTGGTGCAACTGGCCCAACTGGACCCACAGGTGCCACGGGAGCAGCATCAACTGTTACTGGACCTACTGGTCCGACAGGCGCAACTGGAACGACAGGCGCGACAGGTGCGACAGGTCCAACAGGACCAACTGGTGCCACGGGCGCGGCTTCAACTGTCACTGGACCGACTGGTGCTACAGGTGCGACAGGACCAACAGGAGCTACTGGCCCAACTGGTTCTACAGGAGCCGGCGGTACTTTAGGTTACTGGGGTTCGTTTTGGTCTACTCAAGATCAAACTGCTGCTGCCGCCAACACTGAGTATCTGATTACTTACAACAACACTGACCCTGATTCTTCGGGTGTTTCTATTGTTTCTAACAGTCGTATCACTTTTGCTTACGCTGGTGTTTACAGCGTTACCTATTCGGCTCAATGGGAGAACTCCAATGTGCAGATTAAAGATGCAAACATTTGGTTGAAGAAGAACGGTTCCAATGTTGACGACACGGACAGCACTTGGAGCGTTGTGGAGTCGCATGGTGGTACTCATGGTCGTGCTATCGGCACAGTTAACTATGTTCTAAAACTTGCTGCTAATGATTACCTGGAGTTGGCTTGGCAAGCAACTAGCACGGATGTTTCGTTGCAGTATCTTCCTGCGTCTTCTCCTGCGCCTGCGATCCCGTCAATTATTTTGACTGCTACTCAGGTGATGTATACGCAACTTGGTCCTACTGGTGCTACGGGTGCTACTGGTGCGACAGGGCCGACAGGTCCTACGGGTGCCACAGGTGCAGCCAGCACAGTTACGGGACCCACGGGACCCACTGGTGCTACAGGTGCTACGGGTCCCACTGGGCCAGCGGTAAGCCTTTCAAGTTCAACACCTGCTGATGTTGCTGGTACTGCTGCTATTGGCGTTGGCACAACAGCAGCACGAGCAGACCATGTTCACACCATAGGTTCAAGCGTTGTCACAAACGTTATGCTTGCTGGCTCCATCGCATATTCCAAAATTGCTGAAACAGCATGGACTTCATACACGCCAACATGGACAAACCTTACGGCAGGTAACGCCACACAAGAGTTTTACTATATGCAAATAGGGAAACTTGTCGTGTTGCGTGGGCGCATTACCCTTGGCTCCACATCATCAGTTGGCACCAACCCACGATTCACCACCCCAACCACACACTTTGCTACAAGTTGGGTTGATGGTTTTGCCAAACTTGTAGACGCAAACGGTTCTACCTACAAAGGTGCGATTGACTTCTTTAACAGCACAACTATGCGAGTTGGCTACTGGTCTGTTTCAGGTGCAAACATTATTCGTACCCAAATCACAGCCACAGCCCCGTACACTTGGGTTTCCACCGACTCGATTGAAATCGTAGCGTTCTACGAAACCTCGTAATGACCCGCCATGAAGGTTGCAATTTACACAATCGCCAAAAACGAAGAACAATTCGTTGACCGCTGGGCAGACTCCTGCGCTGAAGCCGACTACCGGCTAATCGTAGACACAGGCTCAACCGACAACACCCTGGCTAAAGCCTACGAAAACGGTGTAGACACAGCCGAAATCATCATTAGTCCCTGGCGATTTGATGATGCCCGCAACGCAGCACTAGCCCTACTACCAGCCGACATTGACTACTGCATCGCCCTAGACATGGATGAGATCCTGCTACCAGGTTGGCGTGACCAGCTTGAACAGATGCACGACCAGCAAATCACCCGCCCCCGCTACAAATACACCTGGTCATGGAAACCTAACGGGCAACCTGACCTACAGTACGGTGGCGACAAAATCCATACCCGATTCGGATACCGATGGAAACATAAAGTCCACGAAACCCTCATCCCATCCATCGTGGAAAAGCAAGGATGGTGCGATCTAGAAATCCACCACCATCCCGACAACTCTAAAAGCAGAGGGCAATACTACGAGTTGTTAGCAGAAGCCGCACAAGAACACCCCACCGATGACCGAATAGCTTTCTATTACGCTCGAGAACTATTTTACAAAGCACGTAACGGTGAAGCCTTACTAGAGTTCCAAAGATATCTAGCGTTACCGTCAGCTACATGGCAACCCGAACGGTCAGCCGCCTACCGAATGATGGCCAAATGCGATCCTGACAACATGGAACATTGGCTCAAGATGGCGGTACTAGAAGCTTCAGATCGGCGTGAACCTTGGTACGAGTTGGCGCATTTCCATTACGAACGACAAAACTGGCGGGGATGCTACATGGCGGCATCAACCTGTTTAACGATTGTGAATATGCCATTGGAATACCTGTGCGAATCCCATGCCTGGGGTGCCTCACCGCACGATCTTGCAGCAATATCAGCACATCATCTCGGTTTACACAAAGAAGCCGCACAACACGGAACAAACGCCCTGAACCTAGAGCCGGACAACGAACGCCTCAAAGCGAACCTCAGTTTCTATGCTGACGCTATTGCTACAATCTGATAGACCGTAGGAGAACAGATGGCGACAGTTGCAACAGTAATCAACAAGACTCAACGCCAACTGCTGTCGGGTCAAGTTGAAGAAAAGAACAAACTGAACGGCGCAATCAACAGCACCACCACCAGCATTGCCACCGTCTACGATCTGAACGGCTTACGCCCAGGCACGGTTTTTGAGATTGACTCCGAAATGTTTTACATTTGGGAATCCTCAACATCTTCCAAAACCCTTACCGTGGAACGGGGATGGAACGGCACCACCGCAGCCAGCCACGCCACTAACGCGATAATTACCGCCAACCCCCGCTTCCCTAGAGCGCAAATCTTGGAAGCCATCAACGATGAAATCGCAGACCTGTCCAGCCCAGTTAACGGCCTGTACCAAATGAAGATTGTTGACATTGACGAATATGACGGATCTGACGTGATGATTAACCTGCCAGTGTTCGGTGGAATCATTGAGCTTTACGATGTGCGTCTGCGATACACGTCAGACGACTATCCACTAATCCGCAAAACCCAACTTGTGCGTGACTTGCCAACCTCAGATTTCCAATCAGGATATGCAATCAAGTTCAACCAGCGCACCCGCGCCGGCAAACTTCGGGTAACTTTCAAAGCTCCTTTTGCGCCTATCTGTAATGAATCAGACAACCTTCAAACTGTCGCTGGATTAGCCACCAGCATGGAAGACATCCTTGCCATCGGAGCGCAGATCAGGCTTATGTCACCACGGGAAATACGCCGCAACCTCATAGACACCCAGGGCGACACCCGCCGTTCCGATGAGGTTCCACCTGGAGCCGTTGCCGGTTCAATCACCAACCTGCTTCGGTTGCGCCGTGACCGCATCACCGCCGAAGCAATGAAACTAGCCAAACAATATCCCACCTTCCTAGCAAGGGATTAGCCGATGGCTTTTCTGACCGGTTTCACCACCCCGTTTGTTGGTGGTCCATCGTTCTTCACGGGTACAGGCTCATCCAGCCTTGTCCCTGACGTGTTTCCTGTCGGCATCAACGGCAGACCGTACATGATTGACATGAAATCACAGCAGTTCAGGTCAGCTTACGAACCTCGAATCCGTGACTCTGTAGACCAGTCGCCTGTACAGGGTGAGGCAGCGATTAGCCCTGGTGGTTTGTGGCGCAGGTCGCAAGCATCTTGGCATTTGGGCGCGGGACAGGAATATGCCGACACCGCAGATGAAACCATTTACCGTTACTACAAGTCCCGTGGTTTGGATCCGTGGACACGCGGCCAGTTGACGCTGTTGAACGACACCAAACGAGCGTTAGAAAGCGCGAACACTAACCTGTACATGGCACAAAACGGCACAGAGTTGTATGTTGCTGACGGTACAGCAATCAAATACACAACCGACCCTTATGCTGGCACACCCTCTTGGACAACGGTTTCCTCAACATCTGCTACCGCTGCCCGTTCAATGGCTTCTGACGGTGTAAACATTTACACAACCCACGCTGGCACAACAAATGTTTACGGTTTGTGGAAAGTAAACACAGCCCACACAGCATCCAATGTTGCATACGGTTATGAACTAGGTACTGTCGGCTATGCCAAAGGTTTCTTGTTGGTGGCAGGAGCAGGAACCGACAGCGCAAAAGTATGGACTAATCCATCAGGTGCGCTATCAACACCTTTCTTCACTCACCCCAACGCGGAGTGGACATGGACAGGGTTTGCGGGTGGATACAACGCCATCTACGCATCAGGATATGCCGGCAAAACTAGCGCAATCTACAAGATCACCATCAAAGATGACGGAACCCTCAACACCCCAGTAGTAGCACTAGACCTACCCACGGGTGAACTCGTTACCACCATTTACGACTACCTTGGTTTCCTACTAATTGGCACAAACAAAGGGGTTCGGTTCGCATCATCTGATACCAATGGCTCATTGACAGTAGGCAAACTACTACCCACCACCGGCTCTGTGTACTCAATATCCGCAGATGGTCGACACGCATGGTACGGCTGGTCATCTTATGAAACAGGCGTGTCAGGCATTGGTCGTCTTGATCTCGCAGAGTTCACCGCCCCCAACACCCCCGCCTATGCGTCTGACCTGATGTACGCATCCTCAGCAAACGATGTGCAATCAGTTATTACGTTTGGCTCCAAGCGACTGTTCACAATCTCAGGCATCGGTGTTATTGCAGAAGACTCAACAAAAAAGGTTGAGACAGGCACCCTAGAGACAGGCATATTCACCTGGGGTATCCCTGACCGCAAGTTTGTAGCGAAGTTTGATCTCCGCACCCGCCCCTTGGCCGGATCTATTTCCGCATCCGTGTCAATAGACAACGGCTCATATCAAAGCCTTGGTACCATGTCTACCGCTAACGACACCGAAGACACCTTTGACGGTAAAGAATCCAAACTTATTGAAGGCAAGTTCAAGCTGACATTTACCCGCAGTGCGACTACAATCACCACCGGCCCAACACTTGTTCGATGGTCAGCTCGTGCATACGCAGCACCAGTGCGAAGCAAGTTCTTTGTGGTGCCAATCCTTCTTCACAAGCGGGTCACCATCCGAAACCGTGACTATTTCTTTGACGTGATCGCTGAACGAGATTTCATCAACTCATACATTGAAGACGCACGGGTTATCACATACCAGGAAGGTTCCCGTTCATACCCTGTTACCGTTGAAGACATTGAATGGGTGCCAGTAGATTCCCGTGACCTTGAATGGGATTGGGAAGGCACCCTCACGGTTACAATGAGAAGCATTACTGACTAGGAGTAGGAAAGATGGCTAAGACACGCAGGGCATATAGCGGCAACGCAGCATCAACCACCCTTGCTTCAGGCATTGGCACAGAAGCAAATCCTTCCATCACGATCACTTCCTCAACAGGCTGGCCTTCAGGTAATCCCTTCTATGTAGTTATTGACCCAGGCACCTCTGCTGAAGAAAAACTACTTGTTACCCGTTCATCCAACACCCTGACCGTTTCAGGATCTCGAGGCGCAGACGACACCTCTAATTCTTCACATTCGGCTGGTGCCGTTATCTATCCAGTATTTACCGCTGTTGACGCAAACGAAGCCAACCTTATGGCATCAACCCTCACCACCAAGGGTGACCTGTTGACGCACGGCGCATCGGACTTTGCTCGCCTTGCTGTTGGCTCCACCAACCAGGTGCTAGTTGCAGATTCCGCACAGTCAACCGGTATGAAATGGGCAAACGTAACCTCAGCCATGATTACGGATCTTGAGGTTGCAACCGCCGACATCGCTGACGGTGCAGTAACAGAAGCCAAGCTTGCTAGCGGTGCTGTAACAAGTGCCAAAATTGCTGACCTAACAATTGCTACGGGCGATATTGCTGATAACGCAATTACCGCAGCCAAAATTGCTACCGCTGTTGCGGGTGACGGTCTTGCGGGTGGTGGCGGTACGGCACTGTCCGTCAGTGTTGATAACACAACTATTGAAGTTTCAGGCGATCAGGTTCGCATCAAAGGTGGTGGCATAAACAATGCGATGGTCGCTGCCGATGCCGCTATCGCTGACACGAAACTTGCCACAATCTCCACTGCCGGCAAAGTAGCGAACTCTGCTACCACAGCCACAAGTGCTAATACTGCTAGCGCAATCGTGGCTCGAGATGCTTCCGGAAACTTCACAGCAGGAACAGTCACCGCAGCATTGTCAGGCAACGCAACCACAGCCACAACACTTGCTACTAATCGCAACTTCTCTTTGACAGGTGATGTAACCGCATCGGCGGTGTCATTCAACGGAAGCGCAGCAGTAGCCCTATCAACCAGCATTGCGGCTGGTGTCGTAGACACTGCCGAACTAGCAAACAGCGCAGTAACGACAGCCAAAATTGCTGCCGATGCTGTTACCGGCGCAAAGATCGCTAGCACCGCAGCACTAAGCATTGCGTCAGTAGTAACAACAGGCGATGTCAGCTCCTTCGGAGATGTCGTGGTTGCCGGCGATCTCAAAACAACCAAGAACACCAACGACACTTTCTTCAACGTGACCAACGGCGCAAGTAGCGTCATCATGGGCATTGACTCCAACCAAGGTGTTTACGGACATGACGTAGGATCTTCAAGCATCCGTGCTGTTTTTGCGCGTTCCACAAACGTCATCGGGTTCTCGTCATCGTCACAACGATTCAAAGAACAAATCTCGGCATACGAGTTTGACGGAGAAGCAGTCCGTGGCATGGTTCCGGTACGGTTCAAATACCGTACTGATGTAGAAGAATACGGTGATGACGCAGGATGGAACTACGGTTTCATAGCTGAACAAGCCGAACAGTCAGGACTGACCGAACTCATTGGTCGAGATGAAAACGGACTGGTTGACTACTTTGCTTACGAGCGTTTGTGTGTGGCGCAACAGCAGTTGATCCGTGACCTTTACAACAAACTAGAGGCATTGGAAGCCCGTGTTGAGTCGTTGGAGTCCAAGTGACATCCAAAGCGATCCTCGTAAAGTTTGCTGCAAACATGGCAATGGTTGTCATCGGTGTCATCTCAACAGCGTTCATCTTTGATGTATCCACCTGGGTTACAGCAGGAACTACCCTTGTCATGTATCTCATCGCTGTCGTAAACAACCTTGCCAATGCCGCAGCAGATGGCCGCCTCACAGCAAAGGAAGTAGCAGAAGCGGTAGAAGGCGGCTGATGTGGGCATCGTTGCACCAGGTCACCCGTACAAACGGCTAGTTGTACCGCACCGTTTAGAACAGTACGACAACGGCAAACTGCCGGCAGACAAGATAGCGAAACTGTCCTGCGGTGGCACAGCATGGTTTGATATCAACTGGTATGGCGGTGCAGTGTTCGCTTTCAACCTGATGTATGACCACGCCAAACGTGATGGCATCACACTCAAAGCCGTATCAGGTGGCTACCGATCCTTTGAAGCACAAGAAGCTTTGTTCTTCTCTCGCTACTCGCTAACACCCACAGGTCGAGTTCCACAAATCACCCGCCAATACAACGGGCGTACCTACTTCCTCAACCAAGGTGCCAGCCCCTCAGCAAGCCCTGGCACAAGTCCTCACGGCTGGGCTTGCGCCCAGGATTTTCTAATCACAGGACCCGTCTACGATTGGCTGTGCCGTAACGCACCCAAGTATGGGATCTTCCTGCAAGGCCCACCGAAGTATCTGTGGAAACCAAACCCCGAATATGAGGCATGGCATTGGCAGTTATCTGATGCAAACAACCCAACCAAACTTGTCAAAACCGAATGGGCCAAGTTTGCCGAAGCGTTAGGAATCAAAATCTAATGGTGCCAATAATGATCTCCCTTGTGGCTATCTGCTCATTCCTGTGCCTCTGTTTGGCTTTACCGGAAGATGACGAATGATTACCGAAGGGATTGTCATTGCCCTCATCGGTCTTATCGGAGCCGTGATGGTGGCCTTACTGCAACGGCACCGCCGCGAATCAGGGGAATCAAACGACCTGATGATGCACACCATCACCCGCATAGACACCAAGCTGGATCGCCATGACGAAAAGCTAGACTCTTTGAAGGAAGACTTCTTAAAGCATAAAGCCGAAGATCACTAATGCTTGACTTCTAGATATCCACAAATAACAATGGTGTCTGTGGATACAGAAGGGAAGCAAATGTCACTCAAAGATCAAATACAAAACCACTCACCTGAAAGCAACCGCCGATGCGTAATCGGCACAATGCTCAGCACAATGACAGACGATGATCGGGAAGCGTTCAACACAGTCGCCCCCGCCATCGGTAAACAAAATGGGTACACATATTCGTGGCTCAGAAGCATCCTCGCAAACGAAGGCTACGATGTAGCTGAAAACACTTTGCGCCGACACCTGACAGGGAACTGCATATGCCGCTAGATATCACCCCACCACCGCCCGCTGACAAGACAGCCAAACTAGAGAAGCTCGGCAAACTAGTTGACCTGTTTGACCGCCAAGGTATTGACATCAACGAAGTCGGACAAATCAAACGGGTGTCGGTTTACCAGTCCCTAACCAAAAATGAGGAAGGCGAAGCAGAGATCCATGACCTGATGGGTGTCCAATTCTCGCCAGCCTGGGAGACAGGACCACAGTGGCCGGTCATTCAGCAGGGTCCAGCCCATAAACTGCCACCCCGCAAGGCAACCTCTGAGAAGCCCCAGGATTGGCTCACGGCGGTCATCCTGCCCGATATGCAGATTGGGTTCTACAGGCGAACAGATGGCAATCTAGAGCCGACTCACGACCCTGTGGCTATAGACCTGTCCATAGCCCTACTCAAAAAGCTGAACCCAGCCAAAATTGTGATGCACGGAGACAACCTAGACCTACCCGAAATGGGTAAATACAGACTGTCCCCAGCCTTCGGACAAACCACCCAAGCCGCCATTGACTACGCCACCGAACTAGTTGCCCGACTTCGAGATGCCGCACCCAACGCCGAAATCTCATGGCTTGCCGGCAACCACGAAGAACGGCTAGTTAACTACCTGCTAGACAACGCCAAAGCCGCCTTCGGACTAAAGCAGGGTGGCAAACCCGAAGGTTGGCCGGTGCTGTCAGTCCCATTCCTATGCCGATTTGACGAATACGGAATCACCTACCACCCTGGGTATCCCGCAGGACAAGTGTGGATTAACCAAAAACTTAGGTGCATCCACGGAACCAAAGCGAAATCCAACGGATCCACAGCCCACCAATATCTCGCCCATGAGAAAACATCCGTACTGTACGGTCACGTTCACCGCAGGGAATGGGCAGAACAAACCCGTGAAGATTATGACGGACCCAAAACCATCCTCGCAGCCTCAGCAGGATGTCTCGCCCGTTGTGACGGAGCAGTACCCTCAACTAAAGGTGGCATAGACCTAGATGGTCGACCCTTAACAGTCACCGAAAACTGGCAACAAGGGCTAGCTGTGGTCACCTATCAAGAAGGCGACTCCCCTTTCAACCTGGAACTTGTCCCTATCCGTGACGGACAGATGATGTATCGTGGGCAGTTATGGAAGCATGGCTGATCTGCCCCGTCTGTGATGTCACCTGGCCCGAAAGGGAAAACCAGCGTTGCTCAATTTGTAGCAGCCGTGGCGAACGGGACACGGAACCTGAAAAGGACAAAACCTATGAATGACACACCGCAATGGGAGCTGGTTGCTGTCACCTGGGTTGACGCATTTGATGGTGACACCGGCTGGACAGACACCGAAGACTACGAACCCGAACCAACAATCGCACTCAATGTCGGGTTCATATGGCCCAACAAGCTTAAGGATCACCTAACCCTGGTGTCGGGCTACATTCACAGCGAAGAATGGCCACCTGAGATGGTGTCGAATGTATGTCACATCCCTACGGTAATGATTAGGAATGTCACACGGCTTGCATCAAGCCTTGACTTCAACCATAAAACTATGTAACTTCCATTTACTAGAAAGAAGGGCAAATGAATAACACAGAACCAAAACATCCTCACGGCTCAGTTGACTGGCTACGCCAGCGGTGGATAACACCAAACGGTGAACGCCGACTTGCAGCATCAGACTGTGCCGCAATCTACGAAGTACACCCGTACAAATCCCGTGCGGATCTCGCTGCCGAACTGATGTCAGACAGCGCACCACAACCAGCTGAACAGAGCGAAGCAATGGAACGTGGCAACCGTCTTGAACCAACGCTAATTGCCTGGGCATCAGACCGGTACGGCGCACCAATCACCACACCCGATGTCATTCACACATTCGATGAGGAGATAGTTCACCTAACCGCCACCCTTGACGGTATCGGTGAAGACGGATCAGTGCATGAAATCAAAACCACCACCCACGAATGGTCAGGCTGGCTCCCACCACATTGGTTCTACCAAGGCGTACAGCAAGCCATCTGCGCTGACGTAGACGAAATCAACTGGTGGGTATTTGACCGGTCACAAACCTTCAAAAACTATGTACAGGTCATTGACTGGGAAATGAAACGTAACCATATTGAAGCCGCCAAAGAGTTCCTCGCCGCGATCCGTAAAGGCGAAGCACCCGAAGGTGTCGTGTTTGCATATGACCATATCCAAACCATCTACTCCATGCCACAGGATGAAACCATAGAAATCGGTAGCCAAGTTGGGCAACTGATTGACCTACTTGATAAGGCCAAAATCCATAAGGATCATTGGGGACAAGAAGAAGATCGGCTCAAAGCTTTGATTGCAGAACTATTAGGTAACGCAACTATCGGCACCGTAGATGGCAACCAGGTTGTCACATGGAAACAACAGACCCGCACCAGTTTGGATACCAAAGCATTAACGCTGGCGCATCCTGAGATCGTAAAACAATACGAAAAGAGCAGCACATTCCGTGTGTTGCGTATCAACCGAAAGGGAAAGTGAAATGGAAAAGCATCCACTACTGAAAGCCCTCAATGATTGGGCAGTGCCGGACAAAAAGATTGTCGGCAAACTCGAGAAAGGTGGCGCACAGCTTGACTTCGTAGGTCACGCCGATGTCACCCGTATCCTTATTGAAGTAGATCCTGAATGGACTTGGGAGCCATGCGATTGGATTGAAGGTCGCCCAGCTATCCACATTCACAAGGCCACCATTCGGCGTGGCGGTTCCAACATTGAGCAAGAGATTGCAACGATGTGGGGTCGCCTCACCATTCACGGTGTCACCCGTGTCGCTGTCGGATCCTGCGAAGTTATTAAACCTGATCTCGACAAGGAACTGGTATCAGACTTCTTGCGTAACGCCGCCATGCGATTCGGTATCTGCCTATCGCTATGGACAAAGCAGGAATGGGAAGACCTAACCAAACCTGAACCACCAAAGTTTATTGCTAAAGCTGACTTTGACAAGTTTGTGAAAGCTTGCACCGACAAGGACATTGACCACAAGGCTTTGCTCGCTGAGATTGGGAAAGAATCAAACCAGTTAACTGATGCGGATTTCAACCAACTTCGCAACCTATTCAAAGCGGCATTAAACAAACCAACACCCGCACCTGTGCAAACTCCAGCACCAGTCACCGAAGATGCTGAAGCCGGCGTACCTGGCACGATCACCAAGACACAGTTGCGTGACATCAGTTTGCTGATGGGCAAGAAAGATTTGAGCCGTGAGCAGGTCATCTCGATTGCTGGCTTTGCAATCAACCGTGAAATCACTGATGTCGCACAGCTCAACAATGACGAAGCTTTGCTGGTGATTGACACCTTGAAGCGTGATGTTGAATCACCCAAGCAGGGCAAGTGAGCAAACAGCGAGCCAAAGGCACCGCTGCCGAAACAGCAGTCGTGCGATACCTGAAAGAACACGGATTCAAATACGCTGAACGCCGTGCGCTCCACGGAACCAACGACATGGGCGACATCACCGGCATACCAGGCGTAGTCATTGAAGTAAAGAACCATGCCAAACTAGATCTCGCTGGCTGGCTCGGAGAACTAGCACAAGAAATGGCCAACGCCGATGCCGACTTCGGATTCGTAGTAGCAAAAAAACGTGGCACCACCAACCCTGGCGAATGGTACGCTGTGCTGCCATTGAAGGTACTCGTAGAAGAAATCAAGAAAGACAGAACATGACCACGCCAAAAACCGTTCCGGTTCCACGCACCACCCTGCTAACCATTCGGCGTGTCATCCGACACGTAGCAACAGCAGATCCCGAAGTGCAACGTGAAGCAATCAAAGCTGAAGAAACACTCTCAAAACTTCTCGACAAACGAGACTAAACAAAGAAAGAAGGGAACATGACAGAAGAATACGAAGATGAGGAAACCGTTATGGATGAAGGACCTGACCCTGAAACCGTGATGGAATCCCGCAACAGCTACCGTCTACACCTAGAAGAACGGATGTATGAGAACTGGCTAGAAGGACTCAAGGATAGGGGCGGGCGGTAAACCGTCTGCTAGGGTTCCACAATGCCGTTCAACGACTCTGACGATGACGCTGTGCTAGACGCACTCACCCAAACTTTGCCTGGGACAATCATCGTAGGCTACGCACTAGTCGTCAACTTCATAGACGAAACCGGTGACGACAAACTTGTGTTCGCCGGTCTAGAAAACCAACGAGCAACAACAACAATCGGCCTACTACAAGCCGCACTAGAAGTAGAGAAATCAAAGTTCCGTTTAGACGGATGACCGAAAGGAGCTGTAATGGCTCGACTACGGACCACGATCCTGCTAACCGTTGCGATGTTCGCAGCAAGCAACCTGACAGCTGAAGCTTTCATAGCGGAAGCACCGTCAGAATCCCAGCAAACCCCGACAGAATCCCCGCACACAGGCGCAGGTGACAGACTCAGGCAAGAACTAGATCACCTGTGGAATCTCATCACAGACCCGTACAGGGAGTTCATCGGGAAAATCATCTTCACCCACACATTCATGGAAGCGATAGCACAATGCGAAACGAGCCAAGACCCCGCCCACATCGGCGGCGCAAGCGAAACATACGGACCCAATGCCACATTCCGTGGAGCCTTTGGGTTTTGGACAACGGCCAACGGATCGGGAACCTTCGAGTATTACGGTGGCCGCGAACTCACCGGCACATTTTGGGCTAACGAAACCAGCTACGACCAGCAGAAAGTCATCTACCTACGCAAAGCCATCTACGGGTACACAACACCGGCAGGTAAATACATTGCGCCAAGAGGCTTGAGTCGCAACAACTGTTTGAAGTATGCTGGTGACCCAACCTACGAGATTTATTGGGGAAGGTGATGGCAAAAACCGAATGGCAATGTACAAGCTGTGGACAAAAGATCACGCTTTACATCACACCATTGGCACCGCCATCACACTCCTGCAAGAAAAAAGCAAACAGACAACTACCTTTAACAATGAAGGGACAACCATGAACCAATCAACCGTCATCGGAAACCTCGGCAAAGACCCCGAACTCCGATTCACCCCACAAGGCAAAGCCATCGCAAACTTCAGCGTAGGCACAACCCACCTCAAAGGTGTAGACAAAACCAAAGAAACCACCTGGCATGACTGCGTAGCCTTCGGCACCGAAGCCGAAAACATTGCAGCCTCATTCCACAAAGGGGATCGAGTAGTCATCGTAGGCCGACTAGAGAAAAGCTCCTACGAAAAGAACGGCGAAAAGGTTTACCGCTACCAGGTAATCGTCAACGAAGCCGCGCTCTCAATCAAATACGATGTTGCCGTAAAAGAAAAGGGTGGAACAGCACCGGCTAAAACAGCCACAGCACCCGACTACGGCGATGACGAACAACCATTCTGACGAACCAACACAAGACCTTGACCCATATCAACTGCCGATCCTCTACAAACCGGCAGGGGAATGGGTTAAACAAGCTGCCTGTATAGACGCACCAACCTGGTACTTCTTCTCAGACGCAGAAACCAAAGACGCATATCGTGAAGGGAGAAAACTATGCGACATTTGCCCCGTACTGTTGGACTGCCGACAGTACGCAATCGAAAACTATATAGCACACGGATTATTCGGGGGGATGTCTCCTCGTGAACGCCAACTTGAACGCCGTAAAATCCGGATGGCTACAGGCAAAAGCTTGCCACGGGGTGCCAACCGACATCTTCTTCCCTGAAGGATCAGGCAACCGTGACCGTGTATGGGCGCAAGCTCGAGCGATATGCGAATCCTGCCCAGTGATAGAAGACTGCCGACAACTATGTGACGACATCGAAGCGGCCCCTGATGCCAGGGTGTACGGAATGTGGGCTGGTGAAACACCCAACGAACGCCGATACCGCCGCTACCAACTCACCGTAGTTGAACAGGTACACGGGACACGTTCCATGTGGACACGTGGATGCCGATGTGAACCATGTATCAAAGCAAACTACGCTAGAGTTAGTTCATACGGGAAGAAGGGAAACCAATGAGATTTGGAAGTTTATTTGCTGGTGTCGGCGGGTTTGACATCGGGTTAGAAAACGCAGGATGGGAATGTGCATGGCAAGTGGAATGGGATCCGCATTGTCAACAAACACTCGCCCACCATTGGCCAAATGTTCCACGCTGGGGAGATGTATCCGATGTCAACGGTGCGGAACTACCGCCAGTAGATGTCATAACCTTCGGATCCCCATGCCAAGACCTATCGGTAGCCGGCAAACGCGCAGGACTAATAGAAGGTGGAAGATCAAACCTGTTCTTCCAAGCCACAAGAATCATCAGAGAAATGAAGGAGAAAACAAATGGACAATATCCACGAATCGCAATCTGGGAAAACGTACCTGGAGCCTTGTCAAGTAACAACGGTGGCGACTTTGAGGCAGTCCTCGGGGAAATGGCTGACCTGGGGAGCTATCACCTGGAATGGTCTGTCCTCGACGCACAGTTCTTCGGAGTCCCCCAACGGCGTAGACGCGTGTTCGTCATCGCTGTCCTCGATCCTGCAATTGCCGAACGAAGTGGCGGTCAAATACTCGTTGTCGGCCAAAGCCGCCGAAGGAATACTCCGAAGGGCAAACCGCAGAGGAAAAACCCTACCGCCGATGCTGCAACAAGCCTTGGAAGCGGTAGTCAACTCGCAACCGGCAACGAAATAGCAAACTGTATTTCAGCAGAGCTTTATCATCGGTCATCCGTGGTCAACCAAGATGTAAACAATGGCCATCTTGTGATTGAACCTTTCACCCCGTCATCTCACGCCCAATACACCGAAGGTGTCGGCACAATACGTGCCAACGGTGGCGACCTAGGGGGGGGGGAGCGAAACATT
>Ga0315909_10001272_pt1 | contig 34011 bp, 54 predicted proteins | sample LakEriMetagenome_11_FD_203527 | JGI IMG/M metagenome (GOLD analysis project Ga0315909, IMG submission 203527) | Freshwater fungal communities from buoy surface, Lake Erie, Ohio, United States - Buoy 2 MA125 | ecosystem: Environmental > Aquatic > Freshwater > Lake | place: USA: Lake Erie, Ohio... | reverse complement strand
ACGAGAAGCCGGTTCTCGTTCGTCGCATCCGAGAGCGCTTCGGGCCTGGAGAGGCCTTCCGCCAGGCCCTCTCGTAACTTTTCCCGGTAGGTCTTCGCCACTCTGAGCGCTATCGTCTCAAGGCGGGATCTCGATAGCAACCCCGAGCGCGTGAGCATGGAGACGGCGGCGCGGCTCACGGTCAGACGCTCGGTGACGAGCTTCTCGATGACGCGCTCCGGTGCGGCACGCGCCAGGAACTCCGCCGGGTGGTAGCGGATGCTCACCGTGTACTCACCCGCGCACCTGGTGGAGAAGGCCCTCGATGAGCCGCTGCCCGGGATCGGGCGGGGCCGCCGGCGGCGCGAGCTTCGCCTGCGCCTCGCGCATCGCGGCGAGCTCCTGGGGATCGACGTCGAACATGCGGGCTACGATCTGAATCTTCATCTCGCGCGGGAGGATATCATCGGAGACGAGGTCGAAGGTCTTCAAGGCCTCCAAGGCGGAAGCGATTTGCCGCGTGTCTTGCGACTTGAACTTCGTCTCGGCGCCGAAGACCTTTTGGAGTGCCGGGCGAACGATGGATACCCAGTACTGCTTCAGCCCGCGCTCGACGGCGCGCATGTCCGCTTCGCCGGTGGAGCCGATGCCGGCGGTCTGCTCGCCCGCAATCCAGCTCATCGGGAGCGAGAGGATGAAAGATTTCTTCGCGTCCAGAAACGCCATCGCCTTCTCCGTAGGCGACATGTCCACCGTCGGCACGACGACGTCGTCTTGGCTGTCCAGCATCACGTCGCGCCCGCGGGAGAGCGCTCCCGCGACGGCCTTGCCTTGAGCCGCGGCGATGGTGACGTCCGAAAGCGCGACGTCGGTGCGAAGGCCGTGAATTTTCACCTGAACGGATTTCGCGAGGTTCATGGACTTATTGAGTGACGACAGAACGCAGTACTCGAGCGCCGAGTAGACCCGCAGCATCTCCGTGCGCCGGTAGCCCTTGAAAGAAATCCAGACTCCCGTCGAACTCTCACCCGACTCTTTGTAGTCCGCGCGAATCTTCGCTTCCTCGTCCCGTGTCGCGTGACGGAGGACCTGGACGGAGGGTAGGTACACGACGAAGAGGTCGCTCATCTCGCTCATCGCGCGCGCGAGCATCGTCACGAGCCCTTCGCCGGCCTCCGACTGCACGCAGTTGTCCCAGAGGAGCGGCTCCAATTCCTTCGGCAACCCGTGCGTTCGCTCCATCGTGTCGGTGAGGATCTTCAGATACGTCGTGAAGATGTCCCCGCCGGTGAAGGCTTCGGCCCGAATGGCGAGCGGGAAAAGCTCCGGCAGCTCCGTGTCGCCGCTCGTGGCCGCGCCGCTGAAGAACGAGAAGAGGTTCATACTTCCCCCTGGCACTTCGCGCAGACGCCGTGAGGCTCAGCGACGCAGCTGGTGCAGAAGACTTTCGAGCACCGGCGGCAGCCGTTGCCGTCGTGAAGATCGAACCACTCGCCGCAGTCGCAATAGCACGGCATGTCCATGTCCTCGCTCACTCCGGCACCTTTCCGCTCGCCAAGCGCCCGAGCGCCGCACCATCGAAGGCGCCGACGTCGAGGCTTTGCAAGTGCGTGAGCACCTGGGCCGAAGTCCCCATGAACGCTCCCGTTTCGAGTGCGCGCACGCGGTAGGTCTCTTGCCGCTTCACGTGGCCCGCGATGGTGGGCGCGCTCACAAGCCCGCGCGCGTGCCAGCGCTCTCTGAGCACGCGCTCCGATTCACGAAGGTACACGACGGTCACGAAGAGGCCATGGGCTTCCAAGGGCTCTCGGATTTTGGACACGGAGAAGGGCGTCTCCGCGAGAACCGGGCGGTCTTGCGTGCGCGCGGCGTGAAAGATGTGGCGCACGTACGCGTCACCGGGCGCGTCCATGAAGTCGTCGTGCGGGACGTAGAGGAAGCGCGAGGCCAGCTGCTCGCACACCCACGACTTCCCCGACGCTGGGACACCGGCGAGAAGGACGACGTGCTTCGTCGGCATCAGCGTTTCCCTCGGATAAGGCCCATCCACTCCATGCCGGTCGCCATGGAATCGGGGCCGTCGTCAGGCTCAGAGCCGTGCTCGTACTTTCGAACCTGCGTCTTGAACGCTTCGTTGGAGGTTTCGGTCATGAAGATTTTCGCGGCGTAGGGAGCTGCTGCCATTATCCTAGAGTGTTTGTGGCCTGACGAGAACCTTCCCACGACGCCAATGCCGTGAGCCTTCAGCGCCTGGCGCAGTAGAAGTACCGGCTGCTCGCCCAACGCGTTGCATTCGAAGCAGAGCTTTTTGACTCGGTTCCGAACGAGAATTGGGATCATTTCATCGAGGCACTGATCCCACGAGCGCTTCCATGCGTGGCCCTCGACAGCAATCCCGTGGAAGTGCCCCTTGAAGCAAGAAAGGGCCGTCGTGTCCCGTCCCATGGAACTCGGATCGATGAAGGCCGTGGCCGAGTCACAGGGGAGAAAAGTGGGTAGCCGCTGGATGCCCTCGAAAGGAAAGCCGCTGTGGGAGACGACTTTGAGGTGATAGCTCGCACTTATCGATTCCCACGAAACGCCGGCAAGCTTCAACGCCTCCAGGTCGCAGTCGAGCTCGGGAATCGACCCGTGCGGCACCTCGAGCTTTTTCAGAATCGGCCGGAGCGTCTCGTAGAGGTCGAACTTGTGCACGGGCTGTCCCAGGACGAGAACGTTCTGGGTGCGTTTCATCAGCTCCGAGTATTTCTTCTCGACGAGCTTTCTCGTCGCCTCGCTCGTGTCGTCCTCGGTGACGACGTCCTCCATGACGGCGCGACGCGGGTGACGGCCGCGAAGAGAGACGGCCTTTATCGTGAGAGCTGAGAGCGACGCTTCCTTTCCGGCGAGCCCCGCGACACTCACAGCCGCGGCGTTGTTCACGCCGATGGGTACACCGTTTTTCGCGAGCGCTTCGGCGACTTCACCGAGGAGCGCCTTGTTCCGCTCCGTCGACTTCGACATGAGCAGCGTGGTGGATGCCGTCTCCTTGTCGGCGTGGCGTCCCTCGCGGTAGTTCCGGTAGATGTCGTAGGCGACGCCGGCAATCACCACGTAGTCGGTCTTCCCGTAGCCAGGCGCTCCGAGAAGCAAGCGCGGCACCGTCTCCTCCATCCCGAAGCGCATCATCTCGACTTGCTTCGGGAAGGGTGCTGGGTACCCCGCCGCTTCGCAGAACGCCTCGAAGGTTTTCTCGCCCTCCGGGGCGCCAGCCGCGGCGACGCTCGCTCCCGCCGCTTCGTTCGCAGCGACAATGCGGTCGAGGAGGAAGGCGACGCGGCGGGGATCTGCGGACCACATGGCAGACTTTATAAGCCTCGCGAAGATGGCGACGCGCGCGGGCGTGCGCCGGTCTTTGAGGATCTCGGCAAGCTCCTCCTTCGACTTCTCCAGGAGCTCGTTCGCGATGCGCCGGACCTCGGCGTGGGTGAGTAGCCGTGCGGTCAGTAGCTCCGCAGACACGGGCGGGCGGCCGGCGGGGTTCCCGCTGACGCCGGGCGGAAAGTCGCGGCCCCCTGTTTTCTCCCCCTTCGCCACCGTGCCCTCCGCACGCGGGGGCGCGTGACGCAGCCCCTCGCTGTTCTATCGACGGATGCGTCGCGTCAGCATGAATGCGGGGATTCGCAACAGCCGGTACCCCACTTTCTGGCAAAGCCGCGCCGGTAGCGGCCGGCGGTACTTTCACTGTCACAATCGCGCCGCGTTATTGCCGATGTCTCTGCCGATGTGGCCAGCCCGCGACAGGGGATCGACGCGGGATCTCTCGCGCGGTAGAACGGTAGGATGCGGCCGATTCGGACACAGGTAACGAACCTTGAGCTCCAAGCGCCGAGAAGCTGGGACCACGAGAAGGGCGAGTGCCGGCCCCTTCCGGTCGCCCGTAGCGAAGGCATCATCTACTCCTATTGGAAGCCCACCCTGTGGGAGCGCGTTCTTCTCTTCTTCGGCCGCCCGGTGCGCCTCGGCGTTATGGGCCGCGTGCATCCTCCCGTCGCGCTCGAAGCGGCGCCGCGCCTCGAGGCGAAGCCGTGAGCGAAGCGCAACGAATGGAACACGCGGATCCGTTGAAGCCGTTTCTGGCACGCGACGCTCAGTTGCTCCTCGAGTTCCGCTTCGGTCCGCAGCCGGAGCACGTAGGACGGTTCATAGCGGACTTTTACAACGCGCACCTGCAACCGCTCCTCCTTGCCCTAGCAATCCTCGAGGAAAATCGGGACACGCTTGGGTGCGAGAACGACACCAGGGTTCTCGACGAAGCCCTCGAGGAGTTCCGGAAGCTCGTGAGGGCCGCGCCGTGATCGCGCGCGCCGTCGTCCGCCTCCCGCTCAACGTCATCCTCGGCCTCGTCGTCGTCGCCTTCATTGCCGCCGCGGCGGGCTTTTTCGCCGTGGTTTGGGTTATCGAGTGGGCCTTCGCGGAGCCGCGCCCTTGCCCGCCGGCGCGGCGGCTGACGGCGGTTTCGTCGGCGCCGGGGAGAGTCGCGTGATCCCTCTGCTCGTCCTCGCCGCCGGCGTCCTGCGCGCGGCCGTGCTCTTCGCCGCGGTGGAGCTCCGCCGGCATCGGCGCATCGTCGCGGAAGTCGACGAGAGTTACCTGCAGCTACGGCGGAGGGCGCGGGGGTGACGATGGCCGTAATTTTCATGGCCGGGTTCTATCTCGGCCTGGGTGCCGGCTGGTATCTCAGGAGGCTGCCGTGACGCCGATTGAACGGTTACAGCGCGTGGTGGAGCTGGCGGAGAAGAAGGTTACTCCGCTGAGCGGCCTGCACACTATTCGTGCGGCTGTTCGCGATGTGCCTTCGGTGCCAACGTTTCGCTTTGTGTTCGGATGCACAGAAGACATCCTCCCGGCGCTTGAAACACTCGAAAAGTCCGCCCCCGCAATGGCTCGCGCCCTTCTCGCGCTGTGGCCGGCGTTGGAAGAGATAAAGGCTTGGCACGATGACCTCAATCTCGACGGCTTCACAGCGGTCAGAAGGGCGCTCGCCGCCTTCGAAACCGCGAAGAAAGAAATCGAGGCGCTGCCATGAGCGAGAAGAGCGAGCTGTTCACGGCGGAGCATTTCCGGCCAGTCACCGGCACCGTTCTCGATGAGGTGATGGTCCACACGCTCGTGAACCTCACCAACGCCCGCCTCCGCCCGATACTCGAAGAGCGGGACCGACTCCGCGACGCCTGCGAGTACGCGAAGAACGCCATCCGCGAACTGAACGACGCATGGGAGGAACGCGCCGCGTCCCTCCGCACCGAACTCACCGAGTACCGCAAGGCAATCGACAATCTCATTCGCGCGTACAACGGCACGGGAATGCCGATTCATTTCGCGGTAGCAGAGGCCCGCGCCGCGCTGGAGAAATTTTCAACGAAGGATCGGCCGTGAAAAGCGAAAAGCCCTACAACCCGTGGAAAAAGGTGTGCGGGCCGGAGTGCCTTGCGTGCGCGGGCGAGGGCCGAACGGAGTACGACGACGACGATTTCGACATCGTGTACCGGACGTGTGACGACTGCGCAGGCAAAGGCGGGTGGTGGCGATGCATCTCGACGCGCGACTACTGCCGCGCGAACCCGATGCCGGGGCGCGAGGGAGTAAAGCCGTGACCGACCTCGCGAAGCTGCGGGAGCTGGCAAAAGCGGCGAAGGACGTTAACTCGACGCACCTTTGTTCGGACTGCAGCTTCCAGACGCTTTACCGCCATCGTCACGAGTGCACGCGACCGGAGGAGGCCTTTACGCTGGCGGCGCAGCCTTCTGTCGTCCTCGCGCTTCTCGACCGGCTCGAGCGCGCCGAGAAAGCGCTGAGAGAAATAAAGTCGCAGGCTACTCGGCGATACCGCGCGGCGGACAACAAGCACCTCCTCGAAAGCGACCTCGAAATCATCGAAAGCTTGGTCGGCCGCGGACTACCGTCCGACCTGCCGAATGAAGAAAGCAGCGCGTTGAAGTCCTCGAATTCTCCGGGCCCCGGCTAGCCCCCTCGCGTGCGAGAATCGACCGTTGTGACCCTCGAAAAGAAGTTCTGCCCCTGCGGCTGCGGGCTCCACTACCGCGGCCTCCCCGGAAAGCCCTCCCAGTACTTCTCCAGGAACCACGACCCGAACCAATCGGGGAGTCCCGCTGCGAATGGGCCTGTCGTCCGTCGGCGCGGCCGCCCGCGAAAAAACAGGGCCACGTACACGCCCGAAAACAGCGCGGACCCTTCCGTGGAGGCGGTCGAAGATGCGGGGGACGACGACGAACGCGCCGTGCTCCGCGAACTCGCCGTGGGGTGACTGTTCAGTCGGGATCCCGAAGTTTTTCCCAGAGCACCAACAGCCCCGACACGGCCATCTCACGTTCTGCGGGCGTCTTGCTCCGGCGCACGCGCTCGAGCGCGTACTCGATAACTTTGGGGGCGCGACGCTGAGCCGAACGACCACGGCGGCGAAAACGCCAGCGCACTGCGAGTCCGTCCGAGCTCCGCTCCTCCACGAGCTCCGTCTCCTCCGGATGAAGCCCCGGGTTCGCCTTGATCCATGCGGCCGCGAGTTGCTCGATGCGTTCCTTCTGCTCCGCTCCCCACACCGTCGCGAGGCGGTCCAGACGTTCCATTTGGTCCGCGTCGTGGCCGTCGTTCACGCGTTCCTCCATACCGCGCCCAGCGGAACCTCGTCGGGCCGGCACCAGTAGCCCGAAACGCCGTCGACGCGCACGAGCACCAGCTCGTAGCCGGGGAAACGGAACGCCTCGATCACGGCTTCTCGTCGCGAAGGAAAGTCACCACGGCGCCGCAGCCACCGCAGTAGATCATCTTTCCGCCGGTGCCCCACACAGCGGTCTGCTGCGCCTTCCATTCTTTGCTCCCGCATTTCCCGCAGCAGGGCTCAACGTTCTTCGTCGTGGTGCTCATCGTTACCTCCGGCCCGCGTTCTACCGGGAAACGCGGCGGTCGCCAAGGCGCCGTTATGGGTTCCACCAGGCGGGCGGGCGGTAAGCGTTCTCCGTGACCGTCTTCGTGCGCTCCTCGAGGCACGAGGTGCAATAGAAGTAATCGGTGCGCGTGTACGCGTTCAACCCGGGGCCTCGCAGCTCTTCCTGCACCGAGCGCAGGAAGGTGAACGAGTGTCGGCACGGATCCGCCGGCCGGGTCACGCACTGGCAGCGCAGCGTGGGAAGACAGCAGCCCGCGCAGACGGGCGACGCCGGCTGTGAGGCGAACGGCCCGGGGCAGTCGTGCGGGCCCGATACTTCGCGGCCGCAGCCGCGGCAATGAGCGCTCATACCCCCATTGTCGCCCGGCGGAGGGACCGCGACCAGGGGTGGGGCCGCCGAGTGCCGGCCCGTAGCAGAAAAAGGGAGGTCCCCGGTGCGGTCTGTCCCTTTGGCCGCACCATCGATCCTATGAAGACACGCTCAAAACTCCGCTCCCCGTCCTACGGCCTGGCACTCCTGGCGCGGTGGCTGGCCCGCTCAAGGGCGGGGCTACGACGCCTTCGACACCCGATCAAGCAACTCCTCCCACTTCTCCCGCTCGACGAACTGGTTGGTGAAGAACTTGTGGATCACGCTCGCGATGAGTGTCTGGTAGGGCATGCCGTGCTTTGCGGCTCCCGCGCGCGCAAGCTCGACAAGCTCCGATGGTAGCCGCAGGTTGACCTGCGTATCCTTCTTCGCGTTTTCGAGCTGAGCCTTCACGCCCCGGCGGACGCGCTCGACTTCGGCTTTGCCGGCGCTCTTCCAGTTTCCTTCCGCGAACGACGCTTCGAGGATGCGCTCTTCCTTCGAGAGTTTCGATTTTGCTTTCACGTTTTACCTCCAAATTCCTTTTCCAGTTTCTTCGATGGGAAAACCGTCGTCGCCTGGTACTCGCCATTCGTAAGGGGAATCACCGGCACCGCGTGGATCTTGCCCGCAATCCGAACGACGAAAATCTTGCGGTCCGCGTGCGTGTTGTTGTCTCGGATATCGAGAAGCCCGCCCTCGGCGATGGCTTCGAGGACCTGCTCGAAGGTCGGGCGTCCGTTCTCCGCGAGCCAGCTCGCTTTCCGCTCGCCCCAGGATTTCAACGTCACGCCCATGAGACTATTATAGCTAATGTATATACATTGTCAACAGGAATAGGGCGGTGCGTAACTACCCGTCGCCACGCAGGGGATCGGCGGGCCTGCGGCTTGCAGGGGGCCCAGGCTGCGCACGTCGCCGGCGGCGACGCATACACGCCGCCGGCCGCGCGTGGGGCACCCACCCCAACCCTCTTGAGCGGAGGAGCGTACCGCGGCCGCGGCGCGCGGGGAAGCGCGTGCGGTAGAATCCGGCATGGTTCAGCGCAGGGTGAAGGGCGAGGGCTTCGTTTGGTTCGCTCGGTGTCCCGAGTGTGGCGCGGAAGTCCGCGTGAACCGCTTCCGCCGAACGCTCCTGGGGCATCGGCGGCTAGTATCGCGGCGGGACGCGTTCGGCCGCGAGCTCCGCGACTGGATCGCCGAGCGGTGCCCCGGATCCGGCCGGTAGAAATGGTACCGCCCGCGAGACAACGTCACGCGGGCGGGTCGAATCACGCAGCCATACGTTTGTCGTTTGGTTTGTGAAGTAACCGGACAGCAACTACGACCGCTCGATTTTATCGCTGTTCCGGGAGAGGCGTCGGCGTGGCGCGGCGGGGGATTACCTCACGCGTCTCAAAATCATCTGTTTTTGAGATCGCGGCGCGGAGCCGCTTTCAACCGGGTTTTTGAGACGCCAGCGCGGCGCGGGCGAGGAAGCCACCTTCGGGTTTCGCTTTACCGAAATCCCAAAAGGCAGGTTCGGCGTAGAGCCCGAGCGCATCCCGCAGCCGCCGGACCTCGGTAACGAGCTCCGTCGCCATCGCGGAGCTTACCTTCACGCCGCATTCGGGACACCCGGCGTCGCTCTCGTCCGCAAGGTTCTCTTCGATCTGCTTCAGCCGGTCTTCGGTCATGCCCCGAGGCTACGCCGCTTTGAGCATCCGGTAAACGCTGGCGCGCGACACGCCGAGTTCCGCGGCTATCGCTTCCGGCGCGGCGCCGCCGGCGCGCAGCAGCCGTACCTTCCGCGCCTTCTTGCCCGCGGTCTTCGGGCGACCGAGCCGCTTCCCCTTCGCGACGGCGTTCCTGAGCCCGTTCTTCACGCGCTCCGCGGTGAGGTCCCGCTCGAGCTGCGCCATCGCGGAGATGATCGTGAACATCGCTTTCCCGATCGGAGTCGACGTGTCGATCTGCTCCGTCTTCGAGATGAACGCGACGCCGAGCCGATTGAACTCCTCGAGCGCCTCGATGAGATGCTTCGTGCTGCGCGCGAAGCGAGAGAACGAGTACACGAGGACGGTCCCGATCTCGCCTGCGCGGACCTCCGCCATCATGCGGTTGAACTCGGGCCGCGACGATTTCATTCCCGAGACGCCGGCGTCCGAAAACTCGAGATACTTCTTGTGCCCGTTCGCATTGCACCAGTCGCGCAGCGTCCGTTGCTGCGCCTCGAGGCCGGTGTCTTGCTTGTCGGTCGACGTGCGGGAGTAGATGGCGAGCTTCTTCACGCCTTCTTATCGGCGCTCGCGCGCGGCTTCTTCGCGGGCTTCTCCGTCGCGGCCGCCGCCGGCGCCTCGATGCGCTCGAGCGAAAGCCGTCGCACCGGCCCGTGGCCCCACTGCGTGTTGCCCTTCGCGAAAGCGTCGGTGACGACCAGGCCGTGCGCCGCGAGCTCCTCAGCGGGGACCGCGGCGAAACCGACGATGAGCGTGTCCAGCTCCTCGTAGAGCCCCTTCCGCTCGGCCGTCTTCGCCTCAATGCCGTCCAGAACTTCCTTCGCCCGGGTCGCCTGCTTCTCGAGATTCTTCTTTGCCATGCCTCTCTTTCGGCGCGAGCTCGCGCGGGCTTCATGACGCTATAGGTTGTAACTATGACGCGGCGTAGCTCCGATAAGAGATTCGACGGTACTGGTGGAAGGCAGGGCGGCGCCGCTCGAACCTCGGAGCGACGCCGCCCACTCCCCTCGAGGGACACGTGGCGAAGAGCGACAACGGAAAATTCCAGGCGTTCGTTCTGACGGTAGTAACGAGCCTCGCCGCGAGCGGAATCGTCGCGCTCTTCAATCTCGCCGTCACCGTTGTCCGCCTCGAGGAGCGGATGCGCGAGCTCGACTGCCCGAAGAAAAAGCCCGTCGCGGAAGCGAAAGTGGAACGGCCGCAGACGGTGCTCAGCGCCATGGGCTTTGGCTTCGTCGAGCGGATTATTCCGAAGGAAAAGAAATGAAACGCCTCACGGACCTTTTCTACTTCGCAGCCGTCGTCGCCGGCGGCTTCGTCGCCCAGCGCGCGTTCGGCGCAGACGCTGCGCCCGCGGGCTTCGGCGGCGCGGCCGATGCGCTCCAGGCAATTGCCGAGAATCCCATCGTCGTGGCGTTTCTTTCGTGGTTCGGAGCGGAAGCGGCGACGCGGCTTCTGCCGACGAGAAAGAAGCGCTCGACGCTCTTTCTGTTCCGGAACTTCTTTCGCTTCGTTGGGGCGGCCTGCCTCGTCGCCGAGCGCGTGTGCAACGCCATGGCAGAGAGCGACTTCGCCCAGGTGCGAAGGAAACCGCGAAGGCCCAAGGCGCCCGACGCAGCTACGCAGTCGGTGCCGGAGCCGCCGAAGGACACGCCGGCATGATCGACAAATTTCAGCGCGCCGGAAAGCTCGTCGCAGGGATCGCCGCGGCTGCGGCTGCCGTCGTCATGGCGCTGTTGTATCGACGGCGAGGAGAACAGCTTCGGGCCGCGCGCGTCGACGCGCTCGAGGCGAAGCACGCGGTAGCGAACGAAAAACGCGAGGCTGCGATCGCGGCGCTCGAGGAGAGGGTGGAAGCCCGTGAAAAAGATGCTCTCACGAAAACTCACCTGCTTCGCGATCTGCTCGATCCTGGCGATAAGCCCGGTTCAGGCGACGGCGGCTGAGCCCTGCGAGAGAAAGCTCTCGGCCGCGCTCGAGGCTCTCGCGGCGCGTGAGCTCCACGCGGAGGCCTGCGGCGAGCTCGCGGCGGAGCAGCGCGCGCACATCGCGGGCTTGAAGTGGCAACACGGCGAAGCGGTGGAGCTCGCGAGGGGTGCTCCGACACCGTGGCTCTCCCGCGAGCTCGTCTTCGTTCTCGGCGTCGTCGCCGGCGCTGTCGTCACCGCGGCGGCAGCGGGAGCGTTCCGGTGAGGAGCGCGACACTCAAGCGCTACTCGTCCAGCGACGAAGGGACCTTCGGAAAGCTCGCTATCGACACGGGCCTCGTGCTCTTCACGGCGGAGCTGCCCTGGCGCGACAATGCGCGGCTTCGCTCGTGCATTCCGCCGGGCCGCTATCAATGCGACTTTCGACACTCGGAGAAGTTCGGCGACTGCTACCACGTCGAAGGCGTCGCGGTCCCGTGGCATCCATCGTGGAGGACCGCGATTCTCATTCACGCCGGTAACTGGGCCGGCGATACGCAGCTCGTGAACCCTGCGACCGGGAAGCGCTACCTCTCAGACCTCCGCGGCTGCATCGCCGTCGGTACCGACGTGGGCAACATCAAGGGGCAGGCCGCGGTTAAGAACAGCGCCGACGCGCTCCGGCAGCTCGCCGAAGCGTTCGCGCGCGCCCCGTTCGAGCTCACGATCGTTTAGCCTGCGCCGTCGCAAGCGCCGCAGCGCTCTTGGCTTGGCGCTTTCGTGCAGTCGCAGCCGGGACAGACTTCGCCGCGCGAGCGGGCGCGCTCGTAGGCCGCTTCCGCGCGCATCACCTCGTCGTCGTGCCGGCAGTCCGAGCACGAGTGAGCGTCGCCGCATTCGTGGCAGAGACTCACTTCCGCGCCTCGAGACCGCCCCGCACCAGCCGCAGCTTGGGCCGCTCGCCCCGCTGGCGCCGCGCCGCCGCGTGCGCTTTCGCGGCTTCCGCGCGCGTGCGCTCGATTGAACGGCGAACGCGGGCGCGGATCTTCTCGGCGCGCTCTTCGAGGCTTTCACGATTTCTCATCGCCGTCCTCCGCCATAGCTCTGCCGCTCGCGGTCTTTCTTCTCCATGTAGCAGCGCTTGCAGTAGGGCTTGTCCCAGCGGCCGAGCTCCATTTGGCTGCGGCAGTCGGGGCACCACTCTTTGACTAGACGCACGTTCTCGCGCGGGCCGTCCGCGCGTGGTGGCGGCGGCGCGGCCGCCGGCGCGCGGTACCCGCCGGCTGCGCCGTCGTCGACCATCGGCGGAGCGGCGGCCGACACGGGCGGCAACTGCGGGATGTCCCAGCTGGCCTCGAAGCCTTCGAGCTTGAGCTGGCGCACGCCGAGCGCTTTCGCGCGCTCGAGGATTTGCACAATGTCCGCTGCCGAATACTGTGGGGCGGCGGCGGACGGCGGTACTGCTTTCATCGGTTACTTCCTTCCGTGAGTTTTTGAAGCTGTGACCTTAGGAATCTCAAAAGGCGGCGGCACGTCGTCGACGACGTGCTTCCAGAAGCGCATCGCTTCGGGGACGAGCTGGTTTTCGAGCTTCCGGTTTCGCTCGACAACGACGAGCGCGCAGTCGTCGTCGTTGTAGTAGGACCAGTAGTAGAGCACCGGGAGCTCCGCGACGAAGAGCTGGTGGACCGTCTGCCAGACGTACTTCTCGGGAACGCGGCCGGCGAGCGCGACCTCGTGGTCTTGGCGTCCCGGGCACTTCATCTCGAGGAGGCACTTCTTCTCGTGGTTGATACCGTCGAACGTTGCCCGCATGAAGTTGTGAACCCGATGCTCGCCCTTCGCCGGTGGCATCGTGATGCCGGTCTTCTCCTCGAAGATGCGCCGCGCCCGCGGCTCGAGCCGAAGCCCTCGGCGCATCGCTTCGTTCTGCCGCTGCGGGAGAAGCCTTCCGGTCTTCCTCGCCCACAGCTCGAACGGCGTCGTCCACGGCGACGTCTTCATGATGATCGGAGCGTCGGAGGAGCCTACGCCCTGGTCGCGCCAGCTCAGCCACGCCGCGTGTTCACGAGCTTTCATCGTCGGTCCTCCGCCTTTCGAAGCGTCGCCATCGCCGTTTGGAGATCCGGGTCGCTTGCCGCGACGTCGAGCGCACGAAGTGTTGCGATCGCCCAGCGGAGTGTTCGGATGAGCTCAGCGCGTTCGTTCGCCGTCACGAGCTCGCGCGGCCGCTTGAGCTCGAGCTCGACGCGATAGAGCTCGATGCATTCGGCGCAGCCGTTCTCCGCGCCGCTGTCGACACTCATCGTGTCTTCGGAGCGGCAGCCAGGGCAGGCCCCCTTCTTCGTCTCGAAGTGGTCTTGGCAGTGCTTGCAGTGAGCCCAGTACATACGACCTCCATCACTCCAATCGGCCTTCTCACTCGGAGACTTTGAGCATCGTGTAGCGGCTCGTCGTGATGTACGGACGGAGCACGCGGCCGTCGAGCTTCTCGAGCGCCTTCTTCAGGTTGAAGTTGTCGCGCTCGACAGTGACGAGGGCGAACCGAAAGCCCGCGATGACCGCTCGCTTCTCAGGCTCTTCGGCGATCGCGACCTCGATGACGTTGCGAAGCCGCTTCATTGCGGCATCGAGCTCCGCCGCCTGCGCTTTGAGGCGCATGTACTCGAGCGCTGCTTCCTCGATGTTGGGGACCAGTTCGACCGGGGACCGTTGGAGAACCTGGGACATGGAGCACCTACCGTATTGGGCCAGCACCTCGCTGGCCCGTTCTAGTCCCATTATAACGCTGCGTGTCGAACGTGGCAATTAATATTTACTTGAGATATAAGTGTTGATTACGTATACCTTAAGTATGAACGGACCGTTTCGCAGCCCGAACGACATCGCAGCACCGGAACCAACGGAGCAGGTATGTGGCTCGCCTCCGCGATCCGTGGTCAAGTGGCTCAAAGAGGCGGCGAAGAAAAAGGGCTGCAGCGTCTCTCACTTGGTTTCCGAGATCCTGAAAGACTACGTCGCGTGGGCTCGTCGCCAATCAAAGGCGTAATCGATCGAAACGATTGATATTTTATCGTCGATAAAGCAGGTCTGAAAACGCTTGCGCACCGATCCGCTGGTGCTATGGTCGAAGTATGAGTAAGCCATTTGTCGACGATAAAACGCACGCGGAGCGAACCGGAATTCGCTGTGCTTGCGGCGAGGAAGTATATCTCGATTTTCGCGGGCAACCGGGGAAGGTCAGCGCGGAGTGTCGGCAACTCGACTGTCGGAGGCTCTACCATGTCGAGTACGTGGGGAGAATGCCGGCGCCGCTTCCGATTCCGCCCGCCGTGCCGGGCCTTCGCCTCGTCCAATGACCGCGGCCCTGCAGCTCGAGCTTCCGTTCCTGGGCGACGAGCCCCAGCGCGCGGCGGCCGCCGGCGTCGTCGTCGAAGTGGTGCTCGACGGCGACCGCGCCCGCGTACGCCCGGTCGACCGTGCGGGCTGGGTGCGCTTCCCGAAGCGGCTTCGCGACGTCGGCGCGCGCTACCGGGTGGAGCGGCTGACGCCTCTCCGCGGCGGCGCGTGGGCCGCGACGGGGCGAATTCGGCGGGTCCGCGTGAAGAACCGGTAAGGGGGACCTCCCCTCCGAAAACGTTGGCGCAGCCGCTTTCCGCGGTTGACGCAACGCGTAAACCGGGTTTTGTTTGAATGGTTGAGGCCGTCTGATTCTTCGACGCGAAACCACCTGTTCGATTCATAGTCGGCCGCAGCTACTAAACCAAAAGGATGCGGGTGCAGAATACGCCCGCCGGTGTCGATTCTTTTCTCGGCTGCCGGCGGTCGCAGGCTTGCACATGTTGTCGCGGGTATGTTGCTCGTCGTTTGGAAGTGGATCCGTTCCCTGTTCTGGAAACCGAACGCGCGTTTTTCGGCACTGGCAGGTGACGTTCTCGAGAAGAAGAAGAAGTGCGCGCCGGGCACCTACGCGCTCGCGCGGCATATCGTTCCTCGACTGACCTCGCACTTCGGTGGCTACTGGATCACCGAAATCGGGGAAGCCGAGTGGAGCTCGTACATCGTCGCCCGTCAGGCGAAGCTTCCGGGCTGCACGTTCTTCGATGACAAGAAGTACATGACGATGATCCTGCGCCTCGCCGAGCAGCGTCGATACATCGACCGGCGGCCGTTTCTACGAATGCCCGACGCAAAGGGATCGGTCGGCCGAGAGATCCTACCCGTCGAGGTGAAGAAGCTTCTTCGCGCAGCGGGCGCCGAGCTCAAATTTATGATCGAGCTCGCGCTCAAGATGGGGCTTCGGCGCGGGGAGCTCCTGGGCCTCAAGTGGACCGACTTCGATTGGGAACGGCGGATGGTTCGAATCGTCAGTAGGAAGACCGGCCGGCCGCGCGACGTGCCGCTCAACGCGGACCTCTACCCGAAGTGCAGGAAGCGAATGTTCAACGCTCAATCGGACCAGGTTTTCCCGAGTCGGTACGACTTGAACAAAGCGAAGCGCGACCACAAGACGGCGTGGCAAGCGTGCAAGCGCCGGGCGAAGGTGAGGTGCCGGTGGGCGGACCTCAGGATCACATGCGCCACCTGGATGCTTCGCCGTGGTGCGAGCATGTCCGCGACTGCGAAAATTCTCGGGAACAGCGAGAAGATCGTGCGCGAGTGGTACGAGCGGCTCGGCCCGAGCGACCTGCACCGGGCGAGCGCGACTATGCGCGATCGCCGGCGGCGCGGCCGCACGCGGGCGAAGCCGCGCAGACCTCTACCTCTCGAAACGAGCCTCGCTCAGTAGGCCCTCTACCCTTCGGAAATAGACCTCTACCTTGACATGGTAGAGGTCACAGGTTCGACCCCTGTGGGACCCACCAGAAATTTACCCGAATGGGTAGAGGGATTGGGGGATCTCGATGGCGAAGCGATCGGAAATTCAGCGCCGGTTGTCGGAAATGTCTGAATGCAACTCGTCGATCCCAGCGATGACACCGGCCATTTTCGCGGCCCATCGCGACTGCAAAGCCGCGCACGGTGAAAGCACGCGGCACCGAGGCAGGAGTTCCCACAACGATTCCCTAACTCGACTCAGTTCCGCAGTAATCTCAAGGTCGGAACGCTGCTTCTCGCTTTTTTCATCCATCCCGGAAATCTACACGGCGGCCTTGGCGGCGACAACGGAGGCGCGCCGTGGGTGAGAAGCTGCCGCGGGGCATGGATGAAAGGGAGCGACGAAACGAACTCCGGCGGCTGAAAAGCCGTCGCGTCTTCCATTTTTCGCCCGCCGTATCGGACGCTCGCTCGCTCGAGAGGCTCATCGCCGAAAGTTCGATGGAGGAGCACACGCACTGTGTGCTCGACGTTCTCAAGCACCACGCCTTCGGCCTGCAAAAGTCGTTCGCGGAGATCAGCGTTTTGGAGATCGCGCAGTACTCCGGCGTCTCGACCACGGCGGCGGTCCGAGCGATCGAGCGCTGTCTCGCAGCCGGAATTCTTGTCAAACGCAGGAGGAAGGCATGATTGGCGTTCGTCCCAAAAAAAAGAAGAGCGTCGTACCTACGGCGAACTCTTCGATGGAGCGGCACGCGGAGCAGCTCGTTCGCCTGATCGGGGACGCCGTCGAGGAAGGCCAGCTGACCGACGAAAAAAAGGAGCTTTTCAATCGTTGCTTTGAGCAAGCGGCGATGGCGCAGAGTTCTTCGGGGGCCGACTTCGGGCTCGCAGTTCAACGAGCCGTAACGCGTCTCTGCTCGTGGTGATCGCTCATCCGAGTCGGCACGGTTCGTGCTCTTCCTCCGTACTAACCACCGGCCTTTGGATCAGGGACATCGCAGTAGCGCCGACGATGCTACGCACGGGTCGCTCGTGACTGAATCCGCTTTCCCCGCCTTTCACGCGCCCCGGGGCGCGTTCCACTTTCCTGCCCGACGTAGAGCGGGACGTCGCTCGTGAACACCGCCCGCGTTCAACGCAAAAGCGTATAACGCGGTGCGCCGCCTAAGACAAAATACTAACTAAGAGAGTGGCGATCTTAAAGATCATCGTCTCCGCACGACGCGGAGCAGCACGCTGATCTTAACGATCATCGTTCGGTCCTTTAAGATCATCGTCGTTGAAGTCCCCTTTTATTGCGGCGCTTTCACGCACGACGCGGCAGGACTCGATGATCTTAAAGATCCGAGCTGTGGATAACTTTCCGGTAAATCCCGTCCACAAAGGTTCTGCGGCATCACAGCCGAGGGGCCGAATTCCATGGTTCCGGGACTTCACGTCCCTCTTTCGTGGCCTTTCGCGCTTCTGCCGCCCAGTCGAGCATCGCTTTTCGCTTCTCGGCCTCAAGGCGGCGCCGTTCTCGCTCGGCAGCTAGGCGTTCACGCCTTGCCTGATCCAGGGCTCGGGTGAGGAGCGTTTGCGCTGCGTGATAATGGGCGAGCTTCTCGGCCGCATAGGGAGTGCTAAGAATCGGCGCAACGATGTGAAACTTCGACTTCCCGCATTTTTCGACGGGCCGGATGAAACCCGCGTGCTCCCACTTTTCCTTACAGCGGACGTGAAAGCCGTGACTGTCGTTCCCACGGCCATTCAGTCCAGCGCGCAGGAACGGCTCTGCGATCATCACGCGCCACGATCTCCAATCCCGGCAAACGAAGTGAACCGCTTGCATCCAAAAAAGCTCGTTCGCCGTGAAACCGGGCAGGAAGCTAGGGTTGAAAATCTGGGGGTTAATGAAAAGGGCCTGAGTGCCCTTTGAACCGTAACGTTCCTGCGCACGCCACCAGCGCTCTTCCTTCGACAGCTGCGCGATGATCGCGCTCTCGTCGCCGCCCTTTGGCCGTCGCCCGCCCTGCCGCTTCCCGTTGCTGCTCACTCGATGATCCCCCGGAGAAACTGTCTTGACCGGATCGAGTCGCGCTACGATATTGAGGTCTGGTGATGAGCGCGGCTTGCTACGGGCAAGTCCGTTTTGGAGAAGCCCCGGGCCTACAACCCCCGGGGCTTTCTCTTTTGTCGTTCCTATTTTGTACCCCCTGCCGTTGCGTCCGCAAAGCGCAGATCTCGGGCATAGGATCGCCCGCAGCACGCGGCAGCTGGAGCTGGAGCTGGAGCTGGAACCTCCCCGAGCCTCCGCGCCCCGTATAGGCCCGTTTAGCGCGTTAGGTGGGCATTCCAGAACTATCCACAGCCCTGTGGATAAAGGCGCGCCGGGGGCGCCGCGCGTCGCGCCCCCGGCACTGAATAGCCAACGACGAGGCGGCGGGCGCTTGGGGCCTTCGCGGGCGCGCCGGGAAGCGCACCGCGCGCGGGGACCGGCGGTACCTTCAGGATACAGGCGGCGAGGGCGGAGCGCTCCCGGGCCTTCATAATTCCTACCCCGTAGCGTGCGATGATCGCGCCATGCTGAAATATTGTGTGATTGCTTTGGCGCTGTCGCTCTGTGGCTGCGCACTACTCCAAACCTCGAAGCCGCAGAAGCTGGTGTTCGTCGACTCGATTAACAAGGTTGCGGTTCCCTACGGCGACGGCGTTGGGCTCATTACGGAACATGAAATTCGGGAGCACGGGTATTCGCCCGCTAATGAGCGTCAGCGCGAGTTTTTCGAGCGGCGTCTGGCCACGTGCTTCAACCGCTGTATCGAAACCCGTTGGACCGATAGTGGGGGCCGGAATCAGGATCTCAACTGGCCCTGCAATGAAGCTTGCATGCGATCTGATGGCTGGCAGCTCCGCCACATTCCCTACCCGGAGGAGACAGCGCAAAATACCAAGCGTCCGCCCCCTTCATCGCCGGCCACACCGATGGAAGAGCAAGCTGCTATTGGTGATGCGAAGATTAGACGATCGGGGCTGGAGTTAGCCCCAGCCCGACGGATTCAGATCCCCGAAACAAGACTCCGACCCTAACTACAACGCCCCCCGGCATCAGCGGCGACGATCCAGCTGCGCATGCGCGCGAAGCCATCCCACGACGTAGCCCGCGAAGAACGCGACGAACGAGGCGCCTACGAGATCGCCCACGGCTCACAACGCCCTTCAAGACTGTCCGGAGTGAAACGCCGCCGCGCCCCGATTGCGACCGCGCCAATGAAAAATAGTAACGGCCAAATCACCCTCAGTTCAAACGCGACGAGCTTTGCGTGGTTTACAAACGCGGTGGCGCCGCCGCCGGTGCCGGCCTTGAACTGAACCTTGTACACGTACGTTCCTGCCGCAACGACATCTACGTGGTTGTAGCCACCGGGGCCAGCGACGACGCTGTTCGGGTTTAGTGTGTGTTCGCTGATTCGAGTAGAACCTCGCACAAAAGAAACGTTCGAGTTCCCGCCAGTGGCAGTCGAGCCAAGGTTGCAGGCGTTGTTGGTTCCGTCGGCTACAAGCATCAACATAACCATTCGGCCAGTCGTAGTAATTGTGACTGTTAAATTGGGGACGTCGACGTAGGTGGTGCTCGTGGTATTACCGACTGAAGACGTGGAGCTAACCTGTTGCCCTAGCGCCGCGCGCTTCGCTTGCGTGACCGCTCCGTCGGCGATCTTCGCCGTGGTAACGTTGCTGTCGACGATCTTCGCCGTCGTCACGGCGCCGTCGTGCACCTTTGGTGTACCGACGATATCGAAGCCGGTTCCGTTCGACTTCAACCGGTAAACGCCATATTGCTCGGTGAGCGAAAGCGTGGAGGCGCCGCCCGCCGTCTGCCCCGACTGGAACGCGATGGTGATGGTCGTTCCGACCGCGTCCGTTTTGTATACGGCGAACTCTTTCCCGCTGCAGGTCGTCGCGTCCGGCATCGTGAAGGTTCGATCGCCGGAGCCCCTGACGATGCTGTCGGTGGCGAGGATCTGGTAGTCTTCCGCTTTCGTCTGAACGACCGGGAAAAAAAGCGAGTGCATGAGCTTCGCGAGATTCGTGAAGCTCATGCGGTAGGACTGCGTGCCGGTGTCCATCGGAACCACGGCGTTTCCGGTCGCCGTCGTCGCTTCGTTCAGCTGCGGTATCGTCTTCGGTGCGGCGTGCGAGAGAAGCGGAAGTAGAAGGAGAAAGAGAAGTGCTTTTTTCATAGTGCCTCGCTAGGTCAGTGTGAGTGTCGCGGTAGTGAAGATGCCGTCGACCCGAAGCTCGCGCATGAGCGCATCGAGCTCGGGCTGCGTCGTGATGCCGGTCGTGCCTTGAAACATGATTTCGTCGGAATCGTCGGCGTCGACGCCGCCGGAAAGCAGCTCCGTGTCGTGCGCCGTTTGGACATTGGAGCCAGAGCCTGTGACGGCGTAGGTGACGAGGCTCGAAATCGCGCCAGCGTTTGCAAGTTCGTACGCGTCCAGCGCCGCGACGATCTTGGCGGCCGTGCCCTCGCCGTCGAGCGTATCGCCGAGGTAGATTTCGATGACGTCGCCTGCGACCGATGTAACTACGGTCGGGTCAGAGGTTCCGTCGCCGCCGCCCACGAGCTTGATACCCACGGAGTTCCCGGCAACACCTGCCGGAACCGCCGTGTAGCCGATGTCCTGGTCCAGGAGCGTCGCCTGGACGTTTTCTATCTCCGTCGTCACGACTTCACTGTTCACGTACTCGTTGTCGACAATTTCCCGGGCCAGAAATCCTTCTTGGAGCGCTGATAGGATTTCAATTTCGATTTCAAGCTGCCCCGGTGCCGGCACCGTGAAGGTGACCTCGACGTCTTCGCCGAAGATCGTGCGGAAAAGCGAAAGGTAGAACTCGAAGGTCCCCGGCCGCGTGAAGAACTCATGGATGGACGCGAACGACTTTCTGAACGTTTCCTCAGTGAGAATCCGCGTGAGCGGGCTTCTGTTCAGCCGGTGGAGCACCACACCCAAGGGCTCCGCCGTGTACGCCCCGGCGTAGAACGCGTCGAGTGCTGCGGACGTGGGCTCAAGCGCCGGAGCGAGCGCGCGAAATCTGGCTTCGTGCGCATCGTTGGCGTTGAATGGCTGAAGAACGACAGTCACGTGATTACCACCTCGATATCTTCGAGGGCGAACTCGAAGAGGTCGTCAAAGTCCGCGTCGTACACTTCGTCGTGCCACGTCTCGCCGTCGTCGTCGGACCATTCGAGAAGGAGCGTCGCCGCCCACGGCGCGTCGGCTAGCGTGTAGTAGCGCTGTGGCTCGAAGTTGAGTCCCAGCCGGTAGCTCGCCCGAGCGTTGTCGAAAATCTTTTCGCGAATGACTTCGTCGGAAGGAACGACGAGCAGGTTATTCTCCGATTCGATGGCGGTGAGACGGAGCAGCACGGGAATGCGGTTCGGAAGCGTGTACTTGAAATCGAAGCTCTGGCCGTTGGAGAGTACGATGCTCTCTTCCTCATCGCCGAGCGTCACGATGCCGGCCGCGTAGTACTGGGATAAAAGCGTGCAGACTTCGAGCTTCTTTAGCGCGTAGCCGTCGGCCTCGTCATCGAGATCAACGCAGACCGAAGCGGTTCCAGCGTCTTCGACGATGGGTGGCTTCACCGAAGCGACAAAGCCCTGGGAAGCTAGCGAATCGAGAACGCCCGGTGCCGATACCGACGGCCGCTGAATCGCTTCGTTCGTCGACGCGATGTAGTCTTGGAGCTTCTGGAAAATCTCCGCCGCCTTCGTCTCGTTTTGCTGAATCTTTTGGGCCAGCGCGTAGCAGTGCTTGTAGTGGTTACTTCCCACGAAATTTTCTTCCGTGTAGTTCGTCTGGAACTGCGCGTTCACGAGAACGCGCAGGTCATCGAGAATGGCGGGCACGGAACGCGGCGTGTAGCCGTTGTCTTGGGCAAAGCTCATCGGATGAATCCTCCGTCGGTGGTGTCGCTATTTTCAACGCGTAAGCGTAGCCGCTGCGACAGCGCTTCGACGACGTCCGTGACCTCCGCTACGTTTATCTGCGCTTGCGTGAGTCGCTCGATGACGTGCGCCTTGAAGCTCTCCGTCTGAAAGCGAATGGGCGATTCGAGAAAGAACCTTTTGTCGACGCCGAAGTCCGGCGCGTATTCGAGGCTTCCCAATTGTGTCGCGACGACGTTTGCAGCTCTCGGCGCGGTGGAGGTGCCCACGCCCAAGTCGCGCCCGTCTGTCGGAACTTCGACGATGTCGATCACTTGAGCCTCTCCTTGATTTCTGCGAGAGCATCAGCAGCGGCGGAAATAGAGCTCGCCGCGGAACCGATGGGCGCGAGGAGCGGGATCAGCACCAGCGAAGGCACGCCGGCGGCCGTTCCCACCGTGTCGATCGCGGTCTTCGCCGCGTCGAGCCCTGAGCTCGCGGCCTCGAGCGCCGCGATTGCCTGGGCCAAGCTTTCCTCGAGATCCGAAGCGCTGGACGTCAGGTAATCCGCGCGCTCTTCGTCCATGACGAGGATCCCAGCGCTCCGGCCTATGCCCTTCGAAAGAATGCGCGCGGATTCGACTTCCGTCTCGAGCGCGGTGACAACTCCGTCCTCGCACGTCGCCCTGAGCACCTTACTCATATTCGAGCTCCCGGACGTAGAGCCGCGTGAACTCGCCGTCCGCGTACTCACCGTCGTAGGAAAGAATCCTTCTCCCGGACCTGTCCCGGCTTCCCGGCTGAACGAGCGGCGGCGCGATGTAGAAATGGTTCGAGAGCGGAAGCTCCACCCTGAGCGACACCGATCCGAGCAGCACGAGCTTTCGATTCGATACGTCGAAGACGAAACCGTTCTCGCGCATCACGTCCCAGGGCCGGCCTTCGAAGGTAACCGTGGCCTGAAGCCCCAGGTATTCCCGGCCGGCGATGGAGAAGTGCTCAGCCGCCACGAGCTCCGGGAACGTGTAGAAGTCCTCGACGCGCTCTAGTTCCGTATCGAAGAACTGGCAGTAGCGGGCAGCATCGCTCGCGCGCCGCGGGTAGAGAGCGTAGTGTCCGTGGCGGCAGAGGACTCTCATCAGTAGAACTCCCAGACGATGACCGCACCCTTGTTCCCGGCGCCACCGGCAACAGCGGAGGTGCTTGCGGCAAGGCTCGCACCCGATCCGCCGCCGCCGTGGGCCTTACCGGCGTTTCCCGCGCCCGCGGACGAAGGCGCCTGACGCATACCGGACATATGAGAGGCGCCGCCCCATCCGAGTGCGTAGCGAATTCCCGCCGCGTTTCGACCGTTACCGCCATCGCTGCCAGGGATTGCGATATCGCCGCCGCTGCCGCCGGTACCGCCCGCACCGCCCGCAGACAAACCGCTGCCGGAAGCCGCTGCAGATCCGTTTCCGCCGTTTCCGCCGTTCGCCGAGACATGAGAGCCGAAGGAAGACGGGTTCCCGTTGCCGCCCGGATTGTTCCCGGCCGACCCCGGGCTGCCGCCCGCTCCGACCACCACCGTCTCGGTAGCGCCGAGCCCGGACGTAATCCACTTATTCGCGTACTCGCCGCCGCCGCCGCCGCCGGCGTCACTAGCCTCACCGCCGACGGTCGTGGCGCACCCGCCGCCCGCGCCACCCGATCCGACCACCTCGACAAAGACAGCGACGCAGCCAGCGGGCTTCGTCCAATCAGTGGTACCTGGGCTCGTAAAGACCTGCTTCGAGCCCAAGGTGAAGCCCGGCACCCAAACTGGGGCCGTGGCTCCCGGGTTCATGGCGAGCTTTCGGTTCGCAGTACCCTTGGGAAGTTTCCCGAGCTCGTCGTCCTCGACAGCGTAGAGCAGGTCGCCCTGGTCGTAGGACGACTGGTTCGTCCCGCCACGCTCCTCGGGTAGCTTCGACACCGACGAGAGGCGCCCAAGGCTGTCGTTTACGACCACGTGGTGCGCGACACCGGCCGCGATGACGGAGCGCGCGACGCTCGTGTGACTTTCTTCGTCATCCTCCGAAGGGGACTCAGACGGGGTTTCCGAGCCACCTTCCGCCTCGATGCCGAGCCAGACGAAATCTTCCGCGTCCTTGTACACCGCGTACGACGAGCGCACGTACGGATTCTTCCCGATGGAACCTATCGGGAGAAATTCGTCTTCGTAGGTGATACCGACGGCGTTGCCGCGAGTGATGAGAATCGACTTCTCGCCGATTCCTTCGAGCGATACGGCGAGCGTGCGCGAGACGAGCCCGGTCGCGAGAAAGTCGGGCAGAGAGAAGAGCCGGTACCAGTCGAAGGTCATAGCGCGCTACCGCCGACCGGGATGCTTCCCGTGTTCTTCGCAATGTTGAGCGTGCTCGTTACGAGCTTCGACTGCTCTTTCGCCTTCGATAGATGAAGCGAGAGCCGGATCAGATTGTCGTCGAGGCCGGTGTTCCGGGAGAAGCCCTGCAGAAGCCCGTTGAGAATCACCGTGGGGCCGTTGATATAGGCGACGTTGTAGTTCGTGCCGATTATCTTTTGGAAAATAATGTCGGTCATCGCAAGCAGCACCGAGAGAAGAATCGAGTCGCGCTTGGCGAAGAGGTTTACCGTGACGTCGTTTTGAATCGCACGCTGGTAAGTGACGTTCGCCTTCGACGTCTCGTCGTATTTCTTTTCGGCGACGGTATCTATCGCAAGCGCCCCCGACTCGCTCTCCACGTAGATCCCAGTTCCCCGCTCCGAGAGGTAGATGGGAATTGGAATGCCGACATTCTGCGCGAGCCAATCGAAGGCCGATTTCGTTGCGACCGGGACACCGCCGGCAGGCGGCGGCGGAGGCGCTTTCGGGAACGTGAAGATGAGAATGGGATCGATGCCGCCCAGCATTTACGGTCCCCCTCTCGAGCGCTTGAAGATGCCCACCCAAAACTGATCACTCGTGAACTTCTGCACGTACTGGAGCGCTGGCTCCACGAGCTTCAAGAGGCGTGCGAGCTGGAGCGACAGGTTATCGAAAACGCCTTTCAGGTTGTTGATAGCTTCGGCAGCCTTCACGAAGGTATCGAAGTTCTTTAGCTGCTCTCTTTCTTTCGCGGCCTTGTCGTCCTCGAGCTTCTGCATCGCCGTTACCATGGAGCTCTGAGCTATCTTCGACGTCGCGACGAAGTCCCGGACTTCGCCTTTCACGGCACCGGGAGCCGCGACGTCAGATAGCCCGGCGCCACGGTTCACAGCGCCGCTCAAGACTTCCGAGTCCGGCAGCGCCAGCTCCGCGGCCCGCTTCATGAAGTCCGCACCTATGAAGCGCTTCATGGCACCGAACTGCCTCCCACCCAGAAAATCGGTCTCAAGCTCCGCCTGGCTCTGCGCTCCGGAGCGGTGGACGAGCTCGCGGCGGGCAATCATCGCCTCGCGCTCGGCGTCGGTGAAAGTCTCCCCGCGCGCCGCACGCTCGGTCGCTTCGCGCTGCGCCGCCTCGGTCAGAAAAACGTCGTGTCCCTGGCCGCTCCCTGTGCGCTTCATCGAATCGAGGAAGTTCACAAAGCTCTGGGAGAGATCCGTCTCATCGAGGAGCCCGGCCTTCTCGAGAAGGCGCGTCTTCTCGGAGCGGTCTTTCTCGGGCAGCTCCGCAACTTCCTTCCGGGCCGCTTCAATTGCGTCCGCGTACTTCGTCATCGAGTCGCGCAGCTCGTCCTCTTTGACGCCGAAGCTCTTTGCGACCGATTGGACCGTGAGAATTTTTCCGGGCGTCGTGTTGAACCGGTCAGCGAGGTCCCGAAGATCCGAGCCCTCGCCCATGAGCTTTTTCAGCTTCTCTTCGAGCACCTCGAGCGGGTTCAATAGCTTCGCGAGAAGTCCGAGCGAGATACCGAGTACCGACCCCTTGATCACCGCCTTCAGGCCCGCGCCAAAGCGACGGGCCACTCTCGAGAAGCGCGCGTGGAGGCTCTGCTCCATCTGAGCCGCGTTACCGGAGTCGAGGACTGGTTTGATTCTTAGAATCTCGGTGAACACTGTCCAGGGCCTCTAGGAAAGCGATGTTGATTAGCTCCTCGAGCGGGGCCTCGGGGTGCCGGATGAACGTTTGACGCACGTCTACTGAGAAGAAACCGAGCTTTTTTTTTCCTCGGACGTAACGAGCGAGACCTTCATCCGCCCTATCGCCATGGAAACGGCGACGATGATTTCGTGAATCTCCTTCGGTTCGAGGTTTCGAAGGTTCACCGCCTCGTACGGGACACCGTTCGAGTCGGTCGCAAAGCAGATGAGCGCTTCGACTTCGTCTTGCTGAAGCTGCACGAAGACCGCAGCCTCCCGGAGCATCGCTTCCTTCTCGAGGTCGCTCCTCTCGTCGAACGCCGCGAAGAACTTCTCGTAGGGAAGCTCCCGATACGCCGGGAGCATTTTGAGCCCCAACAGAAGCGCGTGAAACGCGTTCAGCGCCCTGAGCGACTTGTAGCCTGTAAGCGGAAGTAGCTTCACGCCTCGGGCTCTTTCAACACGTCTTCGACGTCGAAGCTCTTCAGGATTATCGGCGTGTTCAAACTCTCCGGCGAGGAATCGAGCGTGAACTGTTGCGGGCGCTGGCTTACGAGGCATCGCTTCGCGTGCTTACCGCTGCCGGTCTTTCTCGAAATCGCGCTGAATTCCACGCGCTCGCCGTTGTCGTACACGTCTTTGATAAGCGTGTGGAGCGCCGGAGGAAGCGCCACTACGGACGTGGTGAGCGTCTTTGGCTCTTTCGTGCCGGACTTGAAGTCGAGGCCCTCTTTGTTCCCCGCGTTGGCGCCTCGTACGAGATCCATCGTCTCCGGGTCCTCGACGGTGACCGAATCGACGTGCACGAAGTCGTAGCGCACGCCTCGGATGGTCATTACGCAGTCGCAATCGTAGAGCTTAAGCATGGAGTAGTTCCTTTCCCGTTAGGTCGTCGATCGCAATTCGGAGAAGACGCGCCACAGGGCCGTCGGCTCCGGCACGTCGATAAATCCGCCGGCGACGAAGTTCTGCTGAATGAGCCTGATTTCTATTTTTCCCGACGAGAGCCACTTTTTCGTGCGGATGTATTCGTTGATGACGTCGTCTTGAAGCCTCGCCTCGAGCAGCACCGCCTCGGTGAGCGTGTACTGCGGCTGATTCGCCGCGATGTACTGAACGGCCCGCGACTGCAGGTCGATCATCAGGTTCTTCCAGATGTACGGCGCGACGATAGCTTTTCCGCCGCACGCGAATAGCGCCAGCCGATTTGAGAATTCGTCGTCGGTGAGCACGAAGCTAACCTTCGCGTCGAAGAGCGCGTTCGCCTCTCCCAGCTCGTCGACGTCGTCCTCGACGGGCATCGGGATGTACTGCTGGTTCGTCCAGTTGACCTGATTCGAGAGGAGCTTTCCGAAGGCGAAGAACATGTTCTTCGCCTTGTTGGTAACCGTCGTATGAAACGCAGAGCGATTCTCGATGACCGCTTGCTCTGCGAGAAAATCGTCGTCGGTGCTGGACACGCCGACAACGCCGTCGAAGCCGCCGAGCTGAAGGCCTGCGCCCGTTGCGTCCGAGCCACCCTCGAGGTCGTCTTCCGCCGCCGCAGCCTGCGCTGTCGCTTCCTCCCCTTCGGCGATGGTCACCGTTACGCCGGTGGCGACGAACTGGACCGAGTTCTCGCAGGCGTCCTTGATTTGCTGCGCTGTCGACACGCCGTCCTTCATGCGGATGGTGATGGTATCGTCCGAGACGGTGACGACTTCCTCGCCCGCGTCGTCGACTTCGTCCAGGAGCTCGACGGAGAGGTCGTTCCCCGCGGCACCCGGGAGTGCTGTGAACGTGAGGTCTCCAACGGTCAGCGTCGCCGATTCAGCGGCCTCGCCCTCGTCCTCGAAGTCGGTGTTGTCGAAGTCGCTGGAAATCAGGAGCGTGAAGAACAGGCCCAGGTTCGCGTCGAGAGCGGCGGCGAGGCTCAGATCGTCCGATAGAAGTACGTAGACCCGGCTCATGCCCGCGTCGAAGAGCCGCTGCGCTTCGGTGTTTTCGGTGCGAACTCCGACAGCCGTCATGCTCGTGCAAAGAAAGAGTTGCCCTACGTTTCCTTCCTGGCCCGCCTTCGGCTTTGCTACGACGCAGACCTGCTTCAGGAAAGCGGTGGACGCCTGCGGAATCGGCGTGATGACGGAAATCGGGAAGACGTAATCGAGAAGAATTTTGCTCATGGGAACTGTTTCCTTTCGTTTAAAGCGCGTGCCTCGCAGCTAGAGGAAGCTGAGATAGGAGACACTTTGGAAGTTCTCTCCAGAAATCGAGCCGCCAAAACCCGACTGATAAATAAGGAGAACCGCCGTGTCCCCAGCGGTCAGTGGCCAGGGCCGGTGGACGGCAATAGAAGGCCCGGCGTACCCGGCCTCAAACTTCGCCTCTCCGAGCAGAATTTTCGTGGTCCCGTTTATAAATAGGGTGATCGAAAGAAGCGCGCCGCCGCCACCGGCGTTCGTTCCAGATTGGAAGTTCGCCGAGATATAGTGGACGCGCGTCTCCTGGGCGGTGAACACGCCGGTGCTCGTGTTGTAGGCGTTGCCCACGTTGACGCGGGCGGTGGACGCAGTAAAGACGGTATCCCCACCAGACGCGTATGATCCAGTAGCTGTGGTGTACACCGCCGCCGCAGTCGCCGACGCACTCGGCGTCGCACACGTCAGGTTACCGTTCGCGGCAATCGCGTTTGCGAATTCGCCCGCCCCACAGTCGGTCGGGTTCGACGCGAACGCCGTCGCCGTCGAAGCGTTGCCGGCGAGCGCGCCGGTAATCGTCCCCGCTGAGAAGTTCCCGGATCCGTCCCGCTTGACGAGCGTGCTCGCGGTGTTCGCGTTCGTCGCAGACGTCAATAACGCGAGCTCCGTTGTCGTCTGCGTTCCGGCGACGACGAAGCCGCTCGCATCGGTGACGGCAACGCGGCTCGCGGTGAGCGCCGCCATCTTCGAGAACGCTATTCCCGCCGCCGCGTCTACGTCAGCATTCAGTAGTGCCGCGAACGACGCAACGCCGCTCGTTGCCTTACAGACGCCGGTACCGCTAGCGCGCTTTATGAGCTTCCCGGTCGTTCCGTCGAAGAGCGCGAACTCGGAAGCGACGCTCGATGAAGGGCCGACGACGTCGCCGGTTCCGACGCTACCCCCGCCGTAGCGAGTGTCCATTTCGGACACGGCGAGTTTCTTCGTCGTGCCGGCGGAGCTATCGAAAAGCAAAAACAAGTCCGTCGCGGAAAGCTGTCCGTTGGTGATTGCCGGAAGTTGATTCGGCTTTACCGCGGGCTGCGCCGCGCCGAACGCGGAGAAAGAAAGAAGTGCTGCGATGAGTGAGAGAAGTGCGATGAGTGATAGCGTTCTCATGGTGTCCTATGGCTTGACGACGTTGCCGTCTCCCGTGGCGAGCGCGCTTCCGTCGCCGACGTCGAGCGCGGGCGTAGTGAACTCGAAGCCCACGCCGCTAATCTCGCCCTTGTTCGGATCGTGCTGCGCTGAGAAAAGGTAGAGGAAGCGGCAGCGCCGCTCGCAGAGGTTCACCGTTTTCGCTGGGCTCGTAGCTATGTCGCGGTCCACGTCGAAGAGGAATAGGTCCGCGGTCAAGGCGCTCTCGGCTTTCTCCATGCGCTTCGTGAAGAATCCGTAGGGAAGCTTCTCCCGCTGCGAGTGAATGACGAGCGCACCGGAGACCTTCGCAGTGATGAGCTTCCCGGTCACCCGCGCGGGCGCTTCGTGTACTTCTACAAAGAGCGTGTCTTGCTCGAACGATTCGCCGGGCGCGTCGAAGCTGACTTTCTCGAAGCCGAAGATGGCTTTGAGCTTTTCTGTGAGCTCCTCACGGAACATTCTTCACCTTCATGCGCGCGCGGATGGCGCGAAAGAGCTGGCCCGTATCGATGAATCGCCGGCTGAAGCCCTTTGCCTTCGCGGCACTCCGGCTGTTTGGGCCGTAGTCGCCGCGAAGAATCGGGTTTCGCACAATCGCCTGCATGAGGTTCACAGCGCGGTTCGGGTTTTCTCCGCGAAGCGCTGTCTTGAAAAACGCGTCGGCGAAGCGCGCAATGTCGCGGTTTTTCGGCCGCCGAATGGCGCGGCGGAAGATGTCGGTGTGAAGCCTCGCCTGGACGAACTTCGCAACACTCGCGGTGGTGCCTTCGACTCTCCCCGAGGTTCGTCGGGCGGGGCCTCCGGCCAAGGTCTTCAAGGCCCCCCGTGCCGGCGCTCGGTGCGGGCGGTTTTCGAGAACGCCCACGTCGAAGAGGTGCCGCTCTATCTTCTGCCTGACCTGCGCTTTGAAGCTGCGGTCGAATTTGAGAACGACGCCCGTCACAGCTTCGCCCCAATCAGGATGTTCGACTTCGGCGTCGTGGCGCCGGCGCCGGCGTTGGACGGGTCGCCCACGGAGAGCCCACGTGCGAGAAAGTAATAGCGGAGACGCGTCGTGGCGTCCGAGACCGATTCGCGCGCTTCGAGCGCGGCGCGCAGCGCCGTGTACGTTTCCGCCGAGTACGCCGGCGGCTCGGGCAATACGATGCCCTCGAATTCTTCGTCGGTCAGCGTGTCCGAGCCGATGAAGCCCAGAATGTCGTCCAGGAAGTCTCTCATGGTAGGAAAAACCCCCGCAGGCTCTCTCGGACCTGCGGGGGTACACTCATCGGAGAATTGCGGTTATTCGCTCTCGAGCTCCGCCGGCTGACGGATGATGCCGTCCTTCGCGAGCACTTCGAGCATCATCGAACCCATGATCACGTTGTGCCAGGTGTAGAGGTCTTCCTCGTTCACGCCCTGCGCCAGAAGCTTCGGAAGCTCCGTGTAGTGCAGCTTGCACTGATCGAGGTTCGCGATGATCCAGCCCGATTCACCGTCCGGAGTTACCGCCTGCGGCAGCTTCGCCATCGAGTACTCGGCGCCGAGCGTTTCCTGAAGCGCCCCTCGCACCGATCGGACACCGGTGTCGAAGAGTGAGGTGAACGACGGGATCACTTCCTCACCGTAGAAGATGATGAGCTTCCGGCCCGCGACCTGGTCGGCCTTGTCGGCCGTCGCCATGACCTTGCGGCAGAAGTCCGCGAGATCCGGGAGATCCCCCGAGACCGCGATCTCCGCCGTCTCCCCTTCGAGCGTGAAGTTCGGGTCACCGGACAGGAAGAGCCCGTTGTTCAGTACGTTCGAGGGAGTCGTGCCGCCGCCCAAAAGGAGAAGCTTGTCTTGCAGCTTCAGGTTGTGGTCGAGCACCTGGGAGATGACGAGGTCGATGCGGGAAGCATCCTGAAGCGAGGAGTTCCGGTACTTCCTGGCCAGGAAGTACTTGCGGAAAGCCTTCAGCCCCTCGACGACCGAGACGGTCTGAATGTCCGAATCCTTCGGCGTGATTTCCTTCGCGTCGAGATCCCCCACCGCTTCGACGGTGTTGAAGTTGAGCTTTCCCACTTCGGCCGCGTACTGCTGGGCCTTCTCGTTGATGAAAAGCGGGAAGATCGCTTTGTAGATGGGGACGTAGGTCCGGTTGAACTCTTCGGCGGTCCGGAGAACGGGTGCTTGCGTCGTCATTTCTATTGGTCCTTTCTGTTAGGAAATTCGGTACAGCTTCGGAGGAACGTGCTTCGAGCCATCGGGGGAGCCTTCGCTTCGCCGGGGCTTGTCCGCGGACTCATCTTCCGCCGGCGGCGGCGGCGCATCCGGCGGTGATGGCGGAGGAGACTGCCCCGAACCCGCGGACTCCGATTCCGCCGCGGCGATTGCCGCCTCGAGCTCGGCTTTCTTCATGCCGTCGGCGCCCTTGATACCGAGCTCTTTCGCTCTGTCTTTCAATTCCGCGACATTCATTACAGGCCCCCTCCCATATCGACGAGAACGCAGGCCGCTTCGGTGCCGTCCTCTTTGATTCCGGTGAGCACACCGGATCGGTAGATCCCGTTCGTCACCGTCGCCGCTGAATTCGGATCGTCCGCCTTGCCCGTCGTGTCGGACACGTACATGCGCTGCCCAATCGCCACGTAGTCGGCGGCGATGCCGCCGCCGGTGAACGTGGTGTCATCGAGCGTGAGGCCGACCGACGTGTTCGCCGTGTAAGTCACGTCGAAGTCGGCACCTTCCAGCGCGTTGTTCTTCGCGGTCACCGTCACAACGGCGCCCACAGCCACGGCCACGAAGTGCGTTCCGAGCACCGAGTGCGCGTTGATAGCCGCCGCTAAGGCGGCAGCCACTACGGCGTTCGAGCTCCCCGATGCCGCGCAGAGTACTTCGTCCTCGCCGGCCGCATCGGCCGCGAAGGTCAAGGTCTCGTCGAGCGAGAGGTCCTCGTGCTCGAACTGCAGCGTGTCCTCGGTGGAGGCCACGAGGTTCGCGTAATTCGTGATCTCGATTTCGAGCCGCGCGGGCGCGAGCTCGAGGAGCACCGGCACCTGGTAGCCCTGTCGGCACACCGCGGTTTTCGCGAGGTGGTCCGAGAGCGCTTTCCCCAGGCTCACGCCGATAATACGGCCGTCGGCTTTTGTGACCGAGAGAGCGCCGTCGCCCTTCTGCCGGACGACAATCCCGGCCGGAAAAGTCACGGGGCTTGCCACATGTGGCGTGACGAGCCGCTCGGAGCTTTGCACCGTTCCCAAAACTACTTTGCTTGCGTCGTGCGGCATCAGAGCCCCCCGACCATGTCGACGTATGCGAAATCGACGGTGCCCGAGCTCTCGCCTTCCGCCATGCCGCCGGTCGTAAGCTTCGCGGACGCGTAGATGGCGGCCGTCGCCGTGCGAGCCGCGTCCGCCGAGTTGTGGCCCTCGCCGGTGGCGTTGACGATGTACACCGTCTCGCCTGGCGCCGGCGTCACGCCGGAAGCGAGTTTGAGCGGCACGCCCAAGCCCGCGCGGCAAACGGCGGTGCGGCCCGTGTCGGAGAGATCGCGGCCCAAGGAAATGCCGAGGAACTCTCCCACGCCGGAGCCCGTCGCAACGGCCGGCGTATCGTCGCTCTTCAGGCGAACGGCGAGGCCTGCCGTGATGACGGCCGCTCCCTTGTGGTTCGTGACCGTCGGCTTACCGGGTCCCTTCGTCGTTCCCAGAGCGTGCTTTGTCGCGTCGTGCATTTCGCTTTCTCCTTGAAAGTTTTCCGGGCCCCAAAAAAAAAGAGGGCGCCCCGCGATCTCTCGCGATGCGCCCTCTAACTCTGAAGGCCCGGTTCGAGTACGTGAGTTATCGGCCCTTGGGCCTCACGGGGAGCAACCCCCGCGTACTCGCAAAATTTATCCTACGATTGTGCGGCTATTTACTGCGCTCCCTTGTCGCCGAGATAAAATTTCCGCGAACCCTCGACGAGGCGGTTCCTGTAATCCTCTTCGGCCTTGCCACCCGGGGCCAAGCCCGAGCGCGCTCTACCGACCTCTTCGGCTTTTTTGAGCTTTTTCATGGTACCCAACGCCGGCTCCAAAAGGTTCTCGTAGATGTAGTCCGCGCGCTCCTCGCGGCCCGCTTTGGTCAGCTTCTGATAGTCCCCAAGCTGCGTCTTCTGCGTGTCGGTCAGAAGCTCCAGGTTCGCCTGCACATCGAAGAACGCCTTGATAATCGGCACCTTCAAGGCGCGCGCTCGCTCGACGGCGGAGTCGTAGTTTTCCTTCTCCGCTTCCTTGATTACCTTCTCCACGTCGGAGGGGAGCACGTCCGCATTCGCCTTCACGAAGTCCCCAATCGAGAGATTGAACCGCATCGCGGACTCGATCCCCTTGAGTTTCGCCTTTTCCTTTTCGTCGGACTCGTTCTTCGCCCGCACCTTGTCGAGGAGATCCGGATCGTCTTTCTTCGGAGCGGGCGGCGCCGGCGGATCGTCTTTCTTCGGTGGCGCAGCTTTCAGCTTCTCCAGCTCGCCCTTCTGGCTGACGATGAATTCGTAGGCCTTGGGGTTCGAGGCTTTCAATGCTTCGAGTTCTTTCTCTTCCATAGCGTTCTCCTTTTAGGCCGCGATCTTCGCGTCCTCTTCGAAAAGCTCGGTCTGGGCCACGAGGATGCGCATGCCGCACTGGCAGCCGTAGTCGTCGCCGGGCATTTCGCCGCGCCCGATTTGAAAGCGCCGGCCATAGTTCAGCTGGTGGAGCGGGTTCGGCGTCACCGCGTCGGATGGAAGCCACACGAAGAACTCGCCTCGGTACGTGGCTTTGATATCGCGTGCGATTTCCCGGACCATGGCGTTTTGAACGCGCTGCACGAGAAGGCGGTTCTCGTTCGTGGCGTCCGAGAGCGCTTCGGGCCTGGAGAGGCCTTCCGCCAGGCCCTCTCGTAACTTTTCCCGGTAGGTCTTCGCCACTCTGAGCGCTATCGTCTCAAGGCGGGATCTCGATAGCAACCCCGAGCGCGTG
>Ga0315909_10001271_pt1 | contig 34023 bp, 44 predicted proteins | sample LakEriMetagenome_11_FD_203527 | JGI IMG/M metagenome (GOLD analysis project Ga0315909, IMG submission 203527) | Freshwater fungal communities from buoy surface, Lake Erie, Ohio, United States - Buoy 2 MA125 | ecosystem: Environmental > Aquatic > Freshwater > Lake | place: USA: Lake Erie, Ohio... | reverse complement strand
TAAAGATCAGGTCGCAACTACCGCTCGTAGAGCGCGGTGGCGTGCTCGATGACTGCGGACCTTCCTCATGCGCAGCCGCATCTTCGTGGGTCCTTGGCAAGGAAATAACCGCCAAGGAAGGCGTTGCGGCAAAGGAGAAGGCAACTGGTCGCAAGGACAAGCCTGGTGTGGCTGATAATGCCACCGACCTCTCCGAGATCATTAAGACCTGCAAGGTCCTTGGCGCTAACGGTCGATGGGCGCGAGATTGGGACGATGTGGTGAAGAGTCTCAAGGCTGGCGCTGCGGTCGTCATCAACGTCCAGGCTGCTCGGTTCTATCCACCACAGGCGATCAGCGCGTGGCACAAGCGGTTCGTTGGTCGTCACGCTGGTGCAACCTATGGTCACATGGTTTCAGCAGTTTGGGATGCAGAGTTTGGATTCCAGTTCGCTGACCCAACATTCTCAGGTCTCAAGGCAGAGAAGTATGCCTGCATCGTTACAGAGAAGGAACTGAAGGCAATCGCCTCCAGCAAGGGTGAGGCTCCGCATCGTCGGTGCGTCATCATCAAGAAGTAGGAGATAACATGAGCAAGTCAACACAGGCAGTACTCGCATCTTGGGCACGTTCATTCCTCGCCGCATGTCTCGCGCAGTTCATTGCGCTTGGCGGTGGGGCATTCGACTTTGGCGCTGACGGATGGAAGTCCGTCCTGTCCGCTGGCATCGCTGCCGTTGTTCCAGTCGTCATCCGATGGCTCAACCCAAGCGATAAGGCGTTTGGCAACAAGGAATAAGTGGACGTCAAAGACCTTGCCCCAGTACTGACTGGGTGCCACGTCTGCCGCAGCCCGCTCGTTGAGTTGATCAACAAGCGGATGAAGGACGGGATGCCAGATCTGAAGATCGCATCCTGGCTCAAGGACGAGGGATACTACATTAGCCGCAACACGCTCGGCAAGCATAAGCGTGAACATCTGACGACCCCTCATGAATCCGCAAGGATTGAAGCGGTCAAGAAGATGGAACAAGCCCAGAAGACCATCAAGGCGGGGCACAGGGATCTTGCGACACTTGTCCGAGATTATGTGTTCTCCGCGGTTGAATCGGGCGATATGACCCCTACACTTTCCGAGGGTCTGCGAGCGCAAGAAATGGTCGACAAGCGGAACGACAAGACCGCCGACAGGGACCTAATGGTCTCACTAGCGCAGATCCTCGGAGGGGCAACCACTACATACGAGATCATCGAGGCGAAGCCCGTTCACGAGGTTGAGGGATGAGTCGAGACTGGGTGTACGTCGGTGGAACGTTTGACATGTTCCACTACGGGCACATGAGTTTTCTGAGGGAGTGTCAGAAATACGGACCAGTCCTCGTATCGCTAAACACCGACGAGTTCGCGGAGCGATACAAGCGTAAGCCGATCATGACGATTGGGGAGCGAATGGAGGCTCTCAACGGTTGCAAGTACGTCGATGACGTGTGCATCAACGTTGGGGACGAAAACAGCGGCAAGACAATCGACTTAATCTCGGACCGACAAATCGCCTACATTGCACACGGAGACGACTGGTTCGGTCCAGATCTTTTGAACCAACTTGGCGTTGACGACCAGTGGCTCTCTGATCGAGCAATCAAGATGCTCTACGTTCCTTACACGAAGGGAATTTCGACAAGCGACATTATCGGGAGAATAAATGGCGACACTAACAGCGATTGTAACTGCTCATGCGGACAAGGATAACCTGCGAAGAATCCTGAAGGATCTTCATGAATGGCAGGTTCGGAAGCCAGACGAGATTATCGCCCTTGCTTCGGATATTGATATCGCAAGCCTCAAAGAAGAGTTTCCGTCAGTGCGCTTCTACGAGGAGCCGAACCTAGGGGACTGGGGGCACGCAAAGAGGGCAAAAGGTCTTGACCTTGCCACATGCGACTATGCTGGCTTCTTTAACCATGATGACTCCTACCACCCAGACTACATTCTAGACATGATGACACTTGCAGAGTCTGGCAATGATGTGGTATACTGTGGCTGGTCTAAGAATGCCAATCCTCAGTTCGCCCACTCAAGTTCGACATCTGGAAACTTCATCGTCCAGATCGACAAGGGCAGGGCTGCTGGATATGCCGACAGGCACTATGAGGCTGACGGCACCTTCATCAACAGAATCGTTGAGAAAGCAAAGTCTATTGCATTCTGCAATCGAGTCCTATATTACCATAATGAGGTGAGATAATGCCACGAACGGCAGCATGGCAGCGCAAAGAGGGTAAGAATCCAAAGGGCGGTCTTAACGCCAAGGGTCGCGCATCCTATACCCAGGGGACCCTAAAGCCGCCAGTTAAGAAGGGCGATAACCCACGACGAGCATCGTTCCTTGCCCGTATGGGGAACATGCCAGGACCAGAGCGCAAGCCAAACGGAGAACCTACACGACTACTACTCAGTCTCCAGGCATGGGGCGCAAGCAGCAAGGCTGACGCTAAGGCGAAGGCACGAGCAATTAGCGCACGTAACAAGGGGACTCGTGCTCGGTAATGAAACTGCACGAGATTTGGCTCTCGGTCGCACTGACATCGAGTTCTTTGCTCGGCGCTGGCTCAATATCAATGGGCACCGAGGACAAGTGGAATGGTGGAAAGCCTGCGCAGAGCGTGATGACTCGGGGTATAGACCGAAATACCTCACCACGGTTGTCTCCGCGGGAAATCGTGCGGGGAAAACGCTTGCGATGGCGGTACTCTGCCTTCACCACGCCATGTACAAAATGGGAGTTCAGCAGCCGAAACATGACGATCCCTCGGACGCTCGACGATGGGCAAACACCCCATACGAATGGTACCACGTAGGAATCCAGCAGGAGACCGCAGAACTCGTCCATCGGGAAATTAGCGCAATCCTCAACGGATCCCACCCAGCCCAGAAAGGCAACGGGTGCCCGCTCTCCAAAGAACTTGGGAACATCGCAACGGTCGATAAGAAGTACCGAGGCGAGTACCTGTGGATTAAGTTTCACCCAGTTGTTGGTGGCGCAAGCATCCACTTCCGAACTACACAGGAGAAAGCGAAGGCGCTTCTCGGGAAGGACATGAATGGCATCTCGTTCGACGAGGCGGCGTTCGAGCCACACTTGGTGGAGATCTACCAAGAGGTTCTCAACCTCCGCCGATTATCGACGGGCGGTCCGCTCCATTTCATCGGTACGCCGACGGAAGGCATCGGGGACTACTCCGACCTCTGGGAAATGGGAAATCCCGAGAACCCAGGACGGGATGCACAGTTTATCTCCTTTCGGCTTTCAACCCGCGAAAATGTTGGATACGGACTCACCAAAGAAAACTTCGATGCCATCGTCCGACAGCAAGCCGAGTACCTCGTCCCACAGAACGTCGATGGATACTTCATCGAGGCGCGAGACGCATACTTCGCAGCACAGTCTGTGGACGGAGCCTTTGATCCTGACGCATCTCCAGAGTTTGCACCACAGAGGGGACATCGGTACGTCCAAGGATGTGACCCAGGTATTTCTTCTGACTCAACATGGTCGGTCGTACTCGATTACACAGACCGAACCAGAATCCGAGGAGTACGAGCACGACGACGTATTGGAAAGCAAACCATTCCGTCTGTGGTGAACATGGTGCGTGAGAACGCACTGCTCTACCAACAGGATGGTGCATTCTGCACCACGATTGTCGACGAGACTGGGATGGGCGGACGCCTGTTCCGTCAAGAGTTTAACGTCATCAAGCCGCTCAGGGGATATGACTTCGGTGGCACAAAGTCCAAGAAGTTGGTCCTCCTGGCGACGCTGAAGTCACTGCTTGACAAAAAGCAGTTGGTGATCCCACGAGGGCAGCCGTGGGACGATCTTCGCAGGCAGTTGCTGTCGTACAAACTAAACGATAAGAAATTGGAAACAGACGCAGTAATGGCTCTCGCACTTGCCGTTTGGCACGCAGTGAGAAATCCAGATCAACCAGTCAAAGACCCAGTATTTTCCTATTACGGAGGAAGTGATTAATGGCTAAAGTTCGAGGAGTTCCACGAGCGTTCCAGGGGACGCGTGCGGTGCCAGGTCAGTACACAACTGACCCAGATGTCGCTACGCCAGCCCAGGTGCAGTCAATCGGCAAGGCGGTAGATAAGGCACGCCGACTCTCAAAGGGCGAGGTCATCCGAGAGCCGCTTGGTGGCGGCAACCCACTTGTATCAGTAGCGACCCCAGCACGCGTAACCGCTGGCTCAGCCTCTCGATCCGTAACGAAGGCAAAGAGCGGTATTCGGGCAACGTCTCCTGCTATTGCCACATCTCCAGTTGCAATGAATGCAAGTGCTGGCGGTGTTGGCACTCCGATCAATAAGCGTTTTGCGAAACTTGAAGTTGATAAACTAACCGACGTACAGGCTGCATCAGTCAAGATGCTCAAGACAAGCCTGGAGGTACAGGACGTCAACCCAGACACAAACTTTGAGTTCAATCTCTTCGGAGAGGTTCTTATGCGCAAGCAGACCTCTGAGCCAGAGCAGAACCGACTTCGTGCCCTGTTCCGACGATTCGATAACCTCTATCATCCAAACGTCATCACGCTCGGCGGTGCAGACCACTGGGCAGAGGATGCCACCGCCCGCACCGCTGGTCGGGCACACGTCTCCGTCAACGTACACGCTGCGTATGTAAACATCCCAGCGTCGCTACAGGCGGTCATGCCAGTTATCAACTACATCCCCGCTGGCGAAGACAAGGACTCCCGACTCATTGCAGCCAACGCAGAGCGCCTCTTCTTCCGCTGGGCAGAGGAGAACCAGTTCGACGTGCTGCTCGAGGACGCGTGCTTCATCAAGTCGCTCTACGGCTACACCGCTGGCAAGATTTACTGGGATGCCGAGAACAAGATCCCACGCCTCCGCATCGTCGAGATGCCAGAGAACCTATACCTTGGGTTCGGCATGTCTGACTTCAGCCGCCTAGACTGGGCGCTCTACACCTACGGCATGTCGCCACAGGCTGTGGAGGAGGACTACGGCATCAAGGTGGTCGCCACGCAGCAGGGCGGGAAGTGGTACAACTACACCGCATCGACCCATGATGACCCAATCGCCAACGTCTACCAGAATCAGTTTGAGCGCAACCCGCTCCGACGCGAGACGCCGTACGAGATGCAGCAGGTCGAAGTCTACGACTACTGGTACAAGGTGCCAGGCGCACCTGGCAAGGCTCCTACGGTCTACAATGCCATCTTCGTCGGCAACACGCTGGTGAAGAACACAGCGCACCGCGAGTACCGCGGAGAGATCCCGTACGTCCTCCTTGCAAACGCCAAGGTTCCTGGCAGCCCATACGGTAAGCCAGAACTCTACGACGTAGAGCAACTGCTCCGCGAGAAGGATGAGCGAATTACGAATCAGGCTCAGATGATCCACTCGGTCATCGGCGGTCAGATGTTCCAGTTGGTCGGACCAGAAGCGCCAGACGAGATCCCAGCCAATGCGATCCCGAAGCCAGGAAAGATGGCGGCGCCTGGACCAGGCAACGAGATCCGATCCATTTCTCCGTTCATTCCACAGTTCCAGATTGAAGACTATAACCGACGTGTCGACAGAGAGATCGCGGTGGTGACGGGGCTTAATGACCTCCTCCTCGGGCTTGCGCCTTCGGGCGTGCTCGGGTCATCCCGCGCCATCGCGTCTCTCGTCGCCAACTACGAGGCACGCATTGCGCCAAAGCGCAAGTTGCTCTACTCCTGGATTAAGCAGGTGTGGAAGATGTGCGCCCAGATGTGGGAGACGAAGCAGCCAGAGGTTGGTCTCGTCTTCAACGGCAACTACCGACTTGAGATTACACCGCCAGAACTGACGCCACGAGACACGCTCGAACTGGCACAGACGGCGATCAACCTGGTCCAGAACCGTATCTGGAGCGCAGAGCGTGCTATGGACCGCGTGGGCGTAGAGGACCCAGAAGGCGAAATGATTGTCATCCGCGAGGAGCAAACAGACGCCACCCTCAACCCATCGTCCGTCATGGCAATGGCGAACCTGATGCAGATGTTCCAGCAGATGGGACTACAGCAACAGCAGGCTGCTGCCGAGCAATTTGCTCAGCAACAGGCAAGCGTCCAGAATACAGCAAGAACACTACAGGCTCCAGCGGCTGGTACGCAGTCGCTTAACCAGCCAGAGAATCAGGCACAGCCTCCAGCAGAGGCTACCCCAGAAAACGCGCTGGCGGAAAACGCAGCGCCTGAAGGTGAGGTACCCGCATAATGGCACGACGAGGACGGTTCGGACGAGCAACTACTGGATCTTCTAATCTTAGCGGATTCATTAGCAATCTAGTTCAGCAGAGCATCTCGATGAACGAGCGTGCGCTGCTTAACGCATTTCAGGATCAGACTGAGTACAATGGTTCTGTCCCGCAGGGCGCAGATATCGAAGCATACATTGACTCACGACTAGAAGGTCTTGACCCTAACTCATCCGAGTACGCCTACTATGTGAACATGCGGGAGAACGCCCTTAGACAGGAGCGCGGTCGCCAGGCTCAGGCTGTTACCACTTCTTTTAATGCGAGCATGGGTGACAACTTTGGGGAGTTTTACGATCAGATTTCAGAACTGCTTAGAAGTGGTGACCTTAGCGAAGATGAGCGAATCGAGTACCAGGCTCTTCTTGCCAATAAGACAGCAGAGTATGTGGACATTGTAGCAAAACAATACAAGAACGGATCTGTTACATACGAAGAATTGCTTAGCAAGACAGACTCTGCTATTGGTCTCCTAGAGGGAACACCGCAGGAGAATGCGCTTGTTCTTCGAGCCGATGCAATCATGGACCGAGAGGCAGCGTCCCTTAACAACGGAAGCCTGAGCGGTGACGAGTACAAGAACCGAGTTCTTGCTGCGTTTGGCGGCATTGATCCAGAGTCACCGACCGCGTTCGATCTGAAGGATAAACTGTTTACCACAATCTGGAATCGAGAGATCGACAAAGAGTATGGTAAGGTTCTTGCTGCGCAGGATAAGCCAACTGGAACGCAGATTAAGAAGACAGAAAACTATCTCGCCTGGGCACGTTCGAAGTTGGCTGACCTTGCCGCCGAGGGGATCACTGGCGGGGAACTCTATGATACAATCCAAAACAACATTCGATCATATGCGAATACCTTGTCTGGTCTTCGAGAGAAGGCTGGTAATGAGTTGTACAAGGCTCGAGAGGCTAACACCAAGGCGTCACGAGACGTCCTAGATGCCTTTGCTGCCCAGGCTGCCGTGTATGTCACTGGTGCTGCCGCCTCGTCGCTTAGGACAATGACCGAAGGAGTTACATTAAATAGCCTCCTTGCGGCAGATCCATTTGCAATGGTTCGATACTTCGACATCAACCCATCCGCGCAGGCAGACTTTGATGCCGCGCTTTCGGAATACCGAGATAACGCAAAGGGTCTTGTTGCCACAGCAAAGTCTATCGGGGCTGACTCTGGAGAGGCAATGTCCCTTCGAAATGATGCTACCGAGATTGCACGATACACTCGTCAGGATACGACCCTAGAAGATTACGAGGATGCGTTCGACAAGAAATTGGAACTCATTGGTAAGGCTAATGGTGACGACTCAGTCATCGAGAGCATCAATAAGGACTGGCTAAAGTTCCTCAGCGGTCAGAGCACTGGATTTTTTGGAAAGGGAATCGCTCCAACATCCAGCAGCGTGTTTGCTGGACTGATTTCCAATGAGCGAGCAGTGTACGAGGTCGGTGCTGCTGGCGGTGAGATTGGCGCCATCGGATCCACCCTCCTAGACTACATTATCCCGAGGCAGGCTGCCGACGGGGATCCAAGGACAAATAGCCAACTCGAATCCGAGAATGCTGCAAAGACTACGCAAATGTCGACCCTTCTCAAGGAGGGAAAGGCTGTACGGTTTGTTGACGCTTCTGGCGTTGGGACCACGATTGGAATCCGACAGGCTGATCAGGGCGCTGGTGAGTTCATGTTTGCCGAGCGAAACGCTAACGGCAATGTCCGCGCAACCATCCGACAGGGAATCCCAGTTGTAGGGACGCTCCGCGGATCTGAGATTAAGAACGCCACATGGGGATACTACTACCCAGACACCAAGATTTGGGTTGGCTCAGATGGCAAGACATACACGAAGCCGCCGATCCAGATGCGAAACGGTGGCGCACCAGAGTTCGATGCAAACGGCAACCCTACGCGTGTTACGTTCGAACTCAACGAGGCGGCAGTCGATGGAAACAAACTCATTAAGGGTGCGGATCTTGCGACGGCAGTTCGGTACAGGAATGAGAAGCCTGTAGAGGTTGCCCAAAGCGTGGCAATCGTCGGACAGGAAGCGTGGAGAACTGGAGACGCACGGTCGGTAATCACCAAGCAGACCCTTGATGCAATCACGTATTCCTTCTCGGAGGAGCAGAAGACTGCAATTGAGAATGACGTTGCGATCTATAACGAGCGTGCTGGTCGGTTTGACGTTGGTTATGGCGAGAGCCGATTGACCAAGGAGCAAACACCAGCCAACGTCCCGAACGCATTTGACCAGTTCCTTGGCTCTGGCGCTGTGGAGAATGGAAAGCAGAAGACCGCCTCGATTATTGCCCAGGGAGCAACCCCTGGATCATGGGTGTTCAAGCGTGTCAACTACGCCGATGCCTATGAGCAGGTATCCCCTGGCGTATTCGTACGCAAGGAATCTGCAACCGCGATTGGCGACCCGAAGACTGGAGAGGCTGCACCAGAAAGCAAGCAGTTCTTCCCAAAGACAATCGACGTATCTAAGTTGGTGGACACTCCATCAATTAAGCCGTACGTTGACTCTGGAGTCGTGAAGGTTCCTCAGTCATCTGGCGCAGATACATCAACGGCAATTCAGAGTTACTTCTTTAGGAACTCTAATATATCATCAGCCGCAAATCCAGACATTGCCGCATCCAGGATTAAGACCATGACGCCGATCCAGACCCCAACAAGTTTGATGTCGGCTCAACCAATCGTTGACTTTAGGGCATCCGAGCGTGCCTCATTGACTGGGACATCAACCCCGATCTCCCTGTTGTCTCCGATTAACATTCAAAAGCCACCAGTAATTGGTCTTGCGTCTGGGGCACTACAGAAGGTCTCTGGAGACTCCACAAGGGAACGACAGCAAGTACTTTCTGGAATTAGCCCGATGGCTCCATCAACCGTGCCATCAACCAACCGACCTCTAGGGGGTAGTCGTTAATGCCATCAATCGTTGACCCGAATCGCGGCACTAGGAGTTCTCAGGTATCGATTAAGATTCCTAGGATTGCTGTTGCCTCGTCGAAGTCCCAGCAAACCTCGGAAACACCAGGAAAGTTCGATGTTTCATTTGGCGGAAAGCCAGAGGAAGTGACATCTGCCGCTGGTCAATTGGCTGGCGCAGCCACTGGTCTTGCTGGGGGTCTTGTTCGTGCAATCCCACTTGTTGGAAACAACATTGCCGACTTTGTCGGAAGCGCAACTGATGCCGTATCAAAGATCGGAATCCCTGGCGGTCCAAAGATCGGAGACATTGCCAACATCCCAATCAAGGGTCTTGAGGGCGCTGGAAACCTGGCGCTTAGCGCCTTGGCTCTCCCTGGCGACATCGTCGAGCGCGGGATGGCTGAGTTTAAGGTTAGATACCGACAGCCAGGAACAGACGCGTTCATGGAACTTCCGTCTGAAGTTCAAAATCTCATCCGACAGGGCAAGCATGGAGAGGCTGCCGCAAAGTTGCAGGAAAGCGGCAAGACGTACGGCGACGGCTTTGGCGCTCTCGCCCTTTCGCTGGTGCTTGACCCACTGAACTACATCCCCGCCACATGGATTACCAAGCCGTTTAGCGTTGCCGCAAAAGGAGTACGTGCCGCGACAAAGGTCGCCACAACTGCCGAAGAAACAATGCTCAAGATCGCGGCAAACCGAGCACAAAAGGTTCTTCGCTCTTCCGTCGACACCAACATGTGGGACGAATTGAACACTGTTGCTGGCGGAGTGAAGAAGGTAGTTAACGGCAAAAATGTCAACCTGGCAGAAGAGGCAAATACAAACATTAGTTCGGTGCTTGCTGGTCTCGAGAAGTCAGCAGCCCGTAATGGATACGTCGCAGACTCGATGCTGTCCGCTGGCGAAAGCGCAGAGGACGTATTTAACACCATCGTCACCGCTGCCGACCCGCGCCTAGCCGTCAAGGGCGAGAAGGTTGCTTCACTGAAGAAGGCTCGTGAGATCTGGGATGGAATCTTCCCAGATAACCCCGCTGGATTTGATGAGATCGTCGGCAAGGTAAAGGGTGGCATGACTGAGGACGAGGCGTTCGATGCAGTGACCCTGCTCCAGCGCCGCATTCAGGAGCGTGTCGTCAGCACAGAGGTCAAGGACCGTGGCATTGTCGAAGTCCTAAAGGCTCGATCTAGCCACTTCACCGACGACATCGACGCTGACGCGGCACGAATTATCCGAGAGAATAAGTTGGAACTTAACAACCTGGTCGATGACGCGGCTGCCGCCCAAGCGCAAGTTAGCGAGTGGGTAAAGTACGCCTTCGGCTTGTCCGACGAGGCTGCTGCGCCAATCGTTCGATCAGTCATGGGAAAAGTGACTGGCGCCGCCGCCAAGGGGTCGAAGGGTCGTGAGTCGGCACTCGATGCGCTCGAGTGGAGCCGACAGCAGGCATTCGGTAGGATTCGCCGAGAGATTGGTGAGATCCGAGCGGCAGGTGTATCCAAAACAACACAAACAGTAGAGCAGATTGGTCTTGTAGAACGACTTACGCTTGCTGGCACTCGATCCATCACCAACTCTGAGGTTTCCTCACTTATCTCTAAGATTAAGAATGCATCTCCAGAGAAGGCGCAGGATATCATGCGTGCCGCCGTTGCGAAGTATGATGAACTATACGCCCGCTTCGGAAACACTCCAGCAGGGGAGTTGGACCAAAAGCGCCTCATTAAGTTCCTCGAGGACGACGCGGTTCGGGTTGAGGTTATTGATGCGAAGACATTGGCGAAACTTCCTCGGTCTGTCCAGGACTTGCAGCGACGTGCTGCCAGGATTGGATACCGACTCGCGCTCGCCCCAGAGGGCGGTCTGAAGGAGACCTTCGACGTCATCGAAACGTCGTCTGGTCGAGAAATTGTCACCAAGGTCGTTGCTCCATTTGCCGATCTTGCCGATGACGCATTTAAGCCTGGCATTGCACTCGATGCGTCAACTGGTCTTGCCGACAAGCGTAATGCATTCCAGAAGATTGTCCAGACTGCCTTTGGAGAGCGACGATCCGCAGTTATCCGACAGCGTGCATACGAGCGATTCTTGCTGACATCAGCAAACGTCGGGGTTTCAAAGTACGAGGCTCGTGACCTATGGGTCGCGCTGCATAGGGCGGCAACCGAGAAGAACATCCAGATCAAGGGACTTGCTGGAATCTCGACCATTACTGGAGACATTGACAGGATCGCCGTTGCAACGCTTGGAGACGCAGCGTATGCCCGCCTGTCCAGAGGCGTTGGAACACAAAGGAATCCAGCCCTTCGCGCAGTTCTTCGAGCATACGATGGAGATCTCTCACAGGTAGGGATTATACCACGCCTCACTGCTGGTGTCAAGACCCAGGCTCCATGGATCATGATTGTTACAGACTTTGCGTATCCGCTGTTTAGGTTCTCGTTCCTCAACCCATTTTTCCGATACGTACAAGAGAACATCGAGCCGAAGTTCTTCCAGTACCTACGAGGAATTTACGGTGACACCCGCGATGAGATCATTGCCCAGAACAAGTCCAGGATTATCTCCAGGGCATTTGCTGGAAAGCGTTCTGTCATCCGCGAGTTCGGGGACATGCAACAGTCTATTGCCCGTGCCACCATGCACACAACGGCAGAAGTTGCATGGAGAAACCAGGACTTCCTGACCGCGCTGGAGAAACTAAACAACACCAAAACATTTAAGTTAATTACCGACGTAAGCGGCAGAAAGCGCGGTGCGTTTGAGAAGATCGCTTCTCGTGAGGCTGCGGAGAGGTTTGTCAAGGACCTTGAGATCCGCGCACCAAAGACCATTGAGAATCTGAAGGATTTCTATAAGACCGATGACCCATACGAGATTGCCTACAATCTTGCGGTAGACTACGCGATCAGGAATGACCCAGTTGCAGCCGCAAAGTACGTTGACGACATTGCTGGAAAGCACGTCCTAGAGCGAATGGCTAACGCGTCGGAAGGCGAGATCCAGACATACTACGAGGCTGTCGATGCCTTCAAGTACGCGTTCGACCAGGGGGCAAAGGTTGCCAATCGGTCGATCTACTATGCGCAGGAAATCCCATACCTTGTTCGATCATTCAACCACCCGTTCCTTGGGGTGTACCCGCTGTCCTACATGACAACGAAGATCATCCCAGAGTTCTCTCGTGCTCTATTCACGAGAATTCCATTTGTTCCCGCAAAGACGCCACTGATCGGTGGAGAGCGAGTAGGCGCTGGTTTTAACGCCTACCGCGAGATCTCCGAAGCGGTGCAGACTGAGTTGGAGTACGGAGACGGCAGCCTTATTGATTTCATCAATAACCAGCCTGACCTCCTCTACTTCATCAACATGCTGTTCCCCGCGATTCCGTCTCAGATTGGCTTCAGCGTCCCAGCATGGATGCGGAAGTCCGCAATCGAGCCAGGAGCCGAAGGCAGGGGCGTTCAATGGGACGATGCGCTCAGGCGAATCAACGAGCAGATTGGACGCGGTACAGTCGTCGGGTCTGCCCAGGTAATCGTCCGAGCCATTGAAGATGTGTTTGGTGAGGTAATACCGAATCCAGACGACCCGAAGTATAACCGCTTCGGTCAATAATGAATAACCCCAGAAAATCTGGGGAGGAAGTAGGAGAACAGTAATGCCCGATGAAGTCGTGACTCAGGCTCCAGTAGAGTCGGCTAATGCTCCTGTCGAGGCTGTTGAGGCAGCCGTCGAGGAGACGCCCACTCAGGCTGAGGGCGAGGATGTCGCCACTTACAAGAAGCGGCTGGCTGGTAAGGACCAAGCCCTGACCGCCACCAAGAAGGAACTCGACGCCTTGAAGAAGGAAGCCGAGGACCTCAAGCGGTGGAAGGCTGAGATCGAAGAGAAGAACCTCTCGGAATACGAGAAGGCTCAACTCAAGATCAAGGCACTAGAGGATACCCTTGCTCGACAGCAAGAGGAAGCCCGTCAGGAGCGGCTCGCAAGGCAGCACCCACTCTACGCACAGTTCCGCCAGGACACTGCGAACTTGGACGAGGAGGCTCGAGCAGCCGCCTTTGAGAAGTTCCTTGACTCCCGCGTTACAGAGCAAGAGTCGGAGCCTCGCATTGATCCAAACAATCCACGACGTGAGCCTGTTGTGGAAAAGGCAAAGCCAACGAGCGCCGATATCGCTGAGCGATTGAAGGCTCTTGGTAACCCATTTAGCAGATAAATAAACGAAGGAGAATGTAGATGGCTACGACCACTACGGCAACCTCGGGTTTTTCTGATCTCGTACAGGAACTTGTTTCTGCTCGAGCCGCAGAGGAACTACGAGCACGTGCCGTCCACGCGATGCCAGGGCTTTATGTCCCTGCTCGCTTCATTAAGGGGACGAACACCCTCCGCTACGCCCGCTACGCTGACCTCGCGGTCAACACGACGGCGCTCACGGAAGGCACCGCTCCAACCGACAACGAACTGACGATTTCGTCCGAGTACTTCACCGCCAAGCAGTTTGGTGCAACGGTGGCAGTCTCTGACCTCGCTCAGATCGACTCACCGCATGACCTGATCTCCATTGCCGCGGAGCGCATTGCTTACAATGCAACCCGCTCGATGGACGTTCTTGTCCGCGACGAGATCCACAGCACCGCTCTCACCAGCGCCATTTTTGGCGCCACTGGTGCGACAACGCTTACGGCGAACACCGCCAACAGCGCGGTTGCTACGGCGGGTGTGCTCACGGGCGCATTCGTCAAGAACATGGTTGCCCGCCTCAAGGGTGCGAACGTTCCTCAGTTTGCTGACGGCACGTATCGCTGCATCATCCACCCTTCGCAGGAGTATGACCTCGTGTCAGACACCAGCGTGAGCGGCTGGATCGAGGCAAACAAGTACGTCAACAACACGCCACTTCTCACGAATGAGATTGGTATGTTCGCTGGCGTGCGCTTCATCGTCTCCTCGGATGCCAAGGTCTACTCGACCGCTGGTGCTTCGAGCGGCAACGTGTACACCGCTCTGTTCCTCGGACCAGACGCTTACACGATTGGCGATTCGCAGACGCTTCAGTCGTACTTCGTGGCTCCTGGCGGCGATCACACCGATCCGCTCGCTCAGAAGGCACTGGTCGGCTACAAGATGCGCTTTGGCTCGCTCCTGCTCGACAATGCAGGCGCTCGCTACCGCATCCTGAAGACGCAGGCTACGGTCGCTGTCTAATCGTTTAGACAGGTGAGTACCCCCGATGTCGCTTGACATCGGGGGGAAAACCCCCTATGATATTTGTGGCTAAGTATGCCAAAATACTAGGGGGAAGATAATGAACGTACTTGTATGGGGTACTGCTGAGCAGGGACCCTGCGCCTACTTCCGCGGTCATATGTTTGACGAAGAGTGGAAGAAGATGGGCATCAACGTCAGGCACATCGACAAGGTAAACTTCATTGCTAAGCCTGGAGCCGAGGGGCTAACACAGCAGGAAGCAATGGCAAAAGGTCTTCTTTCCGTAGATACGAGCGATATTGACTGGGCAGATATCGTAATGTTCCGCCGATACTACAACTGCTCTGCAAAATGCAACACCTGCGGTGCGGCAAGCAAGGACCCAGAGGTGATTAAAAATCACCAACACGAAATGCAGATTAGGGACTCCATCACAGAATGGATGTACCCAGCCTTTGAAAGCGAAAAGTTTGACAAGGCAATCATTTACGAAACCGACGATAATCATTTCCAGATCAGGACTTGGAACGGGTACTTCCCAGACGTCCAGGCTGAGAGACCGCTCATTGAGCGGATGACACGAAGGGCAGATCTAGTCACGGTGAGCACTGGTCCGATCAAGGACGCATACAGCCACCTTAACGATAACATTAGGATAATTAGGAATGCAATCGATCCTTCGATTTATACGACTGATGCTAAGCGCCCAGAACATGGCGGTAACAAGCCACGCGTGGTCTATTACGGCAGCACGGCACGGATGCGAGATTACGCTGGATACCCGAGCGGGGTCGGAGGGAAATGGGAGGGCGGATATGCTGGTAAAGCAATCGAAGACATGCGAAAGGAACTGTGGAACGTCTTCATCGGCGTAAACCCAGGAACTGAGCACGTTATCGCCCCGTTCTTTGACGAGGCATTCCATTACGTAGAGAATATCAAGCAGTTTACCGAAACTCTGGCGAAGAGTCACCCAGACATTGGGATTGCTCCACTTGGGGGAGATTCATTTGATCGATGCAAGTCAGAGTTGCATTGGCTAGAGTACTCGATGGTCGGGGCTGCATTCATCGGTGAGAAGTTTAAATACGGAGAGGCTCCGTACTCAATGGTCCGCCATGGCGTCGATGGCATGCTGGCTAGAGGTCGGCAGGAATGGTACGACGCAGTCAAGCAACTAGTACGAAGCAAAGATCTCAGAGAGCAATTGGCTGGAGCAGCCAAGGAACGCGTACTAAAAGAATACGATTATAAGGATCGAGCAAAAGAGTGGGCAGACGCCTTTAAATGGGCAGTAGAGCATAAGGGGATTTGGAAGCATGGCAGAGACACTAAGCAGCATTCGGACAATGGTCCGTCGGGATCTTCGTGATCCAAACGGCGCAACGTGGAGCGACAATGAGGTAAACGACCTCATCAACTCTGGCATCGACTGGGTGAATGGTATTTACCCGAAGGATGCAATCCAGACGACTGCGTTTACGCAGCCTGTCTCTGGATCGGTTTTTTCTGTTGCCCTGTCGGACGTCAACTGGGTTTTCCGTGTTGACTCGTACGATGGTGGCGGAAAGTTTAAAGAGACGGTGCTTCCGTCAACCTCCGATGGTCCAAACTCTGGCTGGGAAGTCCATGACAACATCCTCTTCCTGCCGCCGCACTACACACTATCATCCCCTGGAACGCTGCGTATCTTCGGATATACGACGTTCATTCAACTCTCCTCAGACTCTACCACATCTAACCTTGATACCACGGCACTCAATGCTGTCCGCGTTTGGGCGCAAGCGGAGGCATTCAGCCGCCTGCTCTCCGACCGCGTGGCATTCCAGCAGTGGCAAGTTCAGTCGGGCAACTCAGATGTGTCCGCCCTGTCCATGAACCAGATCGCCCTGTCCAACCAACAGCGTGTGAGACGGGAAGAGACGCGTCTCCGCAAGATGCGGAGGCTCGGCTAATGGATTTTAATCGACCAATTACATACCAGGTTGCTGGCGGCACAACACTAGACCTAAATAGCATTGCCGTATCGGATGTTACCACACCTGCTGCACGAGGCGGGTACAAGGTGCTGTCCGCTAGGTTCAATGAGACGCCGCTCATCGGATACCTCGACAAGAGGGCGCTCCGAGACGGTCTCGACGTTGCCGACACGTACCTTGGGACGAGGACGCTGTCCATCGTCTGCGGCGTGTTTGGGACGTCAACTGGAGACCTTGGAGACAAGATCCAGACGTTCCTAGACGCAATGCGCCCCATCCCTAGAACTTACGAGGCTGACTACGGCTTTAGGCAACTAGCCTTCTCGCAGGCTACGATTGATACGACAAATTACTCAACTGGGTTTATCCCCATGATGATGCTGGTGCGCCCCGCTTCACTGCCAGAGGTCACCCTAACCTCGTCGCAGTCCATTGGCGTGTCCGCCAAAGGGTTTGCTGCCACTGTGGGTTTTACCCTCCTTGCAAAGACTCCGTATCGGTACTCTGCTACCGAGCGGACTATTTCCATCACTACATCGTCTGCAACGACGTCCCTCCCAAACTTGGGTTCTGCGGTGGCATACCCAACGTTTGAACTGATTTACTCGTCTGCCGTATCCTACGCTGCGGCTACCGTGGCTGACGTTACGTTTACGATGGACTCTCAGGTCCTAAAACTAAACAACCTAGATTTTATTGCTAAGACCTCGACGAACGAGGTCCGATGGTACGTCAACTTCGAGAATCAGACTGTCCTTCGAGGACTGCGGTCCACCGCTGGGGGATCGTACGTTACGACCCTTAGACAGGACGTGATCGATACTTCTGTCTATAACTTCGGATCTATTCCGCCAGTCAATGACGCAGCAACCACGGTGGCAACGTCGTATACTGGAAACACGCTTGGTCTCATTAATGTTACCTACCGCGAGGCGTGGTACTAAGTGGCGTTTAACTACATTCAATTTACTAGTTCCACTGCTGATCTTACCCTTACCAGAACACGTACAATTTCAGCGGCTGTATACGACAGCGCAACTAGCGCCATCGATACGTCTTTTACTGGGGTTATTGTTTTCAGCAAGGACACAACGTCTGCAGGAGACATCTCCATCGCTACCGCGAGCGCAACCGCTGTGGCTGGAATTGCGCAAACAGTCATTACGGCAACTGGTGTTGGGCAACTAGACATTAGGGCGTTCTATGCTACTTCTACGACTGACGGAACACAGTCGTTTGATGTGACGGCGCGAGAAATTCACTTCACCTCCAGCACTGCTGCTATTGCGGCAGGATTCTCTCGTACGTTAACTGCTGAATTAAGGGACAGCGTCGGTGCAATTATGACCGACGACTCTACAACGCCAATTACGCTTGCCCAATCTGGCACTGGCGGTGTTTCTGGGCTAACGACCGTTACTGCTGCTGCTGGAATTATCTCTGCCGCAGTTACTGCAACTTCTGGCGGCACGCCAACTATTACAGGCTCGTATAACTCGACTGTAACAAATGGCTCCACCTCATTCACAATCCAACCATATCACATTGTTATCACATCGTCAAGTAGCCCCCTTCCGTCGGGGTCGAACTTGCTCTTGGTTGCAGAAGTTAGGGACGTATCCCTTTCTGTCCTGACCTCCAGCAGTGCCTCTGTAACATTCTCGGCGTCTGGGACTGGTACCCTCTCCAACACTGGGTCAGCCACTGCGCTAAACGGGGTGGCGTCTCGACTCGTCACTGGCGGTACCGTTGGTCCTGTAACAATTACCGCTTCGGCAACAAGCGCAATCTCCGACACCCAAGTCGTCGACGTAACTAGCGCCGTCCGCGTAACCTCCTCTGGTGCGCAGGGTCGATGGTTTTCCCAGTCACCGTTCCGCATTACGCTGTGGGACACCTCTGGGAGCGGTCGAGGACGCGGCGCGGTCAAGGCTGTAATCTCTGACGCAAAGTACATCGGCGTCTCGTCCTACCTAAACGAGGGTGGCGAGGCGTTCTTTACTCTTGCTTACAATCACCCACAGATCAGCGAGTGCGTCCCACTCGAGCGCCACTACCGCATCGAACGATGGGACGAAGAGGATGCCATCTACCGCACAGTCGGCACTGGAATCCTCCAGGACTACCAAGCCACTGAAAACGAAACCGTGTTCTATGGAATCGACTACATGGCTGCGCTCAACCAGACGTTGACCGACACCGCGGCAATTATCGCCAGCCCATCGAACACTGTAACATACGACAACAAAACGCTGTCAGAGATCTGGCAGGCAGAAATGAGTGCTGTTAAAAACCAGACCAACTCTCGCCTTGGGTTCATTAACATTGAAGCCACGATTAACGCCGCGACAAAAACATACGACATCTTTACGGCTGGGGAGCAGCGTGGCGAGTTCCTGTTCAACATGACCGCCATTGCCCAAGAGGGGACGACAAGCAAAGTTGTCTTTGGGAATAGGATCGAAACATCGTCCCAGAGTTACAATTCGTTCTTCCTAGACATGAACTACTCGACCACTCCGAACAACAGCCTACGGCTCGTCTTTGGGGGCAACGTCAAGCGGTTCTCTTACAGCCCTAACTTCCGCAGCCTGCGCACCCGCGCCGTGCTCATCGCAACGAGCATCTTCGATACTGGGTCGTCCAAGATCTGGTCGAACTTTGCTACATCCTCCCTTGCCTCAACCTACGGAGTTATCGACCGCGTTGACGTACAGGAAGACTTGATTTCACAGGACTCTGTTTCCGCACGCGCTGCGTATAACCTCGAAGAGTCGTCACCAGATAAGATCAGGGTCATCAACGTCGCCGTCGTAGACGGGTCGGTTATCCCGTACAAGAACTACCAACTTGGCGACGACATCCGAGTCATCATCAGGCGAGGTCAGATCAATCTTGATGCCAACGTTACTCTCCGCGGTCAGCAGTGGGTTGGTAGAGAGGACGGTTCAGAGGATATCTCATTTGACTTCTACAACAAGAGCAATCGACAGTTTGAGTTGACGCCGTATCGAGAGGCAAGCCCAGTGACTAGTATCCCAACTGAGTCGACGGTGTTCCTGCCGACGACGGAGACTGGTCCAAGCCACCTGTCCGCACCGCCAGAAGGCGACCCGTTTGTTGACGGAACGGAACAAGAGCAGGTCGTGACCAGCCCAAGGGAACGCGACACACAGCCAGGTCCGACCGACATCCCCGAGCCACCAGCGGCAGCCCCAGCCGTAGTGTCTCCGAAGAAAAAGAAGCAAAAGAAGGAGGAGGAGGCTCCGAAAAAGAAGAAGAAGAAAGGGAAGAAGTAATGACGTCTTCGCATTTCCATTCTCTTCTTGACGCCATCAACGGCGTTCGGTCCGACCTTTCTGAGCGCCTCGACCGAATCGAGGAGCGCCTTCGTGATGTTGAAGAATTTCAACATCGGCTTGAAGCGGTAGATGACACTAGACATAAAGACACTCTTTCGCTACGATGGCGCGTAGGGATCGCTGTAAGCGCAATTGGTGCAATTGCCACCATAGCCATGCGGCTCCTCGGGGTGTAACAATTAGGGGGGTACATGTCTTACGACCATGAGATCTTGCGACTACGGGAGCAGGGTCTCTCGTTCGCACGCATTGGGGCTGCGCTTGGGATCACCAAAGACGTGGCACAGAAGCGGTACATGAAACTTGACAAGAATAACTCCAGTATATATAATCCAGGAATTCTTCCTAAGAAAGAAGATAATTCTCAAGATAAAGAAACATATACTTCCTATGTAAGTAGGAGACCACATGAGTTTAAGGCTGTCGAGCCAGTGACCATTGACTACATCCCTCGGGTAGGAGAACGCCCTTCCTCCTCCCGAGGGAACCTCGTCGTCTGCGCTGGGGACTTCCAGTTCCCATTTGAGGACGGCAACGTGTTCTCTTCGTTCCTGACCTTCTTGGTCGCGGAACAGCCAGAGCGCATCGTGCTCACGGGCGACATCCTTGACATGACGGCGGTCTCGTCGTATGACAAAGACCCGCGTCTCGGTCTTCCAGTCCAGGAGGAACTAGCGTACGCCCACAGGCGGCTCGCTGAGATCCGCGCTGCGGCTGGACCGAAGGCAGAGATCTTCTTCCTCTACGGAAATCATGAGGCTCGCTTCTCCAAGTGGCTGGCTCGCAAGGCGCCAGAACTGGTTGGGCTTGCGGACGCCAATGGCGAAGAGGTGCTGTCGCTGTCGCGCTTGCTGCGGCTGGACACGCTGGGCATTGTTGCCTGCTCCGACGAGAAGGCGATCTACACTGGACCAGAGCACCTGCGCTCGTACTACAAGATCACGGACGATCTCATTGCCACGCATGGCACATACTCCCGTAACTCGGGTGGCGGATCATCGATCATGCCCATCGTCGAGGCTGCGGGAGTTTCTGTTGTCGGCGGTCATGACCACTCGCAGGGCTTGATGTTCAAGACTGTTGGCGGCTTTGCTGACATCCCAGAGCACCGCGTGGCTGCGATCTCCACGGGCATGATGTGCCTGCGGACTGATCTCGGGTATCTTGCGCAGCACCAGGTCAGCCGATGGGCTGCTGGATTCTCGGTCATTGAGATCTGGGGCGAGGGTGCTGGAGAATGGCAGCCCGACTTCGCGTCATGGACTGGCAACGAACTAGTCTGGCGCGGTAAGAAATATACACCAAAGTGAGCGAACTCGACGACATCATTCAGCGGCAGGTTGCCGTTGACTTCGACGACACGATTGCCATCGACGTGATGGGCGACATCGTGCCGACGAAGGGCGCCAAGGAAGCGATGACGAAGTTGTGGCAGAAAGGCTACCTCATCGTCATCCACTCCTCCCGATCATGGGAGGGCTTTGTCGACCGAGGCGAGCGAACAAGGTGGATGGCGGAGTGGCTGCACAAGCACCGCATCCCGTACCACAAGATCCACATCGGGTACGGCAAGCCAGCGGCTGTGGCGTACATCGACGATAAGGCAATCAAATATGACGGGAACTGGGAGGATATCGTCAATTGGCTCAGTGCTCGAAAGGGCATTGAACTCTCTGGCGGGAAGACAGGAGTGGACAAGTGATTGTAATTCTAGGTAGCGGGCAGGCGTCCCTGCATGTACAGGACGAACTAAACGCCAAGGGCTTGAAGCACATTGTGCTTGGTCGCAAGGACTGGACTGACCTCGAGGAGTTGCTCGGTCTGATCCGCGATGCCGATCCGAAGGTCGTCATCAACTGCGCGGCACAGCGGGACATTAACCTGTGCGAGGAGAAGCCAGAGACCGCGGTCGAAGCAAATGTAACAATGCCAGAAGCGGTATCGATGGCTGGCTTCAAGCAGATTTACCTTAGCACGGACTACGTGTATGACCTCAACAGGGAGAACCGAATCCTCAACGAGAACGAGCCAAGCAAGGGTGCCCTGTCCGTGTACGGACAGAGTAAACTTGCTGGCGAGCAGAAGGTGCTAGAGAACGGCGGCATCGTCGCCCGCATCAGCAGCCCGTTCGGTCCACGCAAGTCTCCGTTCAAGGCGTCCTTTGTAGACTTCGTGGCGTCATCATTTAAGAACCTCGAACTCCCAATCGACCAACACTTCCGCCCGACGTACATGCCAGACGCGGCGAAGGTCATCGTGGACAATTTGATCGATGCCCCAGAGGGGGTCTACCACGTCGTCAACGAGGGCACGACCGACTGGGCAAGCCTCGCTCGCTTCGTGCGCGAGAAGGTCGGGAACAAATACAAGGTGATGCCAGTTACCCGCAAGGACGGGACTCGTCCAGAGTGGGGCAACCTGAAGAACACAAAGATCGGGCGTCTGCGCCACTGGTCCGAAGCGATGATTGAGTACTTGGGTCGCTGATGAAGAGAGTACTTGTTACTGGTAACCTAGGCTACCTAGGACCAATCGTCGTTGATCGCCTGAAGAATCGTATGGATTGCTACGTCGTCGGGCTTGACACTGGATGGTTCTTGCCGACGATGAATCTGAGGGATACTCAGTATTTGCCAAACAAGCAGATCTTTGGCGACCTTCGTGACCCGCTGCTTAATCTACCAAAAGACATCGACACGGTGATCCACCTTGCGGGGCTGTCAAACGACCCGATCTCCGAGATCGACCCGACGTTGACCCAGCGGATCAACGTCATGTCAACGATCCGAATGATTAGCAACTACCCAGATGCCCACCATGTGGTTGCGTCGTCGGCTTCGGTCTACGGTGCCACGGCGTACAACGTGCTGTCTAAGGAGACAGACGAGGTGAACCCGCTGACGGCGTACGCTGAGGCAAAGGCGAAGGTAGACAAGTACCTGCTGGACTACGGCGACTACGACGACAAGTTGTCGTGGACGTCGCTCCGCTTCGGCACCTTGTGGGGCTGGAGTCCAAACATGCGACGAGACATCGTGCTCAACGCGTTCTGCTGGCAGGCGGCAAAGACCCACGAGATCGCCCCTGCCTCCAATGCGCGGCGACCAATGCTCCACGTTGACGACGCCGCTTCCGTGATAGTAAACGCAGCCATCCTGCGCATGAACGGAGTCTTCAATGTCGCCAGCGAGAACGTCATGGTCTCGGACATTGCCGAGGCGGTTGCCCGCGTTACCGAGTCCTCGTTAGTGCCGTGCCCCGACTCGTCGGTGGACAGGCGCGACTACTGGATGGATACGCTGAAGATTGCGGACGCCATGCCAGACTACGAATGGACAACCATCAGTAACACACAGCAGATCAATAAGGTCTACGAGGCAGCCAGATCCCTTGGGCAGGATTACCCAACCCGCATCCAGCGGATCAAGGAAGTCATTGAGTGCGAGGGCAGTTTGTAACACTTGACAGGTCGGCAAACTTCACGCTATACTCCAGCAGTGGAAAGCGTAAAGGGAGCCATCGAGACGATACTCTCCAAGCGTGAACCACGTCCTTCCAAGCGGAAGTGGCGTGGTTCTTTGCTTGGCGGGTGCATCCGTGCCCACTGGTACGATACGAATGGCGTGCCAGAGACAGAGCCGTTTGAAGAGCGCCTGTATGGTATCTTCAAGATCGGCAACCTGTTTGGAGACGGCATCGTGGAGATGCTCCGAGAATCTGAGGAGATCTCAGATTTGCAAGCCGAGGTTCCAGTGGAGATCCCAGAACAGGACTTCTCTGGCAACATCGATGCGCTGGTCACATGGAAGAGCGGGAAGGTCTCACTGCTTGAGTTCAAGAGCGAGTCCGCTAACGCCCGCAAGTACCGCAAGGGGGAGCCGAAGAAGGAGCACCTGATTCAGGCGGCGTCCTACGGCGTAGCCCTACGGCGGGAGGGTAAGCGGGTCGATGACGTCCGTGTCGTGTATCTCGACAAGGAGTCGTTTGACCCAGACGAGTACATCGTCCCAGACGAGTGGGGCGAAAGAGCCTTGCGCATTCTCAAGGTTCTGAACTATTATGGGGACAGGAAGCCGCCTCGGATTCCCGAGGAGTTGGCTTCCAATGGCAAGGGCGGGTGGAAGTACCCCTGCTCCTACTGCCGATGGAAGACGGAGTGTAGAGGTAGCCGATGAAACTCGCAGCGAAACTTTCACAGGTAATGGGAAAGGTAGGGTACGTCCAGAAGGGCGGTACCAACTCAGCACAGGGATACAAGTATGTCATGGCGTCCGACGTTGCGGACAAGGTGCGCACGGCGCTTGGTGAACTGAACGTCATCATGGTGCCAGCACAGGTCGACGTGGTGTCGGAAGGATTGACGCCGAAGGGGACACAGGCAATCGTGACGGCACGGTATACGTGGCGCTTCATTGACGGTGACACAGGAGAGACGCTGGACATCCAGACGCTCGGCTCTGGCGCCGACAGCGGGGACAAGCATGTCTACAAGTCGTCGACTGGTGCGCTGAAGTATGCGCTCCTGACGACGTTCCTCATCCCGACGGGCGATGACCCAGAGAACGATGCGGCTGACGCTACGGTGGCGAAGGCGGCAGAGAAGATCTTTGGCACGTCAGTCAAGACGGCATCTAAGCCAGCGAGCGGTAAACTAGAGGAGGTAGACTTCTAATGGAAACGATTCTTTTTTGGTTCAGCGATAAGTTTGAGCCAGAGTTCAAGACGCTGCCCTCGGGGGCAAAGATCATGTCGTTCAAGGGAGCGATGAATTCATACGAGTACCAGTTGTGGATCGACAGCGGCAAGAAGGGCGACAAGCCCGCCAACAGGTACCTGTATGTGACGTTCACCTGCTTCGATGAGCCGACGTGGGAGCACATCACAAAGATCCGCGACTGGGCGGTCGGCAAGGAAGAGGGAGACCCACGGCACGACGCGGTTGCTGTCGGCAAGTGGGGCAAGAGCAATGAGGTCAACGGGAAGAAGTACGCCGACTTCACGCTTCGTGAGATCTCACGTTGCGTATGGGGACCATTGAACACTCGGGGTAAGGGGTGATCTCATCCCCGTCCGAGGCGGTTGAGGCTTCCAAGTGTGCCCTCGACCGCATGACCAAGGACAGTAGTTCGAAGTGCGCACTGGCGGCTGTCGGCTGCCGCTGGTGCGCCACTTCGGTCAAGCCACTTCTTCGGGAGATCAGGAACTACCTTGAAGATCCGAAGAACGAGAGCGCGATTGCGTCGCACTCAGTCGGGAGGTTGATCTAATGGGAGTCATGAAGGATCTTCAGATTCAGGAAGTCAACGCCGAGCGGTCGAAGCGCGGTCGCAACAATCGCAAGCGCGGCAATGCCATCGAACTTGCTGTCGCCAAGGTGATCGAAGGCAAAAGGGTGGGCATGTTTGGCGGCAAGGTTGACGTCGAGAACGACCACCTTCAGTTCCAGATCAAGAGCGGGGCTTCGTTCCCCGAGCGGATCTGGGACTTGCTACAAGCAATTGAGTATAGGACAGATAGGCTGCGTGGCGTTGTCCACGTCAGCGCAGAGGGGTCAGGCGTCAAGCGCAGGATGCTGGTGACGTTCGACCTAGAGGAGTACATCAATGACCGAGAGCCTCGCTAACGTTTCGCTAGAGCCACGGGTGCTCTACGGCGGCGTGTTTCAGGACAGCCGCGGATACTTTTCGGAAGTCATCAAGAAGCCATACGAAACGATTCCAGGATTTGACATCAGGCAGGTCAATGCCTCCTGGTCTCGGGCTGGCGTCTTCCGAGGTCTGCATGCGCAGGTGCACATGGACAAGGCGATGTATGTGTCGTCTGGGAAGGCGATCATCTTTGCCGTGAACATTGACCCGTTCTCTAAACTATATGGCAAGGTCATCAGCGAAGAGATGCAGGCTGGTGACGGCAAGTTGTTCTACGCCCCATGGTGGTGGGCACGTGGCTTCATTGCGCTCACTGATGCAACGGTGACATACTTCTGCTCCGCGCCATACAATGGCAAGGACGAAGTTGCTGTGAACTATAGGTCATTCCCAGAAGTTGAGCAGGCGATCAACAAGCACGATGCGAACATTATCTCGGAGAAGGATACGATCTCTCCGCTTGCGGATCATGACACGCTAGAACTCTGGGTGAGGAACATCAAGTGAGCGTTCCATATAATAAGAAGAAGCCTCAGATTGAAGATGCTCTTCTTGCGTGGGGTCGTGCGTTTGATTACGTATACCTTGCGATGGAGGAGAAGGTCGGCAAGTTGCCAGACCAGTTTGAGTCTGCGGCGAAGATGACGCGGGCGACATGCGCCGCGCAGGAGGCGACCAAGTTGGTCGGGGAGGTGTCAATTGGCGACTAATCCAGAAGATCAGGAAATCAACCCCTCAGCCATCGAAAAGGTGGTTAAGGCTATCCAGACCCCACTGAAGCGAAAGGGCGCCCGTACGGGCTTCCTACTGGCATTTGCGGGGCTTCTAGCAGCCCTTGCTCCCTTCCCGTGGGGGTCATTTGCCTGTGCTGCCCTGATCCTCGTCGCATTGGATCAGGACTGATGTTCACGGGGCTGGCGTGTCCGCGTTGCGGGTCGGACTCGATCAAGGCGTCCCGCAAGCCACACAAGTTGCTGTCGCCGCGTCTGTCGATTAGATTGTGGCAATGCAACGAGTGTCCAGATAAATTCATGGTAGCCAGCGTCATCGTCAAGGACGGGACGGCAGAAAAGTTGGAGGAGATTTATGACAAGACAAGTCCCGAAGGAATTCACTGATTACTTTGCAGAACTTAGTGAAGAGGCGTACAACGTTCTTGTGGAGCGACAAGAGGGCTACGGTCCGAGCAACATCGAAGGTCTTGGACCATACGGTGTATTCTCCCGTCTTGCGCTAGACAAGTGCGGTCGCATTGCGACGTCACTCAATGGAACGATTAAGTCTGGCGTGCCAGAGGTTAGTCCAGACTGGTTCAATGCTGGCGTGCGCGACGCCCTCATTGACATTAGCAACTACGCGTTGATCCTCATTGCCCTTGGTGAAGGGAAGTGGTCTGAGGTGTCACGTGCTGGCGAGGGCGACAAGGAACTGGTGGAAGATTGCGAGTGATCGACCTCATTGAAGCCAAGAGCCGCATCAACTCAATGATCGGAGACGCAGGTGACGTCTCCTCTGACATAAGGGCTGGCATACTCAAGGCTGTCGGTGACCCCCGACTACGCCAAGAGCAGTATGTGAAGAATGTTATCTTGGGAATGGTGCTGTCGGTTGGCGTCATCGATGCGATGATAGCAGAACGGCAGGACAAGAGTGCTAAAGGGTAGACCAGAAGATTACTTTAAGAAAGAGGCTCGTCGCCTAGGCATGAGCATCAGGTCGTACTGTCGGAAGTACGGGATTGTCTACTCTACGCTCATCGGCAAGGAAGTCAACTACGGTGAACCGACCGTGCCGCTCTCCTCGCTCGATGAGCGCGAGTTAGAAAGAAAGATCAAGCGGTAGCCTTCTCCCAGTCCACGTCGTGGTCTGGGTCGTCGTCGCACAGATCCTCCTCCAGCATCGTGTCTGTGAGGTGGTCGTGGAAGATCTCCCTCAGGCACACTGGGCAAAGAAGATCTTCCTCGTAAATCTCCTCCACGTCATCAATGTTTGCTATCGGTGCTTGGCACAGGTAGCATACTGCTGTTTCTAGATCCACGTCATCCCTCCTTATCAATGAATGTTGTCGTCGCCTTCTTGAAGAGAAGGTCAACCATACCTGTCGGACCATTCCGATGCTTTGCCACAATTGCCTTGACTTCCTCGTACTCGTTGGCGATGTCTGGCGGGTTCTGACGCCACAGCATCAGCACCACGTCGGCATCCTGCTCAATCGCCCCAGAGTCCCGAAGGTCTGAAAGGCGTGGCTGCCCGCCCTCGCGGTGCTCCGACGAGCGACTCAACTGCGAGAGCGCGATCACGGGAACGTTCATCTCACGAGCCAGACGCTTCAGCCCGCGGCTGATGTCCGACGTCTCAGACACCCTGTTGGCGTCCTTGGTCGCACGGTCTGCCGTCATCAACTGAAGGTAGTCCACCACGATGAGATCAAGCCCGTGCTCGGACTCAATCCGCCGTGAGCGACCGCGCAACTCCGCTGGAGAAGCCACAGGCGTATCGTCAATGACGATCTTTGCGTCCAGCAAGGTGCCAGCAGAGGCGGCGATCCTTGCAAGATCGATCCCCTTGATGTCACCACGTCGGATGCGTCCGATGTCAATGCCTGACACGCCAGCAACGAGCCTCGTAGAGAGTTGCTCCCTGCTCATCTCCAGCGAGAACACAGCGACGCTCTTCCCCTGATTCAACGCCGCATGCTGCGCCATGTTCAGCGCCAGAGACGTCTTGCCGACCGACGGGCGGGCGGCGACGATAATCAGGTCAGACTTCTGCCAGCCGCCAGTGATGCGATCAATGCTCGCCAGCCCAGACGGGATGCCGAGCCGCTCGCCCTTGTGCTCCAGCATGTACCTAATCCGATCCATTGTCTCTGGAATCAGCCTGTCCAGCAGGACTGCGTTCTCAACCTTGCGCTTACGGTTCAGGTTGTAGACGATGGACTCAACCTCGTCAATCGCCCGATCCACCTCGTTGGAGTCGGCGTACCCGATCTCCGCAATCTTGTGGGCGCCGCTGATAATCGCCCGCATGACCGCCTTGCGCTGCACGATGCCGATGTACTCCTCCGCGTTGACCGACGTCGGAACCTCGCGGGAGAGATCGGACAGCGTTACCCCCCAGCCGTCGCCACTATCACTGGCTGCGCCCTTGAGCGAGTCCATGACCGATACGATGTCTGGTGTGCCGCCGCGATTCACTACCGACTTGATTGCCGAGAACACGGCTCGGTTATCAATGGAGTAGAAATCGTCATCGTTCAGGCGCTCACAGGCGATCCCTGCTACGTCTGGATCAATCAGCATGGCACCCAGTACGCTACGTTCAGCCTCGTTTGATACGGGTGTTGTCCTGCTCATACGCCTCCCATCAAGAAGATCATGTACAGCACGACGAGTGTCACGCCCACGATCTTCTCCCAATTATTTTCCGAGATCCCCATTGATCCACTGCTCCCTCTTATGGTGCGCCATTGTCCACCCGCACCCCCCGTCCTCTGGATTGCAGTACCCGCCGTCCGCCTCGGGGTGCTCGCACCTCGGGCACGGCTCAACCGAGTACCGCGGGTGGTAGAGCCGCCAGTGCCGCTCACTCCCGTCCCCCAACGGTGCGCCCGTTGAACGAGCCGATCCTGTCGTTCTTCCTCCACGCTTTGAGTACCCTGCTCTGGAAGTTCTCACGGTCTACCTCCTTCGGCTCAATGCCGATGTCCGCGAACATGCTCGGCATGGACGAGTCCATCCCAAGGTCTACAATCTTGCGAGCCTCTTCGCCGTGCACCTTGTGGACGGCATCCTGCTCGCACCTGTTCTCCAGTATCGCCCCTCCGATGTCGTCCTTACGCTCTCTGCTGGACATAGGTGATATTACCACCCTGCCCCAAAGTCCGCAATCGTCACACCAGAGAGCACCCTCCACGGTATCGTCATATACCCAGTTGGGGTCATGCCCCAGTTCACGAGCCTTGGCGATGGCTGCCCGCTTCTCCTCCCCGAAGCGCCGCTCCAACGCCAGTTGACCATAGTTAATCTTCATCGTGCCCCCTCATACCTAATCCACACTTTGTCCACGCCCTTCCCTAATTCATGACCGAGGGCGATGAAGCCCCACGGACTGATGTCCAGTATAGCACGCCCTTTCGCACATGCGTCACAATAGTCCCTGACGATTAGCCGTACCGAGCGACCTGTCGTCTTGCTCGTCACGATTACGGCGACGGGTTTCATCTTCCACCTAAACCACCCAGAGGCGGCATACCACTTTGTTTCTCCGCCACGACCATGAGGCTTCTTCAGATATGGAGAACACGTGTCCGTTCGCCCGAGCGACGTCACACCCGCTGGGCAGCGAGCCGCGTACCACGTCATACGATCCGTGTACGTTGGCGTCGTCACCATGGCGACTGCGAGGATCGCCGCGATCAACCTTCCTCCTCCCAGTAGTCGTCTGGAATGTCCCTACTATTGTACTCCACGTCTGGTTCACGATCTAGATTGTAGACGCGGACGTCCACGATGAGATCCCTGTCAAGGAAGTTTAACTCCGTGACCAGACCTGAACTCCACTCCTGATCAAAGACTTCGTAGTCTACTGACAAACCACGAACTTCATACAGATCCCCAGACGAATTGGAGTGGTAGTAGTAGCCGCTGCCCTCCATCGGGAACCCCGCCTGACTCAACCACTTCGCCACGATGTCTGGATATGTGCTATTCCCCTTGCTATTTGTAATGTCAACCGAAATAAAGACCTCTGCGCTTGCACTCATACCGACAACCTCCCTGCGCTAAATCCCAATAGGAACAACGACAAGAATAGGAACGCTACCGTAACCTTCCACCAAAACTGCGCCCTCTGCTCCCTTCGCTTCTCTTCCTTCAGGTACCGATAAAGGTACGTTTCAAAGATCTCTCGCTGCCTATCCACGATTCACTCCTTTCACTCCAATCTTTGACACGGCGATGATCATCAACCGCCGCGCTGCTTGTGCCAGATCCTCTTCGCCTGCGTCCTCTGCTGCCCGAATCAGATCATACACTACCAGATCCATCTCACGAATAGCGAGCCACAGTTTCTCCTGCTTCTCGTCAACCATAAACAACCTCCCCGAATACTGCCAACTGTACGATGACGTCGCACGACGTTGCGTCAAAGTCAAACTCCACGTCCCCCTCACCCCTGTTTGACACGCCATGGATAAGGTGCGGGTACTTCTCAATCAACCCAATGACCCCCCTCTCAAGATTCTCCTTGGTTAGCCCGACCCACTTCGGCTCCTCGTCAAGATCCAGTTGCTCCGCGTCCTCCCGAATGTTAACGAATACAAAGTCCTCTGGCAAGTCCTCCCGAATGCTGCTCAATGTACTTTCTGGATCCTTGTACCACGTTGACCACTTGTAGTCCTTGACCTCCGCCCAGTAATTCGTGCCGCCCTCAACGGCGCCGTGTACGATGTCTGCCGCGTCCTCGTTTGTGAGCCTGATCCCTGTAATCTTCACACACCCTCCTTGACACTCTTGAACGAATCCACAATCAGATCCGCAATGGCGTAGTCCCCTGACGCCGCCGCAATCTTGTACGCCGTCCCGACAACAAGCCGCGCATCGGTTTCGTCGGTTGCGTACGACAGCCGCTCAGCCGCCGTCATCTCTTTACCATTATACTCTCCCCAATACACTTCGCCAAGCCCCTCGGCAAGATTCTCGTCCGCCTTTAACGCTGTGAGTAGATCCATGATGCCCTCCTGTTGTCGGAAGATCTTCTTCCGATCTACAAGCACGGTACCAGATCCGAACGCCAATGTCAAGATAAGATTCCTTAACCAAAATGTAACAATTCGCTATCATAAGGAACTATCATTTATTTACTATCACAAATTTTTGCGGGCAAAAAGAAAGGGGGGCGGCGCCTGCCGCCCCCCTGTGAGCAAGATCCCTAGATCTTGACCCAGCCCTTGTCCGTCATCTTGTGCTTCTGCTCAAAGTCCTTATTGTATTCCTCAAAGTCCCTTATGATGCGCGACCCGTTGTTGTGCAGGATTCGGAGAATCTTCTCATGGTACTCCTTGCGGGAGATCGTCCCCGCGTTTGTGTATAGACCGATGTGCCTGCGAAGTGAGGTTTCGTCATGGTAGACTCGCTCCCACTCTCCATTAACGCAACGGCTGATTGTTGAATCCTGAAACGCGTACTCAATTGCTAGTCTGTATAGCCACTCATCAATGTTGTCTTCGGTGATCTGATCAAGACCGACCGACATTGTGAGCCAGATGAGCGCATCTGTTTCACCTTTTAGGTACGACTCGCCAGCCCTGAAGCCGTAGTCCGCGTTGTCCTTTGTTGCTACAAAGAAGCATACGTTTTCCTTATCCTTGACGTTTGCGACGTTCCAATTAAGTGGCATCGTGCCCTCCTTGATCTGTCTTCGCCGCTACACTAGGGTGTACCGATCCCGACACAAGAACAATACCACACCCCACATTAAGAATCAACCCCTATTTTGGTTAAGATTTCTTAACCAACCGCATACCACAAAACCGCTCAAATGTCAAGTTAAGATTTCTTAACCGCCGTTAACATTGTAACAATCGGACTATCATAAGGAACTATCATTTATTTACTATCACAAAATTTTTTCCAAAAAGTGAGGGGAGCGGCACCCTGCCGCCCCCCTCGTAAAGCCACCTCCCTAGCGGCGGCTGTCGTCGTACTTCCTGCGATAATGATCCGCGATTGAACTCCTGACCAATTCAAAGCCCCAGATCCCGTACAACGAGATCCCTGACGTTATAAAGAACATTGCGATCCCTGAACTTACCGATCCGAACTCCCAACCTACCAGAACCCCACAGATTGCCGAGAACCCTACGAATAGAACCCCGAACACCTTCTCGCTCATTATTGCACCTCCTGATCATAATACGCCCAATCCACAATTGCATCAAGGTGAAGCATGCCGATCAACTTACCCGCGGGAACCTGATCGCCATACACCTTATGCGATACACCATTCGGCATAGGCACGAGATGATCCTCATCCTCATCAAGCACGGCGCGGATCGCTTCAACGCCCGCATCCGTGAACTCCGTCATTGCTGGGTAGCAATTGTACGTCAAGTGTACCGACACCGCCGTACGCAAGTCCCCAGTCATCTCCGCGACGCCTGCCGCATAATTGTACCCCATGGTACCCTCCTGTATCCTGTCTTCGCTGCTCCCTAGGGGGAGCCGTCCCGACAATTGAACAATACCACAGACAACGTTAAGAATCAACCCCTAACAATGTTAAGGTTTCGCAATTGTTACAATCGCTATCATAAGGAACTATCATTTATTTACTATCATTTTTTGCGCAACAAAAAAGGGGGATGCCTTGCGGCACCCCCCTCTCCTGCCCCTAGCGTAGGGGACGGATCACCATCCCCCCGTTCGCTGTCGCCTGACCAACCCCACGATTGACCACCCCCTGATGCTTGCTTGTTGTTCGGCTGTACTTCGCCGCTGGAACCACCCATGTCCCGTCTTCAAGCCTCCACGCAATCGGTGTTGCGTATGACTTAACCACATAACGAATGCGCTCATCGTCCTCCTTGAACCGATCAAGCGCCACGCCGTACGCGATCCCTGCGCCAGTATTGCCACCACGCGAGACGCTGTACCCATGAAGCGCCGAAGCGTAAAAGTCCACGCCCTTGGCGATCATGTCCACCGCCTGTTGCTGATTGACCCGAACCCCGTTGTTCATGTTTCCTCCTTCGTCCTGTCTTCGCGTCTCCGCTAGGGCGGAGCCGTCCTGACCCTTGAACCATAGCAGATCCACCATTAACAATCAACTACCAGAACCATTAAGAATCCTTAACCGCCGTTAACAATGTAACAATCCGCTATCATAAGGAACTATCATTTATTGACTATCACAAAAAAATTTAGGAGGAGGAGCGCCCCGTGGCGCCCCTCCCCCTGATTGTTACAAGTCGTTGAGGTCGTTGACCATGTCGCTAACCCTGACCTGAACCTCTCGCACAATCTCGTCCCTGATCTCGTCCCTGACCTCGTCCCGAATCTCCTCTTCAATCTCGTCCCTGACCTCGTCCCGAATCTCCTCAGTAAGTGCCTCCTTGACCTCCTCCTCAACCTTGTCCCAAAGATCCCCGCCTAGGAGCGTCCGAATCTCTTCGGCGCTGATGTCGGTTTCGCCGTCGCTGATGTGCCAACGGTCGCCGCTTGTCCAATCCTTGGCATTGTCTAGAACCGTTGTAACAAACTTCTGGAACTTCGGCGCCCGAGCAACTGCTCGTGCGGCAACTGCTGACGCTGCGTCCGTGGCGACTGCCGCCATGTTCTTAGCCTGATCCTGATCCATGTTCTCCCCCTTTGCTTTGTCTTCGTCCTCCGCTAGGGCGGAAGATCCTGACTCCCTAAAGGTAGCAGGTCATTGTTAATCTGGAACATCTGACCAGTGTAAGGTTTCTTAACCATCGTTAACATTGTAACAATCGCTATCATAAAGGAACTATCATTTATTTACTATCATGCCCGCTGCGGGCGGATTGTTACAGCCCAAATAGAACAAGTGTTCCCCTG
>Ga0315909_10001270_pt1 | contig 34033 bp, 58 predicted proteins | sample LakEriMetagenome_11_FD_203527 | JGI IMG/M metagenome (GOLD analysis project Ga0315909, IMG submission 203527) | Freshwater fungal communities from buoy surface, Lake Erie, Ohio, United States - Buoy 2 MA125 | ecosystem: Environmental > Aquatic > Freshwater > Lake | place: USA: Lake Erie, Ohio... | reverse complement strand
AGAAATCATCATGCGCAGGGCTATTGAGCTGTGATTGTTGCAAAAAAACAACACTTGATCTGCTTAAAAAACAGGCAAAAAAGTGTTGTTTTTTCACTACAACAAAACGGTTGACCAAAATATCCCGATTTGCTATAATACTTGTATAGTAATTAAAAAGGAGTTCAAGATGTCATATGTAATCGTTGCTCGTGGTACCGGTCTTATTGTTACAGACGGTCCCAACAAAACTCGTGCATACAAAACTTTTGGTGCCGCCCGTGCTACTCGCACTCGTCTTTGCCGAAAAGCAGGTTGGTCGGTTGCAGATCTCAGCATCATTGCTCGTGACAAATACACTGCACCAAAAATCACTGTCAAAAATTTGATGAGTGGCAAGCCTGTGGAAATTGACGCAGACACTCCTTGGTGTTGCAACCCGGCTTCAGAAACGTATTGGTCAATGTAATACTCAAGTATTACATTCAAGGATATTCCTTACCCCGGCCCTCAACCAGGACAGCTCAAAGCGTAAGATCTAAGCCCGGGATTATGGTTGACTGAAATTTCCCAAACTGCTATAATATTGACATAGAGTAACAAAACAGGAGCTCAACATGCAAGTCAAGCGTTTTAAACAAGCCCAGCGTTTTCGTGTTATTGTAGGTGCCGCATGCTTCTATGCCACTGCCCGACAGATTCGTAGTGGCGTGGGCGACCTTGGTCAATGCAATGCCGCTGTTCAGAAAGCCCTGGACTCGCTTGAGTTTTATCGTAGTGGTCCTGGCATCGAATCCGCTTGCACCGGTCATGCTGGTACCTGGGAAGGTTTGCAAGTTCAACTCAACATCGCTTAAGGAGATATAACATGGCATTCATGAGTCAAGAGCACAAGGCACGTCTGGCACCCACTATCCGGGCCATTTGCAAACGGTATGGTGTCAAAGCCACACTCAGCGTTCGCAATCATTCTAGTCTGGTGCTCACAGTCAAACAAGGCAACATTGACTTTGGCGGCGACTATATCCAGGTCAATCCCTACTGGTATCAAGAACACTATACTGGTCGCGCTCGGGACTTCTTGAGCGAAGTGATTCCGGCCATGCGTGGTCCTGAATACTTTGACGAATCAGATGCAATGACTGATTACTTCCACTGCTCGCATTACATCGATGTCAACATTGGTCGTTGGAATGCTCCCTACGCCTTGGAGAAATAAAATGAAACTGTACTCTATTGCTTGGACTCAAAAATATTCAACTTGGCCCGTGGAGGACTTGGCGGCTGCTCGTGAAGTGCTGGCAAGGATCATGGCAAAATGAAAGCGTTCATTGAAATGACTCGCTGGGACGATGGTCGAGAAACTCCACATGTATATTGGATGGACGATGCTAAGAATCGTGCCTATGCTTATGCACGTTGGGGTAATCCTGCAGATGTGCAAGTGTTCAAAAAGCCCATTCAGATTGATGTGCGTGGACGCAAGTTTGAGGTCGTGCGTAACATTTTTGGGTTTGTTGATCACAATGATCGCCCTGTTGCCAAGACATGGACTATAAAAGGATCAAAAGGCGATGAATATACCGTCACAGACGATGGTGGAAATCTATCATGCACATGTTCCGGTTTCCGATTCCGAGGCGACTGTAAGCACGTTAAAAGCATACAGCCATAAGAAAGCCCCGCAAGGGGCTTTCATTTTTACGCCTGGTCTACAAACTTCTTGAGTTCTTCGGCCTTGCTCACAATACTTGTGCTAGACGGAAAATCTGGTAAAGTAGGAAACGGGTGAGTTTCGCGATTAGCTTCAGTTAACTTGGAATGATATTCCTGTAACATAGCGTCACGAGTTTGGAAGACTGGCGTTACGAGGATTTCGTTGGCCATTTTGAGAAGTTCGAGACGGATCTCGTAAGGTGTTTTGCTCATGTTTTTCTCCTGTGTATGTGTGTCGTTCAAGTCCCGCCCCTTGCAGGACAAGATTGCTACACGAGCACAATTACTTATAGATGTAATTCACAGTGGTAGAATTTTCGCGGTACACACCAGCACCATTCTTTAGATGGAAGCGACGAGCCATCTCGGTCTTTGGACTCAAGGTAACGTAGGTATCGATTCCGGGAAACTCAGCTTCAATCGACTTCTGGGCCTCTTGAATCAGCGAGCGTCCAGCACCTGCCGAATACGACCAAATAGTGTAAAATACCGCAGTTGTGGCACTCCCAACCAAACCAACCAAGTCATCCACTGCCTCGGGAATTGTGTTCAAGAACTTCACACAGGTCACGGCCTGCGTCTTGTCCCCTTCTTTGAGCATGTAGATTCTTGAGTTCTGATTAACTCGGTCGCTGACAGGAATCTCAGGTCGAACAGGATCGTCCCGGATCAATGCCTCAAGGTCATCACTAAGAGATGTTATTATTTGTAACATATTTCACGCCGTTCTATGTGTTTGTACACGGTTATTTATCTGCGCCGTTTAAAAATTACAATTAAATATGGTACTATGGACTTTGAATCACGTACTATCCCAAATTTTCTCAGCGACGCTGAGATTTCCATTATTGAATCCACTGTGGAAAAACATCGAACAACTGAAACAACGTTCATTGATGTTGGCACCAACGCTGGTCATAATGCAGTCACTCACAGTTTCTTTTTATGGATGGAAAAGTATCAGGCAGTAGCAGACATTCTTGTTCCCAGAATTCATCAACATTTTGGACAAAATGTACAGTTAGCAACCACACACATTCTCAATGCCTATGTTCCCTACGGCATACATTCAGACGTGATGAGTGCGAGTTTTGATCCCGCGGGTTCTGATCTGGCTGCTTGGACGTTTATTATACCCTTGGACAATTACGAAAGCAACACCATTGTGTTTGAACAACAACACGAAACCATCAAGACTTTGGATGTTTGGGTAAACGAAATTCAACCACAGCCGCATGCCATAGACGACGAATTTCATCAGCGATACCTTACACATGTGGATCGCTTAGACCTACAATGGCTCACTCCTGAAGCTGTTTTTCCTTGGCGCCGGGGAGACCTGTTTGCAACCAATCGACGCAAGTTTCATACCAGCGACGATTTCCCCAGTCACGGGGTTGAATGCAAACGAGCTATTGTTATTTGGTCAACTGTACCAAAGTAATAGTGCCAAAACTTCTTGATTTACTCCAGTGTTGTTTGCTACAATAGCATCATGCTGACGCAACAGCATCTATATAGGAGATTATCAAATGCAAATCAATCAAGAAACTAAAACCTTTAAACTGTTGAACGCTCTTCAAGCTGGTGAGCGTGTGAGCGCTAGCCAAGCCGGCAAGCGTTTTGGTATCAAGAACATTAGTGCCGAAGTTAGCCGTATCCGTCAAGCGGGTTATGCTGTGTACGCCAACAAGCGTGTGGCCGGCAACCATGTTCAAGTTACTGAGTATCGTTTGGGCACTCCAAGTCGCAAACTGATTGCCGCTGGCTACAAGGCCATGGCCATGGGCCTGGTCTAATCGTTAGATCTAGCAGTACCAAAAACCCGCTAATATGGCGGGTTTTTTATTGACTGTTAAATTGATCTTTGCTATAATTGCTGGGCAAAGGAGTTTTTATGTTTCTCAAATTGCTAGAACGTCTGGGTCGCAAGCGTATTGTTTATGATCGTGTGGACAATGAACCTTACCTGGAACGCTATTATCTGTTTCTCAAAGAACGAGAGCGTTTCCCCTTCAATGTGTTTCTTCACAAGTTTTTGAAATCGGATCCTGATGATGTACATGATCATCCCTGGCCTTTTGCTACTTTGATTTTAAAAGGTGGCTACTGGGAATGGCGTCCGCAGTTCAACGAGCAAGGTCAAAAAATTGGCGAAGTTGCCAAGTGGTGTGGGCCTGGTAGCTTTAGAACTGCCAGCGCTGAAACATACCACCGTATCGAACTGGATCCTACGATAACTTGTTGGACCTTGTTCATGCCCGGACCAAAACAGCGTGATTGGGGATTCTTGGTCCGGAACAAATGGGTACAGTGGGAACAATATTTGCAACAAAGGAAAACAGCATGAAATTTGTATGGCACTATATTCGACGCAAACTGCGCGATGTTGAAGATTGTCCTGAGCCACCAGAGTTGAGACTCAACTCTGGCAAACATGGTACAGTTCGAGTACGAGATGACTTTGAGTCAGAAGAAGGCTTAAATATGCAAGTACACAAAGCCATTGGCGGACGCATTGTGAGTTTCAATCACTACGATCGCAAAACAGATCGCAGTTATCGCAAAGTCTATGTGATTCAAGACGAACTGGATTTTGAACGTGAATTGGGTAAAATTATTACTATGGAAAGCATGAGAGGGTGATATGGAACTGTTATTGGGATCTTTTGTTGGTGCAATTTTTGGAGTCTTGATCACGATCCTGGCCATCAGGTGGATGGCTCAACGATTGATACAACGTCTTGCTGACATAGTATCTGGTCCAGATCAACCTGAAGAAACGGCCAACGAAATCAAGCTCAAATTAGAGTTTGACCAAAATAACTATTTCATGTATAATGTAGTTGACGGTAGCTTTGTAGCGCAAGGTGAATCCATTGTTCAACTACGTGAGCGCTTGAACAAGAGATTTCCTGATTGCAATGCCACAGTGGTCGATGGCGATCCTGACGTCTTAGCTAAACTACGTAAAGAAATTGAATTGAACCCAGATGAAAATAGCAATAGCGTCCGATCTACACCTTGAATTTGGTGATATCAACATTTCCAACATCGATGGTGCTGAAGTACTAATTCTCAGCGGCGATATCTGTGTAGCCGCTGACCTGGACATGCGTGACCGTCGCCAAACAGAAATGGGCTTTGCTCGACATCGCTCTGAACGTTTTCATGATTTCTTTGAACGCTGTGCCTCGAACTTTGCCCACGTGATCTATGTCATGGGCAACCATGAGTACTACCATAGTGATTTTGCAACTGCATTAACTGATATGCGTAGAAAGTTGGCACATCTAAGTAACTTGTATATCCTTGAACGTGAAATCAAAGTCATTGATAATGTTACCTTTATTGGTGGCACATTGTGGACTGACATGAACAATCATGATCCGCTGACCTTGTATCACATGCGAACCATGATGAATGACTTCCGTGTGATCTCCAACAGCTCTATCCCAGTTCACTTTAGAACACAGGAAGGCGAGTTTAAAACTCGTGTGAGCAAGTTTAGCCCAGATGATGCTGCGTCTGAACATGTGAAGATGAAAGAATACATTCAAGTGGTAACTGCTATGCTGGGCAAAAATCCCAACAAGTATGTTGTGGTTGGGCATCACGCACCCAGTCGTCGTAGCACACACGAAATGTATGCACATGACACTGTGATGAATGGTGGCTACAGTTCAGACCTAGATGAGTTTATTGAGCAACGTCCACATATCCGACTGTGGACACATGGACACACTCACCATCCGTTTGACTACATGATTGGTGAAACCCGTGTGGTATGTAACCCACGTGGATATATTGGACACGAACCGGAGGCCGCAAATTGGACACTAAAAACAGTGGAAATCTAGAAGTTCCAGCAAAAGGACAGCGTGGTATCCTGATATCAGGATTTGAGGGTGGAGTGTACTTTAGGCAGTATGCTGAGGACCATTCTTTTGTGGACTATGAAGTCACTAACTATGATGTGGAGATTGAAATTCTGGATCCACATGCTGCCTTGATACGCAACAAACATGGCGATTTTTTAGACTATACAGCGGAGAGCATGAATGTCGTATCGAAAAGTGACCCTGAGCCGACATCAGATTGAACGCCTTGCAGTGTTTTTGGCCTTGACCAAAAACATTGAAAGTGTTACAATAGAAGAAACATCAGAATCAGGCATTGGCGCAAGCCACTCTGCAATTTATCATGGGCATGATGATCTGCAAGAAGACATAACAGACGTAGGAAATTGGTAATGAAAATATATTTGAGCAAACCCCGTTATCACTGGATCTCACCGTATACCATGTTGGACTACATGTTCTTTTGGACTGACTGGTCAAAGTGCAGTCGCAACAAGAGCCTGCAACGCACTATAGACGACCTTGAGACGGTCAAGGCTGGTGGTAAGAGTTCCTATGTGGAACGTCCCGAATGGTGCGATCATTGGAGTGATCGTCTTGAACCCATCAGCAAGGCAATTCAGTGGGTTCTGGATCGTGTGCATCCTGAAATCAAGATCATCAAGATTGATCGCTGGGACACCTGGAGCATGGACCATACCTTGAGTCCTATTATCCTGCCCATGCTGAAACAGCTCAAAGAAGCCAAGCATGGTGCTCCTTTTGTGGATGACGAAGATGTGCCCGAACACCTGCGTAGCACAGCGGCTCCTGCCAAGGAAAACGAATGGGACACTGACGAGAATCATTTCAAACGTTGGGACTGGGCCATGGACGAAATGATCTTTGCATTCGAGTGCAAAGTGGATGACTCTTGGGAGGACCAGTTCCGCTCAGGCGAACATGACATCTTGTGGGTGCCTGTTGATGCCGACGGCAACGAAGTGCCCAAAGGCGAGCACCGGTACTACCAAATGGGCAAAGGTCCCAAAGACACCTACAAGTGCGATTATGATGCCATGAAAGTGGTTGAAGCTCGCATTCAAAACGGATTCCGACTGTTTGGCAAGTACTACCAGGCCTTGTGGGACTGATGAGCGAAGACTCCAACTCAGCCAAAGGGCGTGACAGCTTTGATGTTACCACTGGTAATACTCTGGTTCACTTTTTCAATCGCAACGTAACACCCTACGCCACCGAAGCCGGCGGATTTAAATTTGATCTTGTTCCTGTTGAAAAACAAAAAGACATCATGATCAATGTGGCCAGGCTGCATGCTCAACAAGAATACGATCGTATCATGCAGTTGGTCTCAGTGCTGAGTCAGCAGGCCGATCAAATCAAGCGTAGACTTGACATCACAGACCTGGTTCATGCCGCTCGATATGAGTTTCAAATTTCCCATGGTCAAATCTATTGGTTGTGTCATGATCATAGAAAAAATTGTACCCGGCTGGTCATGCACGGTCCCACAGAATGGGCCACTGCCGCACCCAAAGAATATGAGTACATCTGCCGAGTCCGCTGGTTAGGTGATTATACCTGGCAAGAAGTCGACGAAAATTCCAACCCTGTGTAAAATACCTATGCCCAATCTTTCTGTTATTTCCCGAGGTGTCATTGACCAGTGGCTGTCAGATGTTGAAAAACCTCGCAACAGTGCTCCGGTAACCTTCAAAGAAGATCCAGTAGTGCTGACCTGCGCCAGCTACAGAGCCTGGCAGGAAAACTTTGCTAATCGTTGGTTGGATTTTGGTGCTGTGGTACCCAATGAACAAGATCGACAAACAGCACAGAATCTAAGACAGTATTATCGCGCACGTCTGACCTGGCAGGCACTGAAAACAGGACAAGGTACCACGGTACTGAGACGCAAGATAGCCGGCATTGTAAATGACACACACCAATACACTCACGAGGACCTCGGACTGTTGCACCGACTTCCTTATTTTTATGTAGAAGATCAGGCACAGGATCGAGTGTTTGCAACTACACAAGATCCAAGTGAAATCTCATTTGGGCACATAAATTTTCAAGGTGCTCTTCGACCCCTGGAACGTGTGCTACGCAGTAGACGAATAGGCGACTATGTTGATTTTTACTGGACCAGCTCAGTCAGTACCGCGCCTTATCTCATGGTAGTCAAACAAGACAATCCGTTGATTTCTATTGTTGAAAACATGTTCAAACGCCCAGAGATCAATGTTCGAGCTCAGGCCTGGGCCAAGCATCCACGAGGATACTATCACAATCGAGTGTACTATCAGCTGGGTAACTTGGAGATTTTGTAATCGTGAATACCGTGTTTCAACAACTTACTGGCCGTGGTGTTGCTGCCGCTGGCTCGCCGCGTTCGGTTACCCAAGAACAATACACCGCCTGGCAAAAACAATACACATTTGAAGCACTAAAAGGTGCCCGATACGGGGCTAGTTTTTGCAAACACTTTGAAATTCAAGATTACCGCATATATTTTGACAGTCGTCCAGAAAGTTGCGACTGTATCATTCGAAAGGAATGGCTTGTCTGAGCTTAAATATCAAGTGATTCTGCAGGATGTATATCCGCATGAGGCCATAGAATACAAGAATCAGCTCATGGCATCAGGGCTGATTCAAGAGCAGGACTTTGTATGGTCATATTACAGTGCTGAATATGACAACTTTTCGCACGATGCTGTGCGCAATCGCCAGACTGTGTTTAGGTTTCGCGATGCAGCCTTGGCTAGTTTTTATCAGTTAAAATGGGGTTGAAACAACTTTTATTACTGTTGGTATTTGTATCCGGTTGTGTTGCGGCAAAAACACAATCGGTACTGGTCTATGACACCGCAGATCGATCAGTGCAATACAACGTAAACGCCGACGAACAACGTCCCATGGCATCAATTACCAAGCTCATGACTGCCATGATTGCCTTGGACTCAGACTGGAATCTCGATCGACGAATCATGTTGGACAATCGCGTGGGTAGCTTTTTACCTCGACAGACCTACACTCGCAGAGAACTGTTGATGGCCATGCTGGTCAAATCAGACAACGGTGCCGCAGAAACCTTGGCACAAGACTACCCCGGTGGTCGGAGTGCATTTTTGGAGGCCATGAACTCCAAGGCACAGAGGCTGGGCATGTGGCAAACTCACTACGACGATGCCAGCGGGCTCAGTAGACTCAATGTCAGTACCGCTCGTGACCTAGCTATAATGGTCACACATGCTGATCGCTATGCATTTATTCGTGATGTCAGCGTTCGCACACAGATTTCTGTGGAGGCCACAGGTAAAAAACGCAGTCGTCAGGTCAGTTTAAACAACACCAATACTTCTACTCTAACTAGATTCAACAATATTCTTGTGAGCAAAACGGGTTTTACAAACCCTGCGGGTTTTTGCATGGCTCTGATGGTCGAAGAATCTGGGCGCCGTTATGCAGTGATTGTGCTGGGTGCTGTGGACAAAATAAAAAGATTGGCCACTGTCAGTGACCTAATATCTAACCGCCTGTATACTCCAGTGGTTAAATATTCTTTGTACAATGTTGACTATTGACAAACTTGACCATCGCAGTAAAGAAAGCTTTCCTTACTCACGGGAAATAACCAAACCTTTTGGGGTGTTGGATGATATCATTGCCTGGTCCAAAACTGAACTGATTGCCACCTGGCGCTGGCAACTGATTGAAATCAGCACAGATACTCGTCCCGGACGTTACATTTTCTATTTTGACACTGAACGAGATTTTGTGGCTTTTACGCTACACTGGGCTTGACATTGATATCGTTTAGTGTTATAGTATGAATGTCTTTTTAATTTTATACTTGCACTATGAACAAACCTCTTACACTAACCAATCTCACTGAAGAACAGGTCGAAATGTTAGACTTTATGTGGAGTCTTGAAACATTAGAAGATCTACAGACGTGGCAGTCTTGTCTAGATACTGAACAGTTTAATATGAGTCAGACTCTCATGACCTTGATTGTACAAGAAGCAGTCGAAGATCTGATCATGGAAGACTTGAGCGAAGCTCGTACTGTATTAAAAAAGTTCATGCTATGACTGACCGCAGTTCTCAAACTCATTCATTTGCTATTATGTGGGACTGCCGCGGACTGGAAGCTGTGGTGTGTGTGTCAGACATTGAACAGAAAATTTTGTTTGAAACATTGAAGACTGGCCAGCGCCCCCGGCATATTGAGATGCCTAATCTAATGCACTGGCGTCTACGAGCACAATTTAATCCACAGCGTCACTACGAAATTTACCTGTGCAGTGCTGAACCAGGGATCTCTGCAGAAGACATTCGCGAGATGTTCGAAAATGATCCGCAAACAGCAGCCGACACTATTCGTCGCATTGGCCACCGGTTCTACAGTGACCGTCGATCGGAAGATCAAGTTGTAATACGCTGACTTGTTCAAATGCGTCGACAATACTGCACAAGTGTTATACAATAAGTTTACTCCAGGTTGATCGGAGAATACTACCCGGCCCCCAGTGCAATGCTGGAAGCGAACATACAGGTAGTCCAGCGATGATATCAATGGTAGGTGATGGTAGAACAGGTCTACACAACGCCAACGGCAGATCAGCACATTACTTTACAAAGGAATGTCCATGAAAGACAACGACAACAATTTACCCGGCGGTTCAGGCCGTCTACGTGCCTTATTAGAAAGCATAGGAGAACGAGCCGAAGACCGACTGATTCGAGATCCACGCTACCGAGAAGGTTGGGATGATGGCTACGCCGCGGCACAAGAGAACCACAGACGACTGGCTGAAGCATTGGCTGCTGTATACAATGTTCAGGAAAGTTTGCCATGACCTTTGAAGTGAATATTGGAGACCAAAAGCAACAACAAAAAGATCCACAGGTTTATAATGCTGCTCAAAATCTTCTGTACAATTTTATTCAGACCATTGGTGGCGTAGGAATAATACAGAAACGAGAATCAAAAGGCATAGCTGTATGCGAAGGATTCACCGAGTGGGCACTAAAACGCTACAACATCAACGCTGTAGTCAATTATCAAAGCAAAATAAAAACGTTGGGAGAGCTAAAACCAAATCCCTTAGACAACGATGAGATGGGTATTGACTGGGACGAACCAAACATTTACTACCATGACCACTTTGCAGTTGCCTGGTTGTCCAAGGACGAAGAGTATTTGGTCATGGACCCAGTATTTGTTGGTCCTAGATCCCTAGAGGAACGCAAGTTTTTTAGATCAGAAGCGATCAAGCTGGGCCTACGAAAAAAGACCATGCCCCGGTACCAAAATTTTTCTTTTGCTTATACCTTGTGTCAAACCCCTGAACTCAAACGCTGGGGCCAAGATTTAGATTATGCTAGATTTTTAGCCTCCGAAGGTCAAGACGCACATCAGTGGATTCAGGATCGCGGGTACAAAACTGCGGTGTTTTGGCAAGAAAAATTCCTAATTGTAAACAGCATTGAATTTACTATGCCTGGCTGCGAAGACCGGCCCTTGTCATATGAACGATTGTTGTTTGTGATGAAGTTCGGTGGGGGCGACTACTAATGAAATTCAAAATAGAAAAAATTATCGAGGCCAAAGACGGCAGAGTATTCACTGTAAGTCGTGGCGATTTACTGCCCAGTAATTTACCTCAACAGGCCATCGACGATCTTGTAGCACAGGGTATGGATCAAGAAGAAGCAGAGAATCTCAAAACCAAAGGAGTTAGTATTAGGATCATGCGAGCCAAGCATTTAGAAACAGATGTGGTTGTGTCTCCTGCTACCGAAGACTTGATCAACCAGATACGGGATAAAAAATAGCCAAAATTGCTTAAAATTTAAGCAGGAAATGTGGCTTTTTAGCCACATTTCTTTGGTTGACCAATAATTGGCAATTTGCTATAATACTTGTAAGATAGTTAAAAAGGAGATCGCAATGAGCGAGCTTGTTCCTACCCGTGTGGTAGAGATCTGCCCTGGAGAGTGGGTAGTACAATTTGCCGGCGGCATTGGCGGCTGGACCACGTTTGGTGACACCTTTGCTACTCGAGCAGAGGCTGAGACCTTTGAACAAGAACAGATTGATAGCGCAGATTATGGAGATGAAGAATGAATTACGTTAAAAGTCCTTTGGAACTAGGACTTACAACAGATTCCCAAGGCATCTATATTGAATCTAATAAGCCTCGAATCGAGGCTATGGTGTCAACTGGATTCTTAGAGTTTGGCATCGGTGATACTCGAGTTGATGCAGAGTTTAGTACCATTGAAAGTCGTATGCGCGGCCACGAAAGTTCTAAAAACTTGGGATGGCAACATTATCTATTAGATTCCATTCCTAATCCCGGTTACAGGGATTATGCTCTGCATAAAGAGGTGCGTCAAACTTTTGCGGCCCAACTCCAAGACCCCAAAACAGGTAAACGTAACGAAGTCTTTCGGGTAGCAGTTGAACAGTTTCTTATTGACGAGTTTGTTAAGTCAAAAGATTTTGAACCAATTCGACAGTGGCTCAATACAAAGATTAGAACATGTGCGGCAAAACTTAACCCTAATCACATAAAACAATCTGTGAGTCTACGAAATGTGCAGAAGCTTGTTATTAAAAAAGTACTGGATGTTTTAAAACAAAATGGACTAGCAACTAATTTTGTCTGCGAACTTGCGGCTCGCATCGGTAAAACAATTTTGTTCTTAACCCTTGCAAAAGAAATGCAAGAAGAATTTGGTCACAGCTCGATGCTTGTTATGGCATATGGGGTAGGCCTTAGTGTCAAGACATCCTATAAGGACGAGTGTGCAAAATATGTAGACTTTGCATCTATGTGTTTTATTGACGCGGCAGATTCAGATGCCGAAGATCAGTATAAACAAGCCATTACTGATGGTAAAATGCCCATTGTGTTTATCAGTCTGAATCCTGAAGTAGAAGAAAAATACGAATGGATCAACGAACTAGCAGGCACACATATTGCATTATTAGAAGAAACCGACTTTGGCACTCATACAGATAGCCAAGTAGAAAAAGTTGACTACATCTTAGAAAACAAAACAGTTACTCGTATTAACGCCAGCGGAACCAATATTGGTCGCCTTGCCAAGGCATTTGGTAAGAACGCTATTGACGAAATTATTAGTGTTCCTTATTGCATGGTGGAGCAAGATACAAGTATTCCTAATGTAGTAGTGCGTCGATTCTATAATATGTTGTTTAATCCAAAGATGAACAAACTATTGGAAGATTTTGACAAGGATGTCTTGCCCAACATCAATAAGATTTTAGAAAAGTCGCGATCGCAAGAAAAGTTTATTTCTGCGGCATTCCAAGATATGCTTGGGTATCAGCCTATCTACGGAATGAACCTAAGTGAGGCTGCAGGTGAGATTATTAACAATCTTATGTTGTTTGTTAATATCTCTAAAAAAGCAATGGAGGCATTGGCAGAAATTATCGAGAAGCATTGCACAGAACACAAGGTTCTAATCCTTAACGGCGACTATACCAATAACAAAGATTCCGAAGGAGACACTAAGGAAGAATTAGTCCGCCTACAAAACGGATACTACCCAGGTCGCGACAAACTGCTAGTGATTACTAACATGATGGGAACTCGTAGTTATAGCATTCCTGAGATCCAAGCCTGCTTGTTTATGCAAGAAGGTGGTGATGTTTATCCTTACATGCAGAAATATAGCCGTTGCCTTACACCTGGATACGACAAAAAGTTTGGACACATCTTTGACTTTGCTTTTGACCAAAGTAAGACTCGTAACTCTGTCATGAGCGTGGCAGTAGAAGCGGCATTGCTGATCCGTCAGAAGGGTAAAACTTATCCCGATGCAGTTCGAGAAGTATTGAATAGTGTCAACATCAAGGACATAGTCTCCGGTAACTGGATCGATGCCGACGAAGTTATCAAGCAGTTTGAAGATAATAATAAACTATTGGAGATTGCTAATTCGCGTAGCAAAATGACCTTAGATGACTTGGTTAATCTTGCACCAAGTTTGGTAGAGGCATTGGGTGAACTTGCAAAACGATCTACTAGCAATAAAGCAGAAAAATCTAAAATTGACAAAATCATCAAGACTGGAAAGACCTTTGATGCTGGTACAACTAAAAATGGCCGACCAAAAAAAAATCCATTGGCGGTAATCCTTGACAAAGCAAAAAGAGCAATTAACGGAAGTGCTACAACTGTCCTTGCCTTAAGCAATTATCAAGGGGAGAGTTTTTTAGAATGCCTTGATATTATCGGCAATAATGCAGAAATGCAAAAAGAATTTATTGAACTGTACGGCGTAGACACTACAACAATCAAGACTCTAGCAGACGAGGACTGTTTGCCCATTCCAGAACTAGACATGATTGTGCGTATGAGTAAATATAATACGACACAAAAGCACATTGAGAATAACGCACTCGCTATTCTTAAAGATGACGCAAAACTTTGGTTTGAAATTTTTGGCAACCGAGAACTAAAAAGATTTATTAAGAGTAAGCATTGCAAGAGGATTCTTGTAGTGGCCGGCGGACATGGTTCTGAGATAGATGTTTTAGTGGACATGTTTGGTATTGATATTATAGACAAGATTGTGTATAATGACAAATATAGTTTTCTCTGTAATCAGATTAAACGGAAATACCCAGGCATTGTAGTAATGCAAGGTGATTTTACAGAATTGGAGTTTGATATGAAATTTGATGTGATAGTAGGCAACCCTCCTTATCAAGGTAATAACGATAAAGGAACAAAACAACCAAAAAGCCATAATCTGTGGAGCAAATTTGCAGAAAAGGGCATTGAGTTGTTAAATCCAAATGGATTTATTGCGTTTGTAACTCCTGACAGTTGGATGAGTCCAAATAGTCAACTTCTAAAGATGTTTAAAGATAATTCTGTTGTATGGGTAGATACTGAAGTAGGAAAATATTTTACAGTTGGTAGTAGTTTTACAGCATGGTGTGTACAAAAAAATAAAAACACACAAACGGCCGTGATCGACGGCCTTGAAGTAGACATCACTAAACTTCAGTACTTGCCAAGAAATTTTGCAAAGACATTTCCTATACACAACAAAGTTATCAATTCAACTCACCCTAAGTTAGATATACTTTGCGATACATCTTGCCATAGTGACCATAAGAATAATAATTTCTCTGACACTCAGGATACAACTTACAAATATACAACATTCCATACAAATGCACAAACAAAGTTTTGCAAAAAACAATCAAAGGACTTTTTAAAGTCTAAAATTGTTTGGACCACCAGTGGATATTTTAAACCTTTTTTTAGTGCAGGCAATCTCGGAACCTCAGAAGTATGCCAATACATATTAGCAGACTCTACAGAGGCACAACATATTCTGAGTTATCTCGATAGTAAACTTTATAAATTTATTGTTAATACTGGTAAGTGGAGCGGATTCCTTAATGGAAAAGTTCTATCATCGTTACCTAAACTTGCTAGTAAAATTTGGACGGACCAAGAACTTTACCAACACTTTGGTCTTACACAAGAAGAAATAGATTATGTCGAAGCCAACGTTAAGTGAAGTTATAGATCACATCCGTGACCGTGCTTACATGGGCGGAGTAGAACGTGACCAACTGAGAGTAAAGGCCACCGGTGAGGTTTTTACTCCTACAGAACTTGTGCGTGAGATCCTGGAACAAATTCCAATCGAACAGTTCCAAGATCCGTCTAAGACATTCCTAGACAACAGTTGTGGCGACGGTCAGTTTTTAGGCGAAGTGTTGATACGCAAGATGGAGAATGGTAGTACCTTTGAACAAGCACTATCTACTATCTATGGTGTAGATTTGATGATCGACAACGTAGACCTGTGCCGCCAACGACTGCTGTGCGGTAGAGAAGATTTGCGACACATTGTTGAGAGAAACATCTACCAAGCCGATGGATTAAAGTTTAGTTACGAATTTAAACCCATGTCCGAGACTCGCAGGAAACGCGAAGCTAATTTGCGTAAGAAAGCAGCGAAGGTAAAGAAGCAAACAGAAAACGCTAAAAAAGAGCAAGAGTTCAAGGATCGTGCTAACAAATTGTTTGGCATCTCTGAGAATAAAAAATCAAAACGGTTATCTACTCATAAGGAGCAAGCATGAGCATTCTTAATTTTCATCACAGACCTTGGATTGCGTTCAACGCAGATGACCGAAATCACCGTCAGTGGTTTGCAGAGTTTCAGCGCACACAAACATGGGGACATTGCCCTGTAAGATTTATTGTGGCCGACGATCACGGTGATTTGTTGCAACATATTCAACGTAGACTGATTGACTACTATGTCAACAAGGAATTCAAAAAAGAGCTAACGCACGCCGGTAAATATCCGCATGGCAACAGCAAGAGACTCTATCAACAAAAAAGTCTTTGCGATTCAACCGGCACTGAAGTCTAGTACTCCAGCGATTCAGTCAGACTGTCCACACACACAGATGTTGAGTGTGGTAGAAGAACTGAGTCGAGGTCGTCCGCAAAAAAATCTAAGTTCGGTAATTATTCACCCAACCACTCGTCAAACACGGGTGGCCATGGTAATGACTCCATTTTGGTCAGTGGATATTGCACCTTACAATATTGCACGACTCACGGCCCTGGCCAAAGCCTCAGGTTTTGCGGCCTGTGCATACGACCTCAATGTGTTGTGTTACAGTGAGCTGGGCGAGGAACTATGGAGTCCCTACACTGATTGGAAGTGGGACAAAGAAGAACCATACTGGCAAGATGTACACCCGGTTATCGAACCTCTGTTGCTCAAGTACATTGATCAGATTGTAGAATTTGCTCCTGATGTAGTTGGGTTCAGCCTGTACTACACCAACAACAACTGTGCCAACTGGGTAGTAGAACGCCTGCGTGAACGCCTGCCCGACGCTGTGTTCTTGGCCGGAGGATCACAGGCCATACAGGAAAAAGTCAAACGTCCCGAACTGTACGATCACATTGTGGTAGGCGAAGGCGAACTGATCTTTTTGGACATTCTAGAAAAGGTCGAAGCTGGCGAAACCATCCCAGATCACATACTGCGTCATCCCAAAGAACAGCGCATTGATCTAGATTCTATGCCATGGCCCGACTACAGCGATCTGCCCCTGGAACTGTATCGACTAGGCACTTCAGTGGGTTCTGAAATCAGTCGCGGATGTGTGGCCAAGTGCCAGTTCTGCTCGGAAACAACATTCTGGCGATATCGTGGCAGGCTGGCTGGCAACATTGTGGACGAAATTGAGTATCAATATAAAACTTTTGGTGTTCGTACTATCTGGTTCATTGACAGCCTGGTCAATGGTAATCTCAAAGAACTACGGGCCTTTGCTCGCGGCGTAGTTGAACGCGGTATGCATGACCTGCATTGGGTAGGATACTGTCGCAACGATGATCGTATGGATATAGATTACTTTCGAGATCTCAAGGCCAGCGGCTGCAACATGTTGAACTTTGGTGTGGAGTCAGGCAGTCAGCGAGTGTTGGACATCATGAAAAAGAATGTCAAACGAGAATCAGTAGAACAAAATCTCAATGACATAACCAAAGTTGGTATCAGTGCATTTACCAACTGGTTTGTGGGCTTCCCTGGCGAAACTGCCAAAGATTTTGCAGATACCATGACCTTGATGTGGCGTACCCGCAGAACCAATATTGCTGGCTATGCTGTGCAGACCTGTAATGTGTTGCCTGATACACCATTGAGTCAAGAGCGTGAGAAGTTTGGAATCAGCCACGGACACTTTGGTGCACTATGGACCACTGAGGACCACACCAATACCGCGGCGCATAGACTGGTGCGACTCAAAAGTGTGAACATCTTGATGAATCACATGCGTCGACATGAACAGGGTATCAAATACGGACAACACATTGAACGTCCCGGCGTTGAGGATCATTATACCTTGGCTTATTCTCCGGCTAATATTCGTCCTTTGATTCCGTATCAAGAAGACTTTGATTATCAGATCATTAAGACCACAATCAATCCCGTGGCCGACACCTTGGTCAATGAAATATGGCCATTGTTGAGAATACTGTGGTTGGCAGTTGGAGAGTTTGAACTCAAACTGCGTTTTGATCATGCAGAAGATCTTGCAGAATTTGGGCCTGTACGAGTGTTTCACGAAGGCGATGAATTTAACGCAGACATCTGGTTCAAAATCAATCATCGCGGAGATTGGCATGCCAAGTTTGAGTATGATCTCAAAGCTCGTGGTCCCAACGGATACCCGGACCTAGACGGTTTTCACTATGGATTTAGACTGGGCTGGGAAAAACGCGACAACTGGTCAAGGCCTGTTGGTTGACTAAAAAACATAGATCTGTTACAATATCAGCTATCTAAACTCAAAAGGAAACGCTGATGTTGTATTTCGCATATGGTATGAATACCAACCCCAAGGAAATGTTTCAACGATGCCCAGGCGCAAAGTCCTTGGGCCATGCTCGCTTGGTCAATCACAGTTTTAGATTTGCACGCCATGCAGATGTAGAGCCCTGTGGCGACAGTTTTGTAGACGGGGTGTTGTGGGAAATCACAGACCAACATCTAAAATCTCTGGACCAGTTGGAAGGTTATCCTTTTTACTATGACCGCGTGGTCAGTTCGGTTGTGTATGGCGCAAGAACGTTGCATGCTCTGGTGTACCGCATGCAACCCGGACATGAAGATTCAGAGCCTACTCGTGGCTACTACAATCTGGTCTGCGAAGGCTATCGTGCTCACAACATACCTCTAGATCAATTAGAAAACTGCCTAGAATACCGCGATACAGCATTTGGTTGACCAAATATTCCCGATTTGCTATAATTAGGGTATGAAAAAAGATTTAAACTGGTATCTAAAGTGGATCGCAACTGTGATCCTTATTGCAGGAACTGCAATCAACTCTCTGGGCTACTATCCCGAGGGTCCAATAACCCTGGCAGTTGGCGGGTTAATTTGGCTCATAGTCAGCATCCGCTGGCGCGAAGCCAGTTTAATTGTCACAAACGGTGTGATGTTGCTCACAGGACTTGCGGGTCTTGCGTACAAATACCTTGTTGTATAAAAACAACACTAAATTTGCCTGTTTTTTAAGCAGAACAAAACGGTTGACCCAATATTCCCGATTTGCTATAATACTTGTATAGTAATTAAAAAGGAGCCAGAAATGACAGCAACAGCATCAATTCGCGCCGCAGTTGGTCAAGACATGCAACGTCAACGTCAGATCAACATGTACGGTTGCACCGAAGCAGACCTGCGTGACAGCATCGAATCAAGCATTACATTCAAAATTTCTGGTCCTGCTATGATTGTGGCCAGCATGATGAGCGATGCACAAGAGATGATGGCCTACGAACAGCCCAGTTTTGCAACTATCGAAGCCCAGCGCCAACTGTTAAATCGTGCAAAATTTGTGCTTTTTGAGTACATCATGGACCGCGAAAACGGTTGACCAAAAATTTCCAATTTGTTATAATACTTGTATAGTAATTAAAAAGGAGTTAGCGATGCGAGCACTTACCACATTTATCGACAACAAGAACAAATACCAAGCCTTGTTCCGGGGTCAGCGTACAGAACCCTTGTACGAAGTTCAAACTGCCGCAGGCCGTAAACGTGTGGCTGAGATGATTGACTGTGATCTGAGCCCTGAAAATCTCAGCTGTGATGGCGAATTGCCCCGTGCAGAAGTCAACCGTCGTTATCGTGAGCTCACAGCGGCCGCTCGAGATCTTGTGAAACTGGATCCTTCAGTGGCCCAGTACATGTACGAATTTGGTTAATTTTATTGTTCAAGGAACCAACATGAACATCGAAATTGAATACAACTTGACTGGCAACGTGGTGCCCGATTATGGCATGTTCAGTGACACAGGCAACCACGCCGTGCAAGGTATTGTTATTGCCGCCCGAGTTCACAATTTGACCTGGGCACAGACTCTTCAAGCTCTGCGTAAGTTGGCAGAACATGATGCGTTTGGTGAAGCCATGGACACGGCTGTTCGCGAGATGGTGTACGATGCTCTGGGCATCGACGATCAGCCGTTTTACGTGCTAGACTAAAAAGGTTGACCAAATATTCCCGATTTGCTATAATACTTGTATAGTAAGAAAAAAGGAAAAAAGATGTCAAGTTTTGCACAAGATGTATTTGCAGTCAACCCCAAGCTCACAGCAGAGAATGACATTCTTGCACTGGGTTTTGAGGTTGTAAAAAAAGCACAAGGTTTAAAATCTGCCAAGTACTATTTTTGGTACCATGAGGATTTCCCTGCAGATTTGATCAATGAATATTTTTGGTTGCAACAGAAAGAGGTAGCTTAAAATGGGTACACGTTCAAGAATTGGTGTGATGCATGGCGACGTCTGCAAGTCAATCTACTGTCAATGGGATGGCTATCTGGACTATAACGGCCGGATCTTGCTGGAGCACTATGACAGTGCCAAGGCCAATCACTTGGTAGCCTTGGGTGATATCAGTAGCTTGGATCGAAACGTTGAGATTCCCGAAGGTGTCCGCCACACATTTGACAACCCTGTCAAAGGCATCACTACTTTTTACGGTCGTGATCGTAAGGAAAATGGTTGTGGGTTTGCAGTAGATCACACATTCGAAGACTTTATGAAGCGAGTTGATGGCTGTGGAGCCGAGTACTACTATATCATGCGGGACGGTGTGTGGTACGTGGGCAACAACTACGGTTCAGACACACTGAGCGGCCAATTGGTTCCGTTGAGCGAAGCATTTGCAGACGAACTGATTGAAGAAGAAATCAAAACGTGGGAAACGGTTGACCTTTAATTGCCGATTTGCTATAATATAAGCATATTAAGAAACAAGGAGCCAAACATGCCAGGATTTGTAGACGTAAGTAACATGACATCACAGGAAATTAAACGCCTGGGTCAGATGGATGACGACTATGAAACTCCACGTTCGACGTGGAAGCCCCGTGCCAAACCTGCAGGTGTCGTTCACTCTGTAGACAATGTGTGGGGTGCGGCATGTGCGGCTCAACGCATCAATGGTAGTTATGTCAAAGCAACTGAATACCGAGTGGACGAGAACACCAACACCACCGTGGTTGCAAAACTTCGCAATCGTGACATCATGGCAGACATTCTTGCCAACCCTGCTCTTCTCACCGTAGAAGATATTGCACAAGGTCAGGAGTGCCGTAAATTCCTTCAACAAGACTTGACCCTTCGTGGGCTCAAAAGCCAGCTCACTGAGTTTGATCTCAACGTGGCCAAGACTCTGGCAGTAAATGAAGAATTCAACACTGCCGTTCACCGGTTGGAATTGGCCCTGGTTGCATGCTTGCCAGCCAGTCAGGAACGTGCTATAGCTCGCCAAGAGACTCAAAGCCGGGTGCGCCAGGCTGCAGGCGGCTATGTGGGCGCAGTGGACAGCAAAGTTGAATTTGACGTAGAGATTGTCAGTGCCAACTACAGTCAGACCTATGGTATTTTTTGGGTTACTGCAATCACTCAAGACAATCAAGCTGTGTTCTTCAGCTATCGATCTAAATTAGCAACTGGATCTTGGATCCAGATCAAAGGCACCGTCAAGGCACACCGCGACGGCAAGACTCAACTCAACCGCGTAAAGGTGATCTAATGCGCAACTTGGTAATCGGATTTGTGCTTGGTTTGGTAGTGGCAAGTGTGGGCTTTGGTGGTATTGCCCGCATGCTGGACCGTGGCGTTGAAACCATTCAACAAACCAGCAAAGAATTGGCCCAGTAATTTGGGCAAAAAGAATCAAAATTATTGCAAAAAAGGCTTGACCAATAAATGCTCTTTTGCTATAATATTGATATGTTGTGTAAAAAGCAACATGAATTTTAACTTAATAGGCAACTTTGAAAGGCAACATTATGTCCGCAACTGAAAAAACTTTTACCGTGGCTGGTACAGCCAAGAACGCTGACGGCACCGTCAAGGCCCGTTTTGCTAACGACCTGGTGGCTCGTGTCAAGATCCTCAACAAGGCCGGATGCACTGACATCAACCTGGTTGAACTGCCCCGCGAGATGACCAAGCTGGAGGCTCTCCAGTATCTCACTGAACAAGGTATCACCGAAGGTGATGCTGGCTTTGCTGTGGCTAACAAACTGGCTGAGAAGGCCAAGATTGCCAAGAAAGGTGAAGTCCGTGTCAAGGCCACCAAGGCTACCAAGGCTCCTGCTAAGAAGCCTACCAAGAACGTCACTGCCAGTGACATCCTGGCCGCTGTAGAAGACGCCCCCATGTAAGTCACTGACTTGAGCAGTGCCAAAAGCGGCCTAGAGGCCGCTTTTCTTTTTGGCCGTTTTGTTGCTAAAGGTGTAAATACAAGGCCAACCAAGAAGTGCCAAATTCGGCCTTGTCTTATTCATGACCATACCAACTTATCGTACAGCGGAGCCGCTGTATATTGTGATTGTGCGCAACAGCGATCAAGCCGAAATACTGTTCAAAACTTGGGTTAAAGAGAACCGTGTGGACCATGTTCACATCACTGGCAATCGAATGATGTTGCATGACCAAACAGCATTTCATAAATTTTGCGTGTCTTGGACATACAGCATGGCCAATACCACAGTCTGGGATACCTGGAATCGTCGACACATTTACCTGAACTAACAGGAGTCAACATTACCACATTTATTGACAGTCGCAACACGACTGTGTATAATTATTTTTGTCATTTATAAAGGAAACCATCATGACACAACATGAACAAATCGTCGCCGCTTACGAAACATACATTGCGGAAAATGAAAAGTTTACATCCAAGGGTGTTAAGGCCGCGGCTGCTCGTGCTCGCAAGGCCCTGCAAGAAATGAGCAAAGGTATCAAGGAACGCCGCAAGGAAATCACAGCAGAAAAAGAAGCATTGGCGACAGCCGCAAAATGATTGTAAAAGAAAGTCAACTACACCAAACTGAATGGCCCGTTGTGCTGACTCCAGAACAAAGAGAGCAACTTATAAAAGAGAAGATAGCTCGACTTGCTGTCTGGTATCGGTGCCAGCAACCCAATGACCTCAAAGATTGTGAACGTAGTTGAAGACCCAGATACCAGCGAACTTGTGCTGGACCTGGGTATCGAGTTGTGCGCCGAGCTTGGTTGGCAAGAAGGCGACACACTTGAGTGGATAGACAACAAGGACGGCTCATGGCTGATTCAAAAGACATTTCCTTCTCAAACTTAGAAGACGCAATCTCTTCACAAGATTACAATTACCAAACAATAGATCTCAGTAGCAGTATCACAATGGCCAGCCCGGCTTATACTATATCGCCTCTATCAGCTGGACCAGCTATAACAATCGGCGCTGCCGGTTCAAACACCATGTGGACCACAAACACCACAACAGGGTGGAATGGTACCAGTGCCGCGGATCTAAATCAATCAGGCACGCTTAGTTTACGAGGTGCCAACGCTGACATTGATATCAATGGCAAGAGCTTGATGAAGACTCTTGAAGCACTAGAAGATCGACTCAACATGCTGACTCCAAATCCTGAACTTGAAAAGGAATGGGACGACTTGAAGAAACTGGGTGATCGTTATCGCAAACTGGAAAAGAAGTGCAAAGAAAAAGCCGAAATGTGGAACAAACTCAAATCAATGCCCAAACCTGATATAAAATTATGACATCAAAACAAAGAATCAAACATATCACAAAATGGATCCGATCGTATGCTACCAAAAACAAGATTTCAACTCTTGTAGTGGGCATTTCGGGCGGTATCGACAGTTCGGTTGTAAGTGCCTTGTGCGCCGAAACTGGGCTTAAAACCATTGTGGTACAGATGCCAATTCGTCAGTCCAAGACCTTGGACAATCGCAGTTCAATGCAGGCAACTTGGTTGCTGGAACGCTACCGAGAAAATGTCACACACATGAGCATGGACTTGACTCCTGTGTTTTCTGCATTTGAAAAGAAAGTGGATCCTTACTGTTATCCAGAATCTGGTAATGTATCGCAAACTGATTTGGCTTTTGCTAACTCACGTGCTCGTTTGCGTATGATGACCTTGTACCAAATTGCACAAAGTCATGGTGGTATTGTTGTGGGCACAGGCAACAAGGTAGAAGACTTTGGTGTGGGGTTCTTTACCAAATATGGTGACGGTGGCGTGGACATCAGCCCCATCGGTGACTGTATGAAAACTGAAGTCTGGGACATGGGCAGAGAATTTGGCTTGCCACAAGAGATCATTGATGCTGCACCCACAGATGGCCTATGGACAGATGGTCGCACAGACGAAGATCAATTGGGCATGAGCTACCCAGATTTAGAACGTGCCATGACCAACGATCGTCTGGATCGAGAGTGTGTGTACAACACATTGCCAATCCAAATGAGCAAAGAAGAACGAGCACAACTCAAAACTTATCGTGCTATCCGTGCCCGAAACTTGCACAAGATGGAACCGATTCCTGTGTGCAGAGTTGACAAATAACCTCATTTGTTTTATAATACATTAAGTGGGATAACTGCCCACTTAATGGCAAAAATGCTTCATTTTGGCCCGGTCTTTACAGGAAATTCAATCCAACTGAGTAAGTAAACGCCTATGGAAACAAACCTAACCTTAAACAAAATCGACTTGACGTCGTGGCTGTCGCGGAGTCTCAAAACTTTGGGCTTTGTTGCTGTGATCGGATGTGTGATAGCAGTTTGTAATACACGCCTTGACAGTCTACGCGAAACAAGAGCTGGCATGCCCGAGGGCTATGTTACAGCCGCAGAGCGCACCAAGCAATTGGAGTGCCTGACTCGCAACATCTACTGGGAAGCCGCAAGTGAGCCTTTTGAAGGCAAAGTGGCTGTTGCCCAAGTTACTATGAACCGCGTGGAATCTGGCCGCTTTGGTACAGGTGTTTGTGGCGTGATTTATCAAAAGAACATATTCTACGAAAAAGTAGTATGTCAATTTTCGTGGTATTGCGAAGGCAACCACAAAGTGAAAGCGGTACATCCGCCCCTGTGGCGTGAAAGCGAAGAAGTAGCCAAGAAGGTGCTGTTGGAGGGATTCCGACTGCCCAGTTTAAAGCATGCTCTTTTCTATCACGCTGACTATGTTAGCCCGGGCTGGAAACTGCCCCGAATTGAAAAAATTGGACGTCATATTTTCTACGGAGATCGCACATGAACATCGAATCAGTACGCACATTTCTTTCCACAACTTTGACCAAAATCTCTGCAGAAACTCTAGGATGGTTGGCAGCCATTGTTGTGCATGCCGCAACCATTCCCACACTGTTGGCCTTGATGACTGGACTTTCAGATCGCACACCTAACTTGGACATTGTGCTATTTGCTTGGACTGGCCTAGTCTTGATGTTCCTACGAGCTGTGGTACTCAAGGATGTGCTAAACATTGTCACAATTGGCGTTGGTTTTATTGTGCAGGCTGTGCTGATGGCATTGATTCTGTTTAAGTAAAAAGTATTATATTGACTCAAAATTGCGTCTGTGCTATAATAACAGCATGGAACTAACAAAATACAGTCAAAACCGGCTCATGAAATCCTTGCACCACTGGCAAGTGGACAAGGATTTTGCTGACCCCATGTACAACTATCTGACTCATGGTTGGGAGCCTGGTGGGTTTTTCATGGCCTGGTATGCCAATGAAGCCACAGCTATCCTTCATAGTCATCCTGCCAACACAGTGGAAGCTTTGAAAAATCTTACCAAGTGGATGATCAACTGCATGCCAGCAGAAGCCTGGGGTAGTCGAGCTCAGATCCGTGCCTGGCTCAAGATGACTGATGCCCAACGTCGTTTACATTTAGAATTTTCGGACTTGGTGTATTCTGAGCAAGACGAAATCATGATGGCGCTGAAAAATGAGCGCACCGTAGAACCTTTGTTTTATTGATATGGCCACATTCAACACAAACTCTAAGCCTTGGCGCAAGATCTATGCGGGCGAAAAACACTCTTATTTTTCGCCCGATGGTATCATGCTTGTACCTCGGGCCAGTATCGAACTCACTGACAAGTGTCCTGCACAATACAAACAGATTATTGCTGCCTGTATTGATCAAGGTTGGCTCAAATCTGTAGCCCACATGCCCGATGATGAATACATGTGGGAAGAACTAAAGCAATGACATCTATTGTAATTGCCGTAATCTGCGGATTGGCTGCTTTGGGACTGACCTACGTTGGCTTGACCGGAAATACCGAGATGCGTTATAATTGTGAACTGGCGGAGATTAGCCCCGACTTCCCTGCCAAGGTACGTAAACAATGTCGAGAACTGAGGACTAAATCATGACTATGCATCTTGCACACCCTGCCTTGACCATGGGCGGTAAGAAAAAAGGTAAACAGAAGTTTCGCAACGCAGAAGAAGCACGTAAGGCACGTGAGCTCGATGCGTCATGGAAAGAGATGCAGACCAAGTGGGAATTAGATGCTGACGAGAAGCGCCGCCAACGTGCGCTTGCGGCAGAACCGTTGACTTACAAATTAAGCACTCCTGTTGGTCGTAGCAACACACACAACATTCCTAGCCTTGTGACCCCAGGTTCCTCAACCGCATCTGTACACAAGGTCTATACTGGCACCAAGGTCAAGGGCATTGCTACCATGCACAAGTCAAATGCTGTGCCTGTGTTCAGCGATGAAGAGGCCGTGGAAATCTCCCGCATGCGTCGTGGTTAACTCTCCCTATAACAGAAAGGCCTACTCATGAGTCGACATTTATCATATCTCAGTCCCGAAAGAAATCTGGAACACGAAACCCTTATTGACATGCCCAAGCGAGTGCCGGCATCTCAGTGGTTGGAGAAACAGTTTGGACATCCGTGGCATCCGCTAGACAATCCTGAAGGACGATGGACCATGGCCTGGGCAGGTCGCAACAGCAACTTTACGGACCTTGCCAACTTTGACAAGTATCAAGTTTACTTTGCTGATCAGCAAGACTTGTCGGTGTTTAAGTTGACTTTTCCGTGATCAAGAAACGTTTATTAACCAACAGAGAAATTATTATGGATGAAATTATGAATGCCGATATGTGGGAAAAACAAGAAGTTGTGCGCTTGCTCAAAGGAGTACCAGGCACACAGTACCAAGAAGCAGATGACGTCAACAAGACCATCATGCGTGACTGGGTTACAAGTTTGCTAAACAAGCAAGAAATCACAGTACAATTTACCAAAGCAGATGGCACAGATCGTGACATGCGATGCACTTTGAACTGGGACTTGATTCCGCCACAGCCACAAAAGCCCACACCGGGTCCCGTGGATGGCATTGTTCTAGAGTCCAAAAAACCCCGCAAGGAAACTGATCCTGCTGTGATCAAAGTGTTTGATTTAGAAGCACAATCCTGGCGCAGTTTCCGTATGGATCGGTTAAAGAAGATCACAGCAGAATTGGTGTTCAAATAAGTAATTGCTTATGGCAAAAGAAGATATTATTAACATGGAAGGTCGAGTAGAAGAAGTTCTGCCCGCCGCCATGTTCCGCATCAAATTAGACAATTTACCAAACTTGGTTGTAGCTCACTTATCTGGGCGTATGCGTAAGAACAACATCAAGGTGTTGTTGGGAGATCGAGTAGAAATGGAATTCTCACCCTACGATCTTACCAAAGGGCGTATCACCCGTCGCAAATAAATACAACATGGAACTACGTGACCACATCAATCTTGTAGAAGCAAGCACTCGTCCGGCAAAACTGGAAACTACCCCTTTACCTTATGGTGTCAAAGATCTTGAACCCGTAATGAGCAAGGAAACCATAGACTATCATTTTGAGCATTTGGCCAAGGGCTATGCCAAACGCTACAATGCAGGAGAAGGCAATGCGGATTTTAATCGTGCTGGCAGTTTTTTACACAATAAGTTTTTCCCTCAGCTTCGGGCTCCCAAAGGCGCCAACAGACCGCGTGGTGCAGTACTCGCGTTGATAGAAGAAAAATTCAAAACCTGGGAAGATTTCAAAGAAGAATTCAAACAGGCCGCAATGAAGATCCAAGGATCAGGTTGGGTTTACTTGAGCACAGGCGGGGATATCAAGACCATTGCCAATCATGCTGTGCGCACCGACATCTGTGTGCTAGTAGACTGGTGGGAACACGCCTGGGCCCTGGATTATCAATCAGACAAAGAACGTTACTTAGACAATATCTGGAAGATCATTGACTGGGACGTTTGTAACGAAAGACTATAATGAAATTAGACACGAGTGCCGTTACCAAGTTGAAAGACATCTTGGCAGAAGAGAACAACCCCAATGCAAAACTACGTGTGTTTGTGCAAGGTGGTGGGTGTTCAGGATTCCAATATGGCTTCACTCTAGACGAAGCCAAAAACGAAGACGATTTTGATTTTGCCTACGACGATGTTACTGTGTTGGTAGACGCTATGAGCATGCAGTACTTACAAAATGCCAATATTCGCTGGGACGAATCGGACATGGGATCCAGCTTTGTGATTGACAATCCACAGGCACAAAGCACCTGTGGATGCGGTTCTAGCTTCAGTGTGTGATTGCAGCGGCGCGACGTTCACGCTCTAGTTCAAGATCTAAGTATTCTGCATTACTAAGGCTTGTGGGTATGCCCAGGGCCTTTTCTCTTATGTGGCGCATGACTTTCCAGTCAGTATTGTTCAAAAATTTCTGATGTTCTAGGCTGGCGTTTCTAGCAGCCAGTTTGTCAAGTTCGCTCTGGGGGTAAGGCTGTATACTTGATGTGGGTATGTCAAAGTAATGGGTTCTTTGATCAAGTTTGGCATGATCTTCGTCTGATATCACTACAACTGTGACCGAAGACGGAACGTTGGGTTCATAGTTTAGTACACCGGTTACACGGTCATTTTCTACGCAAATATAATACATTAAATTATCTCCAAAAAGCTATGTAGTTAACCGCCGGTGTATCTCGCTGTTCAGTATTTTGAACCCATACTCGAATTCTATCTGCCTGCACAGCCCATTCCGTTCTCATTGAATCGTCAAGGTTGACATTACCTGCAAAGAATATTTTGCTCATGCTGGCCATGAATCCCTGCAATTGAGTCATATTAAACCCGGCTGGCGGAAACACATCAAAATAGTTTGTAGAATTGTTCCATTCAAAGCTGTTTGAAAATCCCACACAGTTTTGAGCTGTGGCAAAAACGATAGTATATCCTGTAGCAGTAGGAGCTGAAATAACCCCTGAACTGATTTTAATTGTAGTACCATCTGGACGAACAGCGCCCAGTGTCGATACTGTAGCAGTTGGCATGTTGGCAGAAATAACTGATCCAGAAATGGTAATTGTGGTTCCGTCAATTCTAACCCCGCCTAGTGTGCTAGATGATGCTGTGGGCAAGGTATAACTAGGACCTGCAGGACCTGTGGCACCGGTGAGACCTTGCGCCCCTTGAATTCCACGTTCGCCTTGCAAGCCCTGTGGTCCTGTGGCACCCCGTGGCCCGGTAGCGCCCTCTGCACCTTGCGGACCTGCTGGGCCTGTTGGACCAATGGGACCTTGAGCACCAGTGCTACTAAATGTAAATACGTTGCCACTTTGACTCACGCCGTTGCCCACAAATTCCACGCCTGTGGATGTGAGAGCAATGTTAGGTCCTTGGATGCGTGTAATACCTGCGTTGTTAATTGTTATAGTACTTGCGCTGGTCACAGGATTGATACCTGTGATTTGAATACCATTGCCACCTATAAATTCTATGCTGGTCACGGTACCTCCAGCGTCAGGGAATACCTGAGAAATCCACTGCGACCCTGTGCTGATCAACACATTACCTGCATTTCCTGGCAGTATGCTTTTTACGCTGGATGAGGCATTGCCTACAACCAAAGCGTTGGGCGTGAGTCCTGACACACCTGTGCCGCCGTACAAGGGTGCCAAGGGAGTGGTCAGTCCTGTGATAGAAGTGATATCACTGTTGTTGCCCAGAGCAGCGGCTCCTAGATTGGTTCTAGCATTGGCAGCATCACTAGCACCTGTGCCTCCGTCGGCCACGGCCAAATCAGAAATACCTGTTATTGTACCGCCAGTGATAGCAACACTGTTGGCATTTTGTGTTGCAATGGTACCAATGTTGGTTACCGCACCTGAACCTAGACCAAGGTTGATTCTAGCGTTGGCAGCATCACTGGCACCTGTGCCCCCTAGACTAATAGGCAATGTGCTCACCGCACTCAGCGATCCGCCAGTGCTGAAAACAGCACCTGAAGTTGGATTAGACAATGACAGTGTTGTGAGTCCTGTGGCAGAGCCGCCAGTGATAGCAACACTGTTGGCATTTTGTGTGGCTATAGAGCCCAGTCCAAGATTGATTCTAGCGTTGATAGCATCTTGAGCTCCTGTACCCCCAGACAACACTGGCAAGGGCGCAGACAGTCCAGTAATGGTACCTCCAGTGATGGCCACAGAGTTAAAGTTTTGTTGGGACATAGTGCCCAGGTTGTTGGCCACATTTTTTACAAACTCTGTGGTTGCAATCTGAGTATTCGATGTTGCAAGTGTCGCAGTTGGAGCAGTTGGGGCGCCTGCAAACTGCGGGCTGTTGGTTACAAAAGCAGTAGTAGCTATCTGTGTGTTAGCTGTGCCAGCAGGTGCAGTAGGCGCCTGTGGTACTCCTGTAAAAATAGGACTGATCTTTTGTGCCTGCACATAGGCTTCGTTGACCAAGGCTTGCCAGGTATTGGCTGTGCTGTAGGAATAAATTAAATCTTCGTCGCTTTTGTACCAAAGTTGCCCTAGGATGGGCTGATTTGGTGCCGAAGGCGAGGCAAAATTTTCTAGCAAGAATACTAGATTTTCGTTTTGGTCAGTACCGTAATTTGTTACGTTTTGCCCAATCAAACTCAGACTGGTCGCTCCTTGGTTTACGGTACCATCGGGAACAACAGCAACAATGTTGCCGCGACTATTATTGATAATATATGACATTGATCACTCCAACTCACCATATTTAGCCAGAAATCAACTGTTCGACACAGCATTGTTGATACGCTAAATACTTCACAAGGATTCCGATTTATGACACAGCAAGTAATCAACGTAGGCAATGTCGCTAATGACGGCGATGGCGATCCGCTACGCACAGCTTTTATCAAAACCAACGAAAACTTTACAGAATTATTCAACATTGGTGGTGTAAGCGGTATTAGCAACGGATCTTCAAACATCAGCATTGTTGATGACAGTGTAATCAACATGAGCAGTACTGGTGTTCCCAACGTTGTTGTAGTGTCGGGCACAGGTGCTACAATACTAGGCACTGTGGCAGCAAACATTGTCAGTGTCACTGGTAACATAGTTAGTGCAGGATTGTTTTTAGGTAATGGTAGCCAACTTACTGGAGTTACATCTGTGGCTCCTGCCAACGCTCTTGTGGGTAATACGCTGAGTGCAAACGTGACCAACAGTACACTGACTTCTGTGGGCGTATTGGCCAATTTGAGTGCGTCAGGTAACATAGTAGGTGGCAATCTTGTTACTTCAGGCCTGATCAGTGTATCGGGCAATGCTCAAGCATCCAATTTTAACACCGGTGGACAAGTCAGTGCCACGGGCAACATCACAGGCGGTAATTTGTTGACCACTGGACAGGTCAGTGCCGGAGGCGACATTACCGCAGCAGGTAATATTACAGCACAGTTTTTTACCGGCAACGGATCAGGATTATCAGGCATTACTTCAGTGGGCAATGCAGCTCTGATAGTTGGGTCAACTTTGAGCGCAAACGTAGTAAACTCCAGTTTGCAAACTGTGGGCACTTTAAACTTTTTAAATGTCAGTAATGCCCTAGGCGGCAACGGCGATGTCAGTTCAAACAACGTTTCTGCTTTGGCTGCTATTTCAGCCGTGGGCAACGTTGTTGGTGGCAACATTGTAACTGGTGGATTGATTACAGCCACAGGTGGTATCACCGCTGGAGGCGTACTCACCGGAACTGATGTCAGTGTACCTGGTGGTACTGTAGGTGCTGCCAACGTTGACGCTACCAATAGAGTTACCAGTATTACTGTTAATGCTACAGGAAATATCACCGGTAATAACATAACTGCCAACGCCAACATCAGTGTTGGCAACATTCAAGGTACTGGCCTGGCCAATGTAGGCCAATTGCTAGTGACTAGCACAGCAAACGTTGCTGGAAATCTTGAAGCTCTCAATTTGAATACTGCAATCATTGTGGCCACAGGCATAGTTACCGCTACGGGCAACATCACAAGTGCAGCCAATGTGCAAGGCAGCAATGTGATTTCTAGTGGTATCATAACTGCCACAGGCAACATCACAGGCAACAATGTAAGCACTGGCATTGTAACTGCGTCTGGCAATATCACAGGTGGAAACATCAACACTGGTGGGGTGGTCAGTGCTACTGGTAATATCACCGGTGGCAATTTAGTCACCAATGGTAGTCTTGCAGTGTCAGGCAGCGCCATAATCACTGGCAACCTTACTGTAGATGGCGACTTGGTCTACAACAACGTGACCACACTGGCAGTAGAGGATCCAATTATAAGTTTGGGCCGCGGACCCAACAACACACCTTTGACCAGCAACGACGGCAAAGATCGAGGCGAACAACTGTGGTATTACTCTGGCAGTGAGCTGTCAGCATTTATTGGCTACGACAATTCAGCTGGTAAATTTCTAGCAGCCACACAAGTAACCATGACCAATGATGTGGTTACTGCAATCAGTGCATACGGCAACTTGATCATTGGCGGATTAGAAGGTGCCAGCGTCAGCGTCACTGGCAACGTGGATGCCGGAAACGTGAGAACTGGTGGTATACTCAGTGCCACTGGTAACGTGATTGGCGGTAACCTGGTAACCAACGGTAGCTTGAGCTTGATTGGTAACGTGATCAGTGATCTTAATGTTAGCAGCAATATTGCTGGCGGCAATTTGAGTTCTCCTGGGTTGGCCACCGTGGTTGGAAACATCACTGGCGGCAATATTAACACAGGTGGTTTGGTCAGTGCCACAGGAAATGTACGTGGAGCAAACCTTGTAGCCACAGCTAATGTCACCTCAACTGGTAACGTTATTGGAGGCAACATAGTCACTGGTGGTTTAATTACTGCCACAGGAAATTTAACTTCAGGCAACGTCAACACTGTGGCTATCAGTCTCAGCGGAAACGTTATCACTGCACTCAACGTCACCAGTAACATCACTGGCGCCAATGTCAACAGTGTTGGACTGGTCAGTTCAACAGGTAACATCATTGGCGGCAACATCAATTCACTTGCAGCTATTACAGGTGCCACACTAAGCCTTAGTGGCAATATTATCAGTGTTGTTAATGTCACAGGAAATGTAACAGGCACCAACGTTATTGCTACTGCCAACGTCAATGGTGGTAACGTTAACTCTACAGCAGCTATTACAGGTGCCACACTGAGCCTTAGCGGCAATGTAACATCCACTTTGAATGTCACTGGTAATACCAACAGCGGTAACATTAACACACCTGGAGTGATCAGTGCAACGGGTAATATTACTGGGTCAGTTATCACGGCCGCAGGACCATTTTTGGTAGTGCCTGCCTCTGCTGCTGATCCTGCTAGTCCAGTTACTGGAGCCATTTATTTGAACACAACCGGTGGTCGATTCAAAGGTTGGAATGGCTCTGCCTGGGTATTTCTCAACTAAGGTTTTAAAATATGGCACAACCACAGTGGATTACTCCTGCAGGCAGTCTAGGGGTCATACCCGAAGGTATATTCTATCAACAACCGTTACTCACAACAGTTGCGCCATTGGCCAACACAGTTTGTACAGCTACTTCTGCAACCACTAATGCAATTACCTGTGCCAGCACCGCTGGATTGTATAGGAACTTACAAGTAGAATTTGTCAGCAACGTTGGTCTAACGTTCGGTGGTCTGCAACCAGGAGTCAAATATTTTGTATATGACGTAATTAACTCCACACAATTTAGAGTCAGTGATTCAGAAACCAGTAGTCAACCTAAAACGCTGACTACCGACTCAGGTGATATGACTGCGTTTTTCTCCCAGCGTGTGTTTTATACACAGATTGCTGGAGCATTGCCCACCGGTCTGCAGATTGCAGACACAGGAACTTTGACTGGAGTTCCAAGAGCTATTACCAGTCTACAAGGCGTGCCTGTAGAAGTTGCTGTGGATGTGACTAGTAAATTTGTAATTCGCAGTTATACTAAAACTGTACTAGGCACAATTGATCGCATTGCTGACAGAACTTTTGAGATAACAATTACCGGCAACGATGTGCCAAAATTTACCACTCCTGCAGGCAGCATTGGCACGTTCTATGATGGAGACCAAGTCAATATACAAATTCAGTACACTGACTTAGATCCCGGAGAACTCACCGTGGTGTCATTGGCCTCTGGTCAGCTGCCTCCAGGTTTGGTATTGAGTCCAACTGGTCTAATCAGTGGTTATATTGTACCTTCTTTCCCTCTGGATCAAA
>Ga0315909_10001265_pt1 | contig 34092 bp, 46 predicted proteins | sample LakEriMetagenome_11_FD_203527 | JGI IMG/M metagenome (GOLD analysis project Ga0315909, IMG submission 203527) | Freshwater fungal communities from buoy surface, Lake Erie, Ohio, United States - Buoy 2 MA125 | ecosystem: Environmental > Aquatic > Freshwater > Lake | place: USA: Lake Erie, Ohio... | reverse complement strand
TATCAACCGCGAAGCGGTTGTCGAAGATTCTGAATCGTGTCGAGTCGATCCCGCGCGATCTGCTTCACGCGCTCGAGCTCCGATTGAAGAGTCTGCACAGCCGCAGCGCAGTCTTCCATGTTCGACATCTGAAGAATGGCGATGGCTTCGTCGATGAGTTGTTCGTTGGTCATGTTCAGATGCTCGCTTGGTCGTTGATGTTCAGGAAGTCGATGTCGATTGCGGGGTTCGGATCGGTGTTCACTTGCCCACCTCCGCGCTGTACTCCGCGCGCATGATCTTCAGCTGGTCGAGCTGCGTCTGCGTCGTGTGGAGCTTGTCCTGCAGCTGCACCTCGCGCTTGATGAGCTTCCCGATCTTGCGCTCAATCTTGCGGACTTCCTTCACCATCATCTCGCGCAGCATCTTCTCGCGCAGCTGGGCGACCGACAGGATCGTGCGCGGACCCTTGCGACCCTTGTTGGAGGCGACCTTGTTCGTTCCGTTGTTGCTCTTGTTGCTCATGCGATCATTATATCAAGCTGGTCGATGCCGTCAACCCCTTCGACCGATGAAACTGGAAATATTCTCGACATTTCGTAAGTCGTTGTGGTGTAAGGGGTTACGAATGGGGGCGATAACGGGGGATGCCAGGGGGATTGTGGATAACTTGTGGAAATGGATCGGTCATCACACACTAGAAATGCGTTCGGGGGATGTTAGGGGTGTCAGGGGCTAGCAAATTTCCCCAGCAAAAATGTTTAAGTACCTAACCTCAAAAATTTTCCCGGTATAGCTTACAATGAATATAAGTCGAATCCTAGATCTCCTTTTCATTCCACACAAATATTATACACACACCCTCAAATCCTTGTCAAGTAAAATCCCCCCGACCTCAAAAATTTTCGCGGTATATAAATACTTCCTATAAGTCGCATGAAAAGTTTTAAGCAATACATTCTAGAGGAGAGTGAAGATTCGGAAATGCCCGTATATCGCCTTTCCGGAAAACCACACCTTCCATTCGTTGAAGTTCAAGATTCGTTGGGAAGAATACACCAAGCACCCTTTCATAGCGAATTAAAGGATGGAAAAATTCGCTATGACTTTACGCAAGCAGCTCGAGATGCGAATGCTAAAAAAGGGTTTCTTAGGATTGGTGGTAGGAATGTTGGAGTTGCTGAATTGCAGGATCATCATGGAAGAGAATTCAGACATGATATCTTTACAGAAGGTGGTGGAAGAGGACTCGGGTATAAGGGTATTATGTTGATGACATATACACCAGAAAAAAGAGAAGACGATCAACCACCAGCAGATACAAGAGAACCAAGACTCAAGAAAGCAAGAAGACTCGGACCTCCAGTTCCTGGTGGAAGAAGATCCATACCCAGAAGACAAACAGGAAATTTAACAAAATGAAATCCTTCAAATCTTACTTTGTAGAAGCATTAAACAGAAGACAAGAATATTATATTGATCGTGAGATTAACAATGCTGGTGACTATGCCAGAGACACGGAATTCTCCGATCATGTCTTTGGTGGACCAAGTTCTGGATTGGGAAGACATGACGATCATGATGTTAAAATAATTCCCTTTGATATGAGTCATTTTCAAAATCCACCGGAGGAATTAGTTTCACATTTAGATAAACATGGATATAAAATTCATGATTGGAATAATCGACTTGCTGTAGCTACAAATATTGCTCCCGGTGCAAGGGCAAGACCAATTCGAATTCGAAAAGTTTTGCAAGCAACAGAAGGGTCTGATGGATATTATGCTGCTGCAAGAAGATTAAATGAACATGATGATATTGCACGGCATCTCGAAAAAGGTTTAGAAATCATGATAACTCGCCATCCATATCATGTGGCAGAGCAGTCAACTAATAAAGGATGGAGAAGTTGCATGGCACTTGGAGTTTGTCCAGATGAAGATCGTGGATTCATAGGTGATATGGAACACTCAGAAGCTATAAGAAGCAATGAGCGAGGAATGGAACAAGCAAGACGACTAGGAAGAGCAAATCAAGCAGCGGGTGAACATGCTGATAAAGTTCCAGACGATATTCTTGGTGGAGCTCATATGGCATATTTGATTCCTAAAGGAGATTATAATTTAAAAAGACCTTTAGGACGAATATCATTAAAACCATATCATAGTAGAGACATAATGACCAAAACAAATAATTGGTTATACAGACGCAAACATTTATATCCCACTTACGGGAGAATGTGGAGTACTCCTGTCAAAGATATACCTTGGAAAGATATAAAACCAAGACATACAATTCTTCGACCTATTGGTAGAACCTATATTTTACAAGAACTTGCTAGAAATCCATTAATGGATCATTTTAGAGATGCTGTTACAAAATTCACCGAAACACATTTCCCAATGGATCCCCATGAGGAAGATTATCAGTTAGATAAATTGGTCCAGAGAGATCATGGAGAAAATGAATGGATAAAGAATCCAAATTTTGGTAAAGCGACCTAAGTCCATGTGGTTCAATCTGATATCAAATGTAATTTTTTTATATAAATAATTGATTAGAGGAATAATTATGAATATAAAGCAAAGAATATTCAAGCAAATAATGGAAAGTATGAGACATCCAAAGAACTATGCTCTTGATCCCACAAGATTAGAAAAAGGTCAATTTATATCACATGGGGATATTCTTGACAAGAGCGATGCCATAATGCATCATGTTAAATTTTTACATCATGCACGAACTCAAGGTGATGCAGCTGGTATTGAAAGATCAACAAATAAACTAAGAAATCTTGGAATTGATGCAAATAAGATTCCAACACCAGAAGGTTGGAATTTTTCTCAACCTCTAGGAATTAATGTGGAAGAACTCGAAAAGTACAGACTGTGATATGCCAGTTCCATACGGAAATCTAAAACCAGTTCATGAGAGAAAGATTGATCCAAATAATTCAATCTTGAAGTTTTTACGCAAAGTTGGTGGATTGTCCGAGCTAGAAAATATTCCATTTCCATCAGATGAAGAGACAAAAAGAGAAATATATTCTCTTAAAGATCGTATGGATAATGTTACAGACGAAGAATATGAATTTGCAAAAAAATCAGAAAATGAAGAACAGCAAATGTATGCTGACTTTGCAAGAAACACTCTTGGGTTGAATGTTTCGAAAGACTTTATAGACAGTATAATGGATAAGACAGATCCTATTTTATTTTATCTCAAGAAACATTATAATCGTGGAAGACCAAAACAATATGCAGATGCAATGGGAATTCCATTTGATGTTACAATAAAAAATGATGCACATCATCCATCATATCCGTCTGGTCATGCATTTGATTCTTACATAATGAATCATATCTTTTCGAAACTAAGACCAGATATGAAACCAGAGATCGAAGACTTTACTCAAAGAATGAGAGATTCAAGACTAGATGTTGGACTTCATTTTCCCTCAGACAATGTAATGTCTGAAAAACTTGCAAGAAAAGTTATCAATACTGGACTTTTATAAATACCCAAATCGTAAAGGTTTGGGTGTTTTGTTTAGGGGCATGTTTGCTTCGTTTGGAGTCTTATTTCCCTTTTTACGATTGCATCGAAGACAACAAGTGACAACATTGTTCCATTCATGCTTTCCTCCTCGACAACGAGGAAGAACATGGTCAATTGTTGCTTCTTCTCCGCTCATTTTGACAGAACAATATTGGCATGTATAATCATCTCTCTTAAAAATATTCTTTCGAGATGGACTTACCTCTCTGTATGGTAAATGTACATATTTTTTTAAACTGATGTGGAGGGGTAGTTTAAAAATACCACTACCAGTGCGTATTTCTAAAAACTCCTCCTCCGTGCATGGAGAAACTTTTCCATTGATCAATAAAACGACTGCGTGTTTCCAGTCGATTTCAAGGATCTTCTGATACGACATATTGTAAAGTGAAACAGTATTCAGCATTTGAAATTATTTATGAAACAGTATACCATGAAGATTGATTGAATCAATACATATTAATATTGAGTTAAGGTAAATTTTAATAAACTAAAATTTGTCTACTCAAAAATAAATAATCATATCTATGAGCAAAAAGAGAAAAACAAAAATATCCAATTGGATAGAATCATCCTATAAATTTTTCTATGGAATATATTACAAGACTCTGGATATTCTAGAGCGAGATATTATTTAACTTATACCACCGACATCAGCAGCATCGTTATAATCTTGAGTTTCTACATTTTGTTGTGACGAAGACATGTCATAATTTGGTTCCATGGTTTGGATTGGATCTTGATTATATGGATCTGTGTAATCTTTAATGTGTTCATTTCCAAGTGGAGTCATTGCAAGTTTTTGCAATCTATTATAGATTTCACTGGTTCGTTCGCGATGTCTTATAATATTATTTAAAACATATAAATTTTTAGGCTTGTATTGTGGAAATTGTTGTCGTAACATTTGCGCTTCGGGAGTACCGGGTGCTGGTGCTACCTCCACTCCATACATATTTCCCAATTGTTGTAGATATGAATACGAATCTCTGTGAATTGAAAGACCATTTCCTCCGGGTACATACTCTTGTTGTTGTTGAGTTGCTGGCGCTGCTGCACCTAAAACTTTGTAATTAAACAAAGGAAATTCATTCGGTGTAAATCCAAAAGTGTCTGCATCTGTGACTGGGTTAGACTGAGATGTATTTGGTGGAGTTAATATTTCTGAAAGTATACTAATTTCTTCTAATAATCTTTTTATTGTTTTCATAATTATATTTATACGACTTGACATATATACTGGTATCTGATATAATTCAAAGAGTAATTTTTAAACTTTAAAATAAAGGATATTTTATGAATCATTCATATGAAGAGGATTGGGATGATGATCTTGAAGAATGGGATGAAGAAGATGTTGACGAAGAAGACGACGAGTGGGACGAAGAAGACGAAGATCTAGATGACGAAGATGAAGACGAAGATCTAGATGACGAAGACGAAGAAGATGACGATTTTATCTTTGATGATGATGAAAATTATGATGATGATGAACATACAGAATATGAAGAGGAAGTAGATGACGAAGATCCTCTTTAATGAGCAAAGATAAAGTGACAATATCTAAGCAAATTTCTAGTTGTTATGAGTATGTTGAATTGGCAGAAAGATCTGCACTTGATGGTGCATTCGAAGAAAGTAATCGTTTTTGGAAACTTGCATCAAGTTTAGCAATAACTTTACTCCAAAAACACGAACATGGTTTATTTTTAGATGAAGAGTACGACTTTTTAAAACAAATCGCAAAACATTTTAGGGATGTAGATGATGAATCACAATACTATTGAAGTTTTTCTAAATGAAGAATATGGATACAAGACATGGATTTGGCGACCAAATATGAATGAGGAAGAATTTGTCTCTTGGTGGCAAAATCTATCAGAATCTGAATTTATCAAGTATTATTTTAATATCAAATCTCTTCCGGGAACAATAAAGGAGTATGTGGAAAAAAATCCTGGTACCTCTTTACAGCGTGAGGTAGGAGATCCAACTTCACATCGACCTTATTATTATTGTCATTTTCATGATGTCGATGATTCTTATGTCGCAGTGAACAACAATCTTTATAAGTTTCAAAACAGATCAAGAAATGATTGGAAAGATTATTGGATCGATCACTCTTTGTCAAAAAGAAAGTGATCAATATCCATAAAACGAAAGACGGTCAACAGTAGCAGCATTTCCAGTTATGTCTACAACCTGATACCACAAATCATTAGCATTTGCACATTGTATAAATTCCATTAATGTTTTGGTGGAGTTTGCTACAGTACCAATATTTATTCTATAACCAAAAGTTGCTCCAGTATATTGCTGTGCAGTTGCCCCTGTTAGAGTAAAAAATATATCAGATGGAAATGTATCTGTTGTTGGGTGTATATAAACTTCTATTCCATTTACAAGTGGAATATTTTGGTCTGTTACTCTATACCATGTTCCGTAGTCAGCAGCTACTGTTATGGCAGAAACAGTTTTGCTAAATTTACATCTCTTTCCTTTTCCAATAGGAACTTCTCCGTATCTTCTATCTTGATTTTTGTTATATGCTCTTTTTCTTCCCATTACACACCCATGATTCCAATATTAGTTGCTGTTACTACACTTCCACGGAAAAGCAATTGATTGACATTACCACATGGAATAAATTCTACGGTAGGTGAAGAAGTGGAAGAGGTTATTGCATAACCAAATGTGGAACCTGTAACTGAACTTGTTTGTGCAGTTAGGCCTACTAAAGTAACAAATAAAGTGTAGGTAGATGAAGGAAGAGAAACATTTACTCCTTGAGTTAGTGGAATATCACTATTGATATTTGGAGTTGCCGAATATGTTGTTCCTGCTATTGTAATCGTTCCCATATATCTTGGTTTGTCTTTTTTCATTTAAATCTCTCCAATATAAATATGTATATGAACAAACCAAATTGGCAAGAATTTGATTTTAGAGTAGCAAGTGATTTGACTCACGGAACACCTGAATACTATAGAGAACTTTTGAGAAATATGGTAGGAATACCTTCGAATCTTCCGGGAGAAAAGAATGCTATACAAACAAAAGAACATATCAAGAGAGATTATTATCAAACACCTGATTCAAGGAGTGTGTCAGGTTGATTTTACTAAAGTAGATGGAACAAATAGAAAAATATATTGCACTTTAGAATCTGGTTTAATTCCGTCAAAGTATAGACAAAGCGTAGAAACAACATTGACAAATCCATCAAGAACTGATATTATACCCGTTTGGGATATAACAGAGGGAAAATGGAAAAGTTTTAAAATTGAAAATGTAAATTTCTTTAGAACCTCAGATGAATTTAAGAAGCAAGATAAATCTGGTCAGGATATTGAATCAGAACAAAAAGAAAAATTAGATAAAAATAAAGAAGAAATTACATCAAAGGCAGAAGAAAGAGTAAAAAGCGTAAGAGAACAAAGAGAAGAAATAAAAAGAAAAAATAAAGAAATTGTTGAAACTTCTGAAGAAAAGCAAAAAATTCAAATGCAAAAAAATATGGATCAAGCAAGATCTATAATTAATAAACTTCGCAAAGAAGCAGAAGAAAAACGATACGGCATTTCAGAAAATACTGAATTATAAAATATGGAGATATATTATGGGTAAAAATAATACAGCATGTCGTGGTTTTAGTAGCAAAGCAATGCGTGATTATAGAATTGAAAAACTAAAGAAAACTTTGAACAGAAAACAGAATCAAAAAGGTTGTACTGAAAGAAATATTCGTGTGAATGGAAAGGTATCATAATGGCAAATACAACTGATCGTGAAGTTGCTCATAAGCATCGTGTAAAGAAGCGTAAGTGGACTGCAAAGCAACAAGCATCGCTTGCAAATGCAAAAAAGAAAACTTTAGAAAATCTTCATAAGTTGGGTCGTCTTCCCAAGTCACTCTATCACCGAATTGGTCTATGAATATTTTTGTATTGCATGAAAATCCACGAATCGCCGCACATATGATGTGTGACAAGCATGTGGTAAAAATGATCGTGGAGGGTTGTCAAATGCTCTCCACAAATCATCGCATGTCTGGTAGTCATGTAGTTTATACTTCTCCTGTAGTATTTTACAAGCAATCATTTCAAAATCATCCTTGTACAATTTGGGCAAGAGAAAATAAAGAAAACTATATGTGGTTGGCAGAGCATACACATGAGTTGTCTCTTGAGTATACTCGTCGCTACAATAAATTTCACAAGGCACACGATATGACCGTGTGGTTCACAAAGTATTATCCATTGAGAACACCCGATGGAGAATTAACACCATTTGCACAAGCAATGCCAGAGGAATTTAAAGTTCCTGGGGATGCAGTAACGGCATATCGAAAATATTATATTGGCGCAAAGTCTCGGTTCGCAAAATGGAAATTTACAGAAATTCCAGATTGGTACACCGAAGGCTTGACAAACGCTCCAGTTCTGGTATAATGTGCGTACACAAGTGAATTCCCCCTCGCGCTAGAGGGGGTTCCTGCGCTAAAAGCAAGATGGTATAAAATAATTTGTGTTATAATAACTGGAGATATATTATGATTGTTATTTAAAATGTCAGATTATATTTAAAGTATTATTATATTATGAGAGTTTTTGTGATTTTCGAAAAAAATCATGATTGTGGGAATCTTATAGTTTCTACCCCACAATTACAAATGAAACTAGGCGTTAAATCCACGGAGAATTCGCCAACCTCCGTTTAGTTCGCCCTTGTAGCTCAGTTGGTAGAGCAGCAGCCTTTTAAGCCGACGGTCACAGGTTCGATCCCTGTCGGGGGCATTATAGATAAGAAAGCGCGGGATTAGCATATCGGTAATGCGCTAGATTTCCAATCTAGTGAGGCGGGTTCGATTCCCGCATTCCGCTCTATGAGTGATAACAGACAACATTCTGCGGGAAAAGGAGATAGACCCAGATCTGTTGACTACAAAAAGTGGTCAGACAACTGGGATCGTATCTTTGGTAAGAAGAAGAAAAAGAAAAATTCCATTAAACATTGGGATGACACAAAACCAACCAAAAGTGGTGCTGATTGATTCTGTCAGAAATTATAAAAAAGATTTTTGACAGATATGATCAAACTTTAAAACGATTAGCAGAAAGTGAAAAGAATGATCTAAATATGACGGAGGAATCCGATGGTTCCAGAGGAAGAAATTACAATTCGAATCAACAAGAAAAATTGGAAGATTAAGATTGTAAAATCTACAGAACTATCTCATGATACTTGTGGTGAATGTGATGATCCAAAATATGCAAAACCTGAAATATGGGTAAAGCGAAGTCTAAAACCAATAGACTTGATGGATACAATCATTCACGAAGTTCTTCATGCAGTAAGACCGGAACTTTCTGAAGAAGCAGTTCTGGAAACGGGAACGACAATTGCAAAAGCATTGTGGAAGCTAAACTACCGCAAGCAGCCTAAAGAGTGAGCTATTAGCTCACTTTTATTTTTAAAACTTTAAACTTTGAACTTTAAAAAACTTTTAGGAAAGCAGTCAAGGGGCTTGACTTCCCATCAGGATCTGTTATAATATACGCAGTTAACCGAACGACGGAATGACTCACCTGAGTTCGGATGGTTTCTAAGAGTCAAAGGCAAAGGATTATATCGTTATGGCAAACAGCAACACTCTCAGCAAGAAGCGTCAGGTCATTAATCATCTCGCCCGTGGTTGGGGTATCGATGCGCGTGAAGCACTCAACAAGTACGGCGTTCAGAATCTTCGTGCGACCATGAGCGACATTCGCGAACAGGTCGAGCAGTACGGTAACTGGGAGATTGAGACTGTGGAGAACGGCAACACTACCCGTTACTTCATGCGTGACACTCATCCGGGTCGTCGTACCTATGGGTTCCGCAAGGACGGTTCTCGTTTCATGATCAACGCCTGATCATACAATTCAATACTTGCGAAGATGTGGTAGAAATGCCACATCTTTGTTTTTTATGACAGACTTTGATAATCTTTTAAATTTTGCTTATCCTTTGTGCTTGGAGATTCCAAGGCAAAAGAAGCATATATCTTTAATCTTTCACAAGAAGAGACTTCTTTCAATTGGAAGAAATTGTTTTAAGACTCATCCAAAAGCAAAAGAAATTGGTTATCCTTACGAAGAAATGCATTCAGAACTTGATGCATATCGTAAACTTCCATACAAGTATCGTGGACTAAAACTCACGCTTGTGAATGTACGATATAATCGTTTTCGTGAATTGCGTATGTCAAGACCATGTGAGTTGTGTACTCCGTGGTGTCTTGAAGTGTTTGACGATATATACTATACCGATAATGAAGGTATTAAGAGAATGGAGTAAATTATGAGCAAGTATATTCTTAAAGAAACAAAAGAAACATGCGTGATTGTTGAGACTTTCACAGACCTTTTTGGAAATGAAATGATTAAGATTAAAACAGACTCTGGTCAACTTTTAGAAGTTGCAAAGAGTGATGTTGTGCAATTTTTACAGGATTGATTATGCCGTATCGACTTCACATTGATATCCCACTCGAAATGGGTGAGGAAGAAGCGCGCATTGCTTCTATTCAAATTCTAGGACTTCTCGCAGATCATGATGACAAGGCGATTATTCTAAATGCTATCGGCATTCAAGAAATCAATTATCGTCTTGGGCACGATGATGATCGTCAAAAGAGTAATTATTTAATCAAGAATGAAAATGGTCATGTAAACAACAAAAAGTCAAAGATTGTTGTTCCAAAAATGGATCAAATCGAAGCACTGCAAACTTTGACAAAACTTGATGAAGAGCTTGACATACAATAACTAACATGGTATAATAATACCAACGCGCCGTGGGAGGTCAGCATCTCAGGACGACTTATAATCGTCTAAGCACAGGGGCAGCACCTGTACGGCGTATTATGACAGATGATGAAAAGGATAAGTTGTTTGAAGATATAAACTATTCACTAAATACCATGATTGGTCTTTTGGTTGTTAGTTTATTGTTACAATGTGTGGTGTTGGGTTTTGTTGGGTTTTATATTCTTAGCATCATTGGTTGAATAACGCCCTAATAGATTAACTGGCTAAATCCCTGCCCTTTCAAGGCAGTGAGTCGGGGTTCGAGTCCCCGTTAGGGTATTGCGTAGTATCAGTTGAGTAGCGCACTCAGAGGCACACTAGATTTGCTGTAAAGCAAAGTGAGAAAAAGGTTCAAGTCCTTCGCTACGCTTTTATTCTCTGATAGCTCAGCAGGTAGAGCGCAAAGCTGTTAACTTTGATGTCACTGGTTCGATCCCAGTTCAGAGAGTTTATGGAAGACATTAAAACTAGATTGCATCAAGCAGCAATAAATACAAATGATTTGAATCTATCCCATCTTCTTTCAGAAGCAAGAAGTAAAATTGAATTTTTAGAAATTCAAAATAAAGAACATATTCGCAACAGAGAAGAATATCGTACTCTTTATGGTTGGGGCAGAGGCAAAGATGAATGATGCCACTTTAGCTCAGCGGTAGAGCTATGCTTTTGTAAAGCATGGGTCGTGAGTTCGAATCTCATAGGTGGCTTACGGGGTGTAGCACAGCTTGGTAGTGCGCTTGCTTTGGGAGCAAGAAGTCGTTGGTTCAAATCCAGTCACCCCGATTGGAGATTATTATGACACTTCCAAATGAATGGTTCATATCAATGCGTAAGAATCGTGAATTTCTTTTCGATTTGCTAAATCCAGAAAAGACTCCGCGAGTTCCTAGTGAAGTTCGTAAAAGAGCATCTGAGTGCTTGAAACATTTTCCAATGAAACCAGAAATTGATGATTTGGAAAAAATGCACACAAATATGCACAAAGACAAGAACATAATTCTTGCAGAAACAAATAAGGAACTTCAACGAGTTGCAAATGAAATTCTTCTCGCACAATCATCGTTGAGCAGAATGTCCACTTCTCTTCAAAATTTTGTTAATAAGGATTCGCAATGAAAAATATTAAACCAGTGGGAAAGACAGTTCTGCTTAAACGAACATTCGGTGGCAGAAAGACTACCGAAGCAGGAATTATTTACGATGACAAGGTAACAAATAAAATGGTTTGGTCAAAGGTCGTTGATATTGGACCACATCTAACTGAAGATATTAAGATCGGAGATCTTGTTTTGTGGGATATCACAAAAATGAAAGGATCTCATAACGGTCTTGATATTGTAGATCAAGAATCCATTTATCTAGTTGACAGACCATAAATAAAAATGATATCGTTGATCTTTACAAACTACCCAACTGCACGGGGGTGCGAATCCCCCCGACTCCATTCAAACCTACGGGGTCGAACAGAATCGACGGGGGGATGTAAGTAATAGGGAGATATCCGAGAGGTAGTCAACAACCCTCGTTAAATGCCAAAGTTGGCACTTATAAACGCCGCTCCAATGCGTCGTGCTGCCTAAAGCAGTGGGGACTGGTCATCCCGCGACTGAATTGACTACAACCGCCACTGGCGGTTGTTTTTTTATTTTATAAATAAGTAAGTAAGTACCTTATATACTATGTTTAAATATAAGGAATGATAATGGAACAAAATTCTCAACAATCGGATTATGGACTAGATTTAGGATTAATTTTAGCTGGATTTTTTGGAGCATTGTTGCTTGCCCTCACTACAAAGAATCAAACACCGGGAAAAGCAATAACATCTATATTTGCTGGCGCAATATGTGCAAATTACCTTACACCAATAGTTTTGAATTTTATGCCAGAATATATACAAAACAATGGTAAATATGGAACTGCATTTGTCATGGGATTTATAGGATTAAAATCATTGGAATTGATATATGATTTTGTTTCAAACAAGATAAAAGCAAAAAAAGGAAAGATAAATATTGACATCAATGTGTAATTGACTATAATGGAGATCTAAAATGCCAAGAGAAGTAAAACGATCAGAATTGATTCATGTTCAAACAACCAGAGATGGTAGATGTATTGATATGTTTCTTTCTCTCAAAGAAATTGAAAAAGGTATTGATCGATTCATAGATCCAAAAAATGAAAATATTAGGCCATCAACATGTTGTACATGTTGGCCTATTGATAAACCCCCAAAGTGTACATTTTGGGATCGTATAATGTTTAGATGTTCAGAAAACAAGGAGTAAATATAATGGAAGTGAAGATTATTCGTTTGGTAAGTGGTGAAGAAATTATTTCAAATACAACAATTAATGAAGACACAGTAACTCTTAAGGATGCGGCAGTTCTTATTCCGTCTCCAGAAGGAAAGTTGCTACTCGCGCGATGGATTCCATACGCAAATACAGAGAGTGGCGTAATCATCGAAAAGAAAAATATTGTTTTCATGGTAGATCCACAAAAGGAACTAGGAGATCATTACACATCTGTAATTGTAAATAATCTTGTAGTACCGGGTAAAAAGATTGTAGATCCCACTGGAAATTCAAATCTCAAACTTTCGGTTTAACCCTTGACACGGGACACCTATTGTGGTATAATAGGTGCATATTCCCGTAGCTCAGTTGGATAGAGCAACGGTTTTCTAAACCGTTGGTCAGTGGTTCGAGTCCACTCGGGAATGCTTATGACAAAAATAATGAAAACATTTAGAATCACCAGGCCTGTCAAGTTGTATCGTTGGTGTCCAGAATTCAAACTTATGAAAGGAAGAAATATGCTAAAGAATCGTAATCTTATCGTTGGTCTTGCCAGTGTAGGGCTCTTCGCAAATCTTTTTGTCGCGTTTGCGGGAGATAATCTCGCAGATAACACGGCATCTCTTTTCGGCAACATTGGAATTGTTGCTCTCGCCCTTGGTTTTATTCTGTCAGTTATCGGACAGAAGTGCGAAGCAGAAGCACGATCAGAGCGTGACGAAATCTATCGTGATTTTGATGCTGTCTATCGTTATGTTGATGATACCGCGCGAGATATTCGCGATGACATTCGCGACTGTTCAAAGTCAGATAAGTGCTGTGTTAAGAAGTGAAAATGATAAATAAAGGTTGATGATACAAGTTACCTATACTTACTCCTTTTTGGAGTTAAGTGGTAAACCTAAAAGATTTTTAGAAAATCAACCTGACTGTACAATAAAGGGTTACGGTGTCTCTACGGATACCGTAACCCTTTGTGTTTTATATGAATCTTCTAGTTCATATGAATCTATTTCTCAAAAACTAAAAACAAAATTTAATTTAGATTCTACTAGAAAAAAATTAATTTAAAAAGATCTACCAAAGAAATTATTCTTAACTACTCCACCGTTTCTTAATACAGTTCCATTTGATGTTGATAGCGTTGACAGACTATTTGCAATAGCATTCGTAGCTTGTGCTAATGTGGCGGTAGTATCTTGTACAGCAGACAAGTTTGTATCGGGTGTTCTACAGAATGTACCTATTGTCACTTCTGTGTTTATTTGATTCTTAATATTTGATCTTAATCTACATTGAGTGATTGTATTATTATTAGTACAAGCAATTATAACATTGTTTTGTATTTCTATACAAGCACCTACGCCTATCGCTTTGTCTTCCAATACATCTGGAACATAGTTAAATGAATCGATTGTGGAGGCGTATACGGTCACTACAGTTTCTGTGCTTGTGAGATCTAAACTCTCTAATAAGTCTTCCAGAATAATATATTCATTTCCGTCAGAATCAATATTTATTTCTGTAATTTTAGATGGTTTAGTCATTGTGTTTATTTTGACATAATCGCCAACTTTAACACCAAGATAATTGAATGAGTTTTTTGTATTAACACCAAATCTGTTTTTAACTATGGTTTTTTGTTCATCTGTAGTGTTTAAAGATGCAGATAAAACATATGGAATTTGTTCAAACTTTAACTTATCATATCGATTTATAGAAGCAGATAATCCATTAACACTAACTACATCGGCAGATACGACTCCATTTGCAAACTTTCTGAATGTATAGGTTCCGCTTACATCTGCTGTTTTTTCTGAAGTAGGATCTTTATAATAACCATTTATTATGTAAATGGTTGTTCCTGGATCGATTTGTGTAAAGAAATCACTAACTGTTTTTTCTGCATCAGCATTTGTTTGATTGCCATAGTCAATCAAACACTTTGTATTTCCACTGTAATATATTATGGTTGGAGTAGATGTTAGACCACGATTAATGCTATTTGCTTCGGTCTTTTTATTTTCTATAACCAATCCATAGAATACACCACTACGAACTAGTATAAGTTTTTCTTTACTAAGTTTTTTTACACCAACCGATGTTGTGTTTTGTCTATTTCCCATTAACTACCAATGTATGATATTGTAGGTGTTCCTGCTGCTGATCTAGCATAGATCGATCCCATGCTGGCAACTTCTATATAAATGCTTTCTCCCGGACTTAATACATATCCTGATGTATCGGAAACCGTAAGTGTATTTCCGATATAGATGTCTGCTGTGTTTGTTCCCAATGATTTTAATGTAACACCAACACGAAGTGTATCTGTAGATATTAATGCAGGTGTTGTGCTTAAAACCTTTTGACCAGCAATAATTCTTGAAGGTCTTGTAATTGTATTGATATTTACCTTTGCACCAGATCCTGATGAATTTATTAGATTCAATACATCTAGCGTATATCTTGTATTTGATGCAACTGTATTAATACTTGAATTTAATACATCCATTTCATCAATTAATGCTGCATCATCAATCTCTACAGGACCAGTTACTTCTACTGGAATAGCAGTGAGAGCACCAATTTCTACTGCTCCTCCTGCTAGACTTCCTTTGATCGTAAGTGGATATCCAGTTCCTGTATAACCCTGAACTTGCAATGGTCCTTGTGTATTTGTTACACCAGTTGTTGCAGAAACGGTAACACTAAATGTAAATCCGCTGTTTGTTACTGCTACCTTTAGTGCGTCACCAGAAATACCAAGAGGAGTTCCATTAATGTTTAGATTTGTTTCAACATATGTTGAACCGTTTGGACCATATACTGCAATAGAATCTGTCGCTGCAAGTATTTGCAATCCACCACTGATTCCAACATTTCCAACAACAGTTACACTGTCAGTAGAACTTGCAAGTCTTCTTCCACCAGTTACTGCAATTGCTGTTGCTCCGCTGATGCCAAATACTGCGACATTGTTTAAAATATTAACATAACCAGTAACACCTACTGATGTTCCTGATGTTATTCCTTGAATTCTTCCAGATATTGAAACAGCAGCATCTGATGTAAAAGTAGAACCCTTTACAATAACAGAAGATGTTGGATTTGTTTTGACTAAGAATTCTCCAGTTCCTGCAATAGTTCCAGAGACAGGAACTGTAGTTCCTGTTATTCCATAAATCTTAACTGGTGTTGGGTATGCTTCACTTACTCTGTAAGTGTAGTTCTCATCTCCCCAAGACATCTTTGAAATTTGAGCGTGTGCTGCACTGAATCCTACAGATCCGCTAGTTCCATAATCTGTTGCGATCACAGCTGTACCACTAGAGATCGTAATTTCAATATTGTCAGCAGTATATGGCATATTTATTTCCTTTACTTTTATATATACTAGTGATTGACATCAATTTTAATCAGTGTATAATTACACCATATGATATTTAACATCACAAAAGAAGAATTTTCCAAAAGAGTGGAAAATTATGTAAAATCAAAGAACAGCACATACATGGATGCGGTTATTCATTATTTTGAAGAATATTCTTATGATTTTTCCATGGCTCCAAAGTTGCTGTCTCAACCTCTTTTAGAAAAAATAGAACAAGAAGCAAGAGATTTAAATTTTTTACCTAAAATTAAGAATAAATTGCCTTTCGGTTGACACGGAGGCATTTCATAGTAAAATACAGAAGTGGGGAGTTCCCACTGAGTAATAAGACCGAAGGAGATCTTCGGGGAAAGTAGGAGTTATGGGTTCATTTGGAGATTTGAAGAAGAAGTCAAAGTCTGGTATTGAAGATCTTATTAAGAAGATGGAAGATCAGACCAAGGCAAAGGATTATAAGGATGATCGCTTTTGGCGACCAGAGCAAGATAAGTCTGGAAACGGATTTGCAATTATTCGTTTTCTTCCACCAGTAGACGGAGAGGATGTTCCTTGGGTAAAGATGTATAACCATGCATTTCAAGGACCAGGTGGATGGTACATTGAAAACTCTCTAACATCGATTGGTCAAAAAGATCCAGTTGGAGAACTAAATAATCAACTTTGGAATTCTGGTCTTGAATCAGATAAGGATCTTGCACGAATTCGCAAGCGTAAGTTGACTTATATTGCAAACATTTATGTTGTTTCTGATCCAGCAAATCCACAAAATGAAGGAAAGGTTTTCCTTTATAAGTTTGGAACCAAGATCTTTGAGAAGATTCAGGAAGCAATGAAACCTGAATTCAACGATGAGGAACCAATCAATCCATTTGATTTCTGGAAGGGTGCAAACTTCAGAATCAAGATTCGTAAGGTTGGTGGTTTTACCAATTATGATAAGTCCGAGTTTGATTCTCAATCTGTTCTTTCAGATGACGATGCTAAGTTGGAAAAGATTTGGAAATCTCAACATGCACTTCTTCCTCTTGTAGATGCATCAAACTTTAAAACATACGAAGAACTCAAGTCTCGTATGTATGAGGTTCTTGGTGGAGATGTTCGTGGAACTGCTCCATCTTCTCAGAAGACAGCAGAGGATGTTGCTGATGAGTTGACGGAAAAGAAACCATCTTTGAAGTCAAAGAAACCCGTAGAAGATGATGTTGACGAAGAGTCAGATGCTCTGAGTTATTTTCAGAAACTAGCAGAAGACTAATATCAAAATTCTCTCTTATCCTAGAACAGTCCTCCAGTTTGGAGGATTGTTCATTTTATTGACAAATATTCCTATCGTACTGTCTCCACTGTCGTTGAGACTTGATAATTTATTTTTTTGTATGAATGACTGATTTGCAGAACTAAAAATGTCTTGTAAATAAGATGGTCCCTCTTTCATTTCGTACTCAGTTTCACCATCTTCTCCATCATTTGTATCTTTATTTTTCTTCAATTGAAGTAACACTTCATCTATTCTTTTAATTTCCATCTCTCGTTTTCTTGCTGCTTCTCTTATATTTTTTTCATTACCATCAATGTTAGATCTTTCATTTGAAACTTCAAGAGATCTTGCAGAAGAATATTGTTGTGTTACATTTGTAACATTTGCAATTGACATTTTAATTGCATTCTGTGGAGAGTATGTAACTCTGTTTAAATCCGCCAATACCGTATTTGTTATATTTCTGACAATATTTAAATTTTTAATAAATGATTTATTTTCTTTTCTTATATCAGAATATTGAAATTTAGAAACTTCGGTATTGTTGAATTCGTTAGAACCCAGAGATCCTATAGTTGCAGATTGACTCACCATTTCAGGAATAATGGAATATCCCTCATCATCATATTTTCTGTACACCGTTTGTAGATATTCTCTATCTCCTAATACCTTTTCTCCAGACATTTGAGAGTCTTGAGGTGAGTTTTTTTTTATATCTGCTGGATTTGTAGTTGTTTGTAATACATTGTTTACTATGGTTTTTGTCTCATTCAGTTGATTCAACTGAGGACTTTGATTTCCATCAATGTTAATATTGACATTGATGTTATTCGAATTTCCACCAGTTTCAACATAGTTTGAACTTTCTTCTTTTGGAAGTTCAACATAATTTGAAGATTCAGATGTTGTTGGCAAAACATTCAGACTTACATAATCTTTCAATTCAAGATTTGCTATTTTTCTTTTATCTGTTGTTTCATCCATATCTCTTATCTGCCTTTGCTTGTAGTGTCTTTAGATTCTGTTCCTCTATATACTGCCTCAGTTGTTCCACATATAAGTCTCTTTCCCAAGGTATCATGTTTTCTATATCAAATAAACTTTTATCTTGAATGTGTGAGAGATTAAAATTTATTTTGAAAACACTGTTTAGACTTATGTGACTGAGGCTTATAGAAAAAAATCTTTGATTCCCTTAATTGCAATTTCTCTCTCTTTACCATCTGATGTTTTGTATTTTGCCTTGAACTCTATTCGTGGCATCGTTTTGATAAAATCTGTCAGTTTTAAGAATTGCTCTTTTGTTAATAAGTCTATAAATTCTTGAACTGTATTCTTTGATACTAACGAAACATCAATTACATCATTTGGTGTTTGTATTTCTTTGATACAATTTATAATAAGATCATAATAATCAAAGTTTTCCGTTTCAATAAAATCAGCAAGTGTTGGATACTTCATTTTAACTAAAATATTATTTGCTAATTTTATTTCTGTTTTATGTTCTTGATTATATGTCGGTTCAAGTTCATCCAAATTAATTTCTAATTTTATTTTTTCTTGCGTCTCCGGACAAACTATTGTTGGTGTGGTTATTTCTGCCACTGATTTTGCTCTTAGTTTTAAGAAGAAATATTCAATATCAAACATCGGTAGTTGTTTGACATCTCCTGTATAATCAAAACAATTTTCAATCAACTTTCCTATTGTTGTAAGAAAATCAGCATTTGAACCAGTCTGATTTCCTATTAATAACATTTTTTCTTCTTTTACGGTAAATGGTCTAAACGATATAGTTTTCTTAGTTGAAGGTTGTTTTAAGGTATACCTTGGCAAAGAATCTTTCATAAAATTAAATAATGAATTCATAATGTTCCTCAAATATATGCATAGCTGTTGTATTGAAATCCTACATTGAAAGTAGCGTAACCAGATCCATCTGCTGCCATTGCCATTGGAGTTATTGATGCTGGATATGCTTCAAATAATACTATTTCTTTGTTTGTGCTTTTATCACTGGCGTTCAATGCTCTTATATTTATTGTTCCAGTTCCATTTACATAATTAATATAGTCTCCATATTCACCAAAAGTAGCATCGCGAGATACTGAGTTATTTGATAAGGAGTTAATTAAACTTACTCCTATATTTTGTTGTTCTTCCGTTGTTGCTTCTAGATTGTTATTTCCTGCTGACTCTACAAGAGCAGAATTACCAGTTACAAGTTTTGATGCTAATAGATTGTTCATCCATCCTTCAATGTATGTTCTTTCCAACCAATCCTGATACACAACAAATGTCATACTACATTGAGTATATGTTCTTTTTACAGGAATCTTTCTTGATGGACCCCATATATCATGTTCGTAAAACTGAAAGGCACGACCAGGAATTACAACGGTCAATGGATAGCAAACTAGAGGATCACTGCCACTATTAAGTGTGACCTCGTACATTGCTGCTATTTGAGGTCCACCCCGTGAGATTACATTCTCTCTAAAGGATGTTATGGTATCTACTATGCTATTTCTTGCCATTGAATAACTCTTTTTCTGTTAAGATTATAAACTTCCAAGAATGCTTATCGCAGAATGATTTTGCTGCTTCCCACTTACTTTTATTTATAGCAAAAGTAATATTTTCATTAATTAAAGATCTTTTACTTTTTCTTTTTCCAGCAACTGGTTCTTTTGTCTGTTTGTATGGTTTTATCTCAACCACCAAAGTTTCTACTATTCCTTCTTTATTTTTCTTTTCGATTATAAAGTCGGGAAGATATAGATGAGGCATATTATCTACTGGGGAGACATATGGTATTTTTAATGTCTCAAACGACCATCTTAGCACATTTTTATTTTCATCTAAAAACTTACAAAACTTTCTTTCCCACAAGGAACGACAAATTATTTTATTTATGTCACCTATATATTTTGTAGTGTTTTTTGGAATAAATTTGGTTTTATAGGGCATTATAAAAATATTTAGGGAAAATAATGGCACAAGCACCAAATACAGTTGGCAATCAAGCAAATATTGCATCCATATTGGAAAGAACAGGAACTCTTATATTCCCAAACAAAGAGGATGTAAGAGCTTCTATTCCACTTTGGATGAAATTTTATTGCTATGAGTATGCAAATAGTGCCATAAATCGCGTGGCAGCGAATGTTAGGTCAAATGGAGATTTATCGTTTCCAACACTTTCAAATTTAAAGACACAAATAATAGTGCCAAGTCCAGTTAGATTTGAAACTGATACTTCCATAAACTATAGCAGTCAACCCACATCCGCAATTACATCATTACCAGCAGTTGTTCAGAGTTTATTTTCTGTTTTAAAATCAATCAGTCCTGAAATTGAATACACAGCAGATACCATAGGAGAAGCTGTAAATAAAATAGGAGATGCTATATCTTTAGCAGAAGCAGGAGTTGCAAGTTTTGGATATGGTCAAAATCTAACTCTCCCAGACATCAACGATGTGGTATATTATCCATCTGGTCCTCATAGAAGTTTTAATGTTACTCTTGTTTTGCCATGTTTAACTTTGGAAGATTCTAAGAGTGCGAGTGATATTGCAATGTCATTTGAATCACTTGCGCTTCCCACAATGAGATCATTGGGAAGTTTGAGCACTAGCAAGTTTTATCATCCTCCTCTTTGGATATTTGGAGTTGGACCGATTGATTCTCTTAGATTTGATACGAGTTGGTCTGGTCAACCACAATTATCTGTATTGGCAGCGGTAAAGGTAAAAAGAACATCACTTGATGTGCCATTTTTGACTGCAATATCAAAAGATGGTTTGATCAAACCATCAGTGTATTCTATAGGTCTAAAATTCATAGAACTTGAACCAGCATTTAGAGTTACAAAACCAGGAAGAGAAGTCGGAACAGATATCACAAACAGATCAGGGGCAATACTTACTTTTGGAAATATAATTCCAAAAATAACAACTTAAGGTTAATATATGTTATTTAAAAATTACGATCAAATTACATATAAGATAGGTAAAAGAACTGTAACGGTATCTGATATTTTTAAACATATATCATTTGATGTTCAAAATTCAAGTTCTAATGCTTTCTATGATTATTATATTCAAGATGGAGAAACACCAGAAAGTGTTTCCTTGAAAATGTACGGTTCGACAGCATACTCATGGATAGTTCTCATGGTTAATGCAATTGCTGATCGAAATTCTGAATGGTTTTTGACACAAGAAAAATATACACAATCAAAACAAGAAAATTATGGAGGAGATGCTTTTTATATTGCAACTCTTCCAGACATAAGACGAGGAGATATTCTCGTAAAGGTTACTGCTACCTCTGGAAATAGTGCAACAACTGTTAGTACCTCACATTATAGAGTCATCAAAGACTTTGATCTTAATTTGAGAAAAATAAGAGGTGCAGATGGTGTTGGAACATTTGTGTCTGGAGATAATATTCTATTTGCAAGATATAATCCAGAAACAGGAGCAGTAAGCACTATAGAATTTTCTAACACAGATTTAGAACCAGAAACAACAGACTATACACCTATTCTATTTACAGAAAAATATGAAACTAGCGTTGATTATTTTTATACAGAACCAGATTCATCAACTGATTCAAAATTAATAATCAATCCATTTAAAAATGTAGTCAATGGCGCAACTGCTCCAAATGTAAGCACATCTACAATATATACCGATAGTTCAGATACCACTACTCTTGAAAATTTTGCAAACACTTTGATTTACAAATATTCTAATTTAAGTGGTGTTAATTATGGGTATAGCAAAAAGACTGTTGATGAAACACAATTTGAAGAATACATATCTAAACAAAAAATAAAAGTATTGAGATCTGAATATTTGTCATCAGTCGTAGCGACTGTAAAAAATGCTTTAGCATCAGAAGAAGTCGGAAAAACATTCCGAGTGGTAATATAAAATGAGTAAAGAAATAGAATTTAAGACATTACTTTCCGTATTAAGTGCTCAAGCAGAGAATCAAGCACCAGGTTCTGAACCATCTGGAAAAATTCTTAATATAGAATCTAAGATAGAAAAAATTGAATTATATAAAATCGATTTTCGTGGAGATAAAGAAAACTCATTTTTATTATTTCCATGGGATCCAACAGTAACTGTTAAATCACCATTTTCTTCTTTGGTGTTTAAAGAATCTATGTACGATATATTTATTTTTGGATCTATGATCGTATACGATACAAGAAATTGGGTAGATGAATTTTTATTTCAAGGAAATGAATACTTAGAAGTTCAATTCAAAATAGGAAAATCAGAAGACCTAGTCACTTTTAAATTTTACATATACAACGCTAAACAAATAAACGATGAAGCTTCATTGATGGAAACAAATGAAGCAGATGAACGACCCATCGCGTGGAAATTAGAATTTGTAAATTCCAGAGCATTTTCTGAACAATATTCTGGCCATATAGACTTGATAGAATCGACACTTGGGATGGTGGATGTTTTGTCTGTTAGTGAAAATCAGGATACAGAACCCTTTGGAACAAACGGAATAATCAATAGAATAATAGAAAATACTGCTGAAAAAATATACCAAATAGACAGTTCTGATATTGGTGTTTGGTTAAAGTCAAATTATTCAGCATATCCTTGGTTAAAATCTAAGTCTACTTTTAAATATAATCAATTACTTCGTTATCTTAGCAATTATGCTTATGATAAAAAACTAAAACTTGCTGATTATTTTGTATGGATCGATAGAAATGGATGGAACTTTAGATCTGTAACTAAAATGTTACATGAAAACAGTGGTGTAACTGGAGATTCTTTAGGCGCGTTGAAAGACCCAGTAGATGGATTTATAATCACAGTAGATACAACAAATCCAAATAGAATTTTATCATTACAAGTAATTCAACAATATAACTTTCAAAAATTACTAGACTCTGGTGCTATATATTCACATTATTTTTTACATAATCCTGTTTATTATGGACCAGGATCTCAGTTATATGATACATCATATCAAAATAGCGATCTAGCGTATGTAGATTTTACAACAAATAATAGAACAACTAATATTACATTAAGTGATTATGATTTGTTGGATCAGTTAGTAAATATCTATGATGCTGTTGAATATTATTATGATAAAGTTCCTTTAGGGTTAAATAATAACCCAAAGAATATTACAAAATATAATGATTCAACTTACTCTGCATTTAGCATAGCTAAGTATCGTAATAATGTATCAAGTACATATTATGATGATAATGTTTTTGGATTCTTTAATAAAAACTTTTTAAATTCTCCATTTAGTCAAGAATGGACCAAATATATTCAAACTGATATAACTGGTCAGTGGGATTCAGTTGCATATCAACCACAATTTGATATGGTTGGTTGGGATTTTGAAACATTTAAAAAAATTCATTTTGATATAAGAGATAATTTAATTGCTAATCGCACAAAATATGCGAGATTAAAATCTATAAAAAGAAAATGGGAAGTGTATAGATGCACGATATGTTGTCACCAAGATGGTGCTCTTGGTTCAACATATGATATCAATCTCTTACAAAATCCAGGTCCAATAAACGGTTACACATATAATGCATTGTTTGGAGCAACTGGAATATATGGGGATAAGGATGATGAATATAGAATTGTAGCAGCAGGATCTTTTACTGATTTATTAAACTATGATTCTGGAAGCACACTATTTGAAAGAGGTCTTACACAATCATACGATTTAACAAAAGAACCATACAATGAAACAATTGGTCAATTCTATAATTTGGTAGGTCCAAATGCTCCTGCTGCATATAAAAAATATGTAATAGAAAGAGCAACAAAACTATATGATATTGCTATTACCGAGATCACGGATAGAATTTCAAAGTTAGAGCAATTCATTAATGTAAATGCTGCAATTTATAAACAAAAAGCAGATTTTGTATTTTATTCTTCATTAATTCCAAAGAAGTCTGAAAAATATAGACCGATAGAATTACTCACTGATGGATTTAAATATATTGGCGATGAAGTTCCTGGAGAACAAATACCAGAGTGGCCTATCGGAGAATATGAATTTGGTCATGTCCCATATAATTCAATACCACCAAACTATGGTATAGCACAAGTTGTTTTTAGCACACCACCATTAACTGGTTTTAATGGTCAAGAAATAACATTCAGATCTGTTGTTGGTGGTGATACTCCATGTGGTTCTCAGGGTGGAGCAAATGATAATTGTGAAGGATCGGTATTTGCATGTAGAAAGTGTAGTGGTACAATATCATACAGTGGTCCAATCTGTGTTCAGATTGATCCTGTTGATACTTATCTGGAAAGAATAGAAAATGCTAGAATAGCATGTGAAGGAATTCCAAAAGACTGCAATTCTAATTTTGAAGAGTTGACATGTGAAGCTGCTTTTTACTCTTTACCACAAGGAGATCCTTGTATTCTTTTACAAAATCCAAATTGTGGTCCTGTTCTGGGTGCAAATGGATGTAACTCAACTCAAGTTGCATGTTGTACAACAACCGGTTGTGGTTGCATGTCGCCAGCAGAATGTGAAGCATATAATGGAACTGTAAAACCAAATGGATGTGAAGGTTGTGAATGTGGTTCTGATTATGAATTGTGCAGTAACGGAACTTGTAGAGAAAGTTGCGATGATGGTGGTGGGGGTGGTGGTGGACAAGGTCCACAAGGCCCTCCAGGCCCTCCAGGTCCACCCGGACCTCGCGGTCCAACTGGTCCAACTGGTCCAACTGGACCTGGAGTTGGTCCAACAGAAGAAGACATTCGAATTCTAGATCCAGTGGCGTTAAAAGACTGTTCACGCGATCCGATCATACGAGGATACATCAAATATATAAATCAAGAAATTCCAACTATAAATCAAGGTGCATTATCTCCAATATACAGTTATGCTGCTCCTTATTTGTGGAGAACATTGAGTCCAAATACTTTGTCTGATTGGTCATTCTATGATTATGGAACAGATAAAGATTTATTTCCTGCAATAACAAGTCAAGAAATTTTACAAAATACAAAAGCATGTCTGTCAGTTGGATATTGTTATAACACAACATGCTTGAGTTCTTCTGCCATAGAAGCATTGAGAAGAACATCCATAGCAGAAGTTCAAATTTTAAAAATTGAATTGAAGTTATTGCAAGATCTAAAAAGTGCAATTGTTGAAACTTACTCAAACGAATGGGAACTTTCATATACAAACTGGTATAATAGAAATGCATTTTTCTTTTCGAAAAAACCAGGAGAGAATGTATTTAAGAATCAAGAGAGATCTACAGTTCAATCTCCACTTTCTTTACAAAATATTAAAAAGATAACAAGAAAAGAAATTAGAAATAGTAGATATGAACTCTTATCTAAATCTTCTGGTATAACTGGAGCATCATATTCTGATTGGAAATATCAGATATATTATGGAGGAAATACTGGATCTACTTTCCATCCACATTACAATCAAAGATACAAAAAATATGGATCAACAGAACAATCATATATTAGTTCTAGAAAACCACATGTTTGGTTTGCTGTATCTGATTCAGATGATACAGATGCTCAATCATCATTTGTTGATCAAACATCATTTAATGTAACTGGTCCAAAATATGTTGCTTTTGAAAATCTACAAGAATCATCAATTCATGTCGGTGTTTTAGATACAAATTATATTACAAATAAAACTCCAGAAAAATATCAAGACTTTTATTATTATGGATTTGCTCAGTCTGATTTGCAAATTTTAAGTAATACTGCAAGCGATTTCAAAAATACATACAATTTTTACGATACAAAGGATAAAAAACCACCAGATATTAAGAAAGAAGAAATAACATCCTATGTTCGAGTTGATTTTGAAAAACCAATAGGACTGGATAGATCAGATGATTTCCCAAATGGATTTGTTCGTGATGCGGGATCTGAATATTTCTTGCCATACCTTGTAAATCTAACTGTTGGTCCAATGGGTAGACAGGGAGTTAAATATAATGCAGCAGTAATTGGTATGGACCCTTTTGGATTTGATGTTGCAGTTAAGAAGATAAAGGATGAAATTCCAACAAATAGAAAATTACAGGGAGTTGATAAGGGCAATTATTATAAGTGGTGGAATCATGATACTGGTTCTGTCTTAAATAATTCTGAATATTTGTCAACCGATTATAATGGAATGGACTTATGGCCTGAAGCAGTATTTGAAACACAATTCCCATATTACACATTTGATCCAATGCAAAACGATCTTCATGGTGGTGGTTATGATATGGATTACCATATGGGTGGTGGATATTATTTCGAAAATGATTCTCAGGACTGGATGGAATCATTATATCACTATGGTGTAAGTTCAGGAAAACAATTTGATCCTCTCTATAGATCTTCTGTTCTTGGTTCGTTTATTTTACCAAACAGTTATAGAAAATTGAAACCACATAGATCTTGGTGGTCTTTCTTTGTACCAAGAAATCTATTCATTCCAATAAGATTTGCAAATATTATGAAGTCTCCAAACACAAAAGCAAGAGATATGTTTGGAGGAAAGGCTATCTTTACAATTTCTTCAAATTACTGGAGAACATGGTATGGCAGTGAATTCCAAGATTGGTTAGGATTAAATAATTCACAACAGACAAAAGATTTGATTTCAACACAAGCACCAAATATGTCAATATTTGTGGATAATGAAGAAACAGCAGAGTATGTTGATGTGACAAATGCTACCTTTACTGGTTATTTTAGAGAATCGCTGATGCATTATCTTGCTGGTAGTTATAATCTTTATAGACCAAATCTAGTTGTTGAGGATTTGTGGAAATATGATTTAAGCGGTGAAACTGAATACGGACTTGTGACTCCACCAGTTGATGCTGAGTATGATTTCTTTGATCGCAACTTCTCAATACAATTTACAGTTTATTCTAGAGATACATTAAGATCGTGCAGTGAAATTGGATTAAAATGTGCAAATCCAAATGCTATTCAAAATGGATTAATTACATCTTCTGGATGTACTTTACCAAATGATCCATATTGCAACTGTCCAGCAAGATATTTAATGCCATCTGAACCAGAACCATCATATTTGGAATTGCATGAGTTGTATAATAAGATAAGCGAATGTGCATTAATAGAAGAAGTTTTAGGTCCAGATTATCTTGGATGTGAGTTTTCTAATCCCACCTCTTCGTGTAGTTGTAACTGCCCAGAACAGGGAAAGAAATTTCATGAGTATTTAATGATTAATAGAATGTATGCAACTTTCTGGGGAGCTCCTCCAGAATTGCCACTGGCAAGACTTTCTCAGACAACTTTGTTGGAAGCACAAAAAATTAAGATAACCATTGCTCCAAATGAAAAAATTAACATAGGTTCTATCGTAGAATTGATCATTCCAAACGATCTGCCAGAACTAACATACCGAGAATACAAGGGATTGTCAGGAAAATGGTTTGTTTCTGAAATAGAACACAATTTCATAGGACAATTGAATCATGTGTTTGTTGTAACTCTTGCAAGAAATGAAATTCCATATTTAAATGATATACCTCAAGATCCAAAAGCAATTTTTGGAAAATTACCACAAAAAGAATAATAAATAATAATAATGCTACAAACTAGGCAAACATATACAGACATTCCGTTTTTCATAAGCAGAAATGCCTTTACGAACGACTTAAATAAGATTAAAGATTTAAGTGCAATAAGGCAATCTTTGAAAAATATAATTTTGACAAACGCTGGAGAAAGATTTTTTGATAATCGATTTGGATGCAATATCACAAGTTCTTTGTTTGAAAATTATACAATGGAAATGGTTGTTGCATTACAAAGCAGAATTGCTGTAAACATTGGCACATACGAAAATAGAGTTTCAATTAATGATATTAGAGTTGTAAACGATGCTGAGAATTATTCTATAAATGTTGTGGTTGATTTCTCTATACCAGATTTTGGAATAAAAGACACAATAACAATACCAATCACAAGGGATAGATAATGGCAGCAAATACACCAACAACACTTGGAAATCTTGAATTTTTTGATATCAAAACAAGTCTTACAGACTTTTTGAAAAATCAATCAACTTTCAGTGGATATAATTTTGAAGGTAGTGCGATGCAATCCATTATCGATTTGCTTGCATATAATACATTTTATTATGCATATTATGCAAATATGATCAATGCTGAGGCATTTTTAGATAGCGCACAAAAAGAAGATTCTGTAATATCTCTGACCAAACCTCTAGGATACACAGTTCCATCAAATAAATCAGCAAGGGCAAAAATTATAGTAAGTGGTTTGGGTGCTTCTACAAAAATAACGGCAGGAACATCATTTAGAACAACAAATGAAAATGGAATTGCATTTACTTTTTATAATCTAGAAGATGCAAATGTTTTAGATGGTGTATCTGAAGAATTTTACATATACGAAGCACAAAGTTATGTTTCATTTGATGCAATACCAAATTTTGACTTTGACACACAAAACATAGTAATTGCTGATGAAAATTTTGATTTAGACTCTATTAAGATAACCAGTGTTGAAGATGATATACAGTATGTTTGGACAAGAGTTAACAACATAGGTTATGTTTCAGATATAAATCAAAGAATATATTTTATTGAAAGAACAAATAATGGATTCAAGATTCAATTTGGACCAGCAAATTCTCTAGGAAAAGAAATAGACGAAACTGTAGACATTCTGACTGTAAGATATGTAACTGCAAGCGGAACATCTGCAAATTTCTTATCTACCTTTACAGCAACTACAGGCACAGTTACTCTTGTAGAACAGTCAAGTGGTGGACTTGATGGACCAAATCTCAACACGGTGAGATATCTTGCACCAAAGTGGTTTGCTTCACAAGAAAGAGCAGTTACAGTCAATGACTATAAGGCACTATTATTAGAAGCTGGATTTTTTAATTCTGAAAGCGAATTTAGTGTTTTTGGTGGTCAGGATCTTTCTCCTCCAAGATATGGTAGAGTTTTTATAACATCAAATGTTTCTCCCTCTGCCGAAAATATTTTAGAATTCATAAATTTCTTGAGAGATAAAAGTGTAATTACTGTGTATCCTGAATATGTTCAGGCAAATTCGATTAATGTATATGTTGATTTTTCTTTCAGAATAAATGGATCTGCAAATAGAAATTTAATATTAAACACAGTTAAGACAATTTTTAATCAATCATACGCAAAACAAAATCAATACAATGTATCGTTCAGTTCTTCCGATTTTATTGCAGATTTACAAGCAGATGCTACAATAAACAATTCATTAATCATAAGTCCTGATGATTTCTTCTTGTTTGTCCAAAAAGACATGCAAGCAGGATCGGATTATGCATTTAATTTACAAAATGAACTATATGTTCCTCTCTTTACAAGAATTGATATAACAAATGATTTTACATCCGATCTTTCTCCTGTTGCAGACTCGAATGTCGCACTCGTAATGTATCTGACAAGCAATAGTTCTAGAGGAAATAAAGTAAATCTAGAATTATGGACAAAATCTACAAATGGAGATTACGAAACTAAAATTGCAGGAGATCACGGTTACTTTATTGCAAATAGTGGAGTAATCTATATCAAGAATGGTGTAATAAAGACAAATGCGACTTTAAATGTACAACTTCGTAAAAAGAACTTTGCGATGGGATTAAATAATTTAATATCATTTAACTACAGAAATGTAACGCTAATCTAATGTTATCAACTACACTCAATCCACAAACAGCAACTATTAATGCAACTATAGCAGCGAGCGTAGTTCCTGGTATAACATTTGAATTGTTGCAATTGGAATTTCAAGATTCGTGTGGCAGAATATATGACATAACAAGTCAAATACCTTTGTGGGTTAGACAAGAAAAGGCAGAAAAGATAGCAAGTAACATAGATGGCACAACCATCTATGATTTTGTACAAGCATACTATGATTGGTTGTATTGTGACAGTACATCTGGAGCAAAATACAAATTAAGTCAAAAATTTACAGATATTATTGATATCGATAATTGTGATTCTGATTCTTTGGAAAAACTTGCCACAGCATATGCTTCTGGGTTTCCTATAGAGAGCTTAGAGCGTTATGGAGGTATAGTCAAGGAAAGCAATCTTAGAAAATTTTTAAATCAAGTAAGAAGAACATTTTACCAGAAAAAATCAACAGAGGAAGGAATTCGATACTTCTTCCAAACTTTGTATGGCGTAGATGAAGATGATATTCATATTGATGTTCCAAAGAAAAACATATTAAGATTAAATGGTGGAAGATTCTATAGTGCTGATTTTACATTCCCAGGGGCAACTGGAACTTATGATGATCTTGCAACTCTAAGTGGAAGTTATCTCAATGGTTCTAGAATGCAGGATGGAAACTGGATTCAAGATTGGTCTTATTTGCTCAGTGTGGGTCTGGCATCATATGATTATAAAGAAACATATTTAAATATGGTTCATCCATCCGGAATGAGAATAGTCTTTGAAAGAAGACTTAGTGATTACCAAGGTCCAACATATGATGAAAATACATCTGTAATTTGTGAATATGGTCTTTTGCGACAATATTCTCCATATAAATTGTCCACCGATTATAGAACATATTCAAATAATATTCACATTGCAGCAGGATGGACTGCATATGCCGCAACCGAAGGAATAACACTATGTGGTCTTCCAAAAACAACAGGATGTAATGGATATACTGGGTTTTCTGGACCAACGCATCTATTTCCAAATTGGACCTCTCAATATGATACCTTTGATATTTTTAATATAAATATTGAAACGATGCTAGAGTTGTGTTATCCACCGGGCCTTGGTTCTCCAAATGCAGGAATTCCTTCATGCCCATCCCTTGGTTCATAATAGAGATATCATATGAGTATAAAAAGTAACAATGTAAAAACATTTATAAAAGATGCAGGAACAAAAAATCAATTATTTGTTTTTGCAGGATCTGATACTTCCAACACAACATCAAATTCAAACCAAAGCACAATAGATGTTTGGAGACAATCTGATTTTTCTGTTAGAGTTGGTCAAAATAGTTTAAGTCCTGTAGTTCCTAATATAAAATGGACACCAACAATTCCATACAGACCATGGTCATCAATTAAACAAAATACTGAAAATTACTACGCATACAACAATCAAAATGGATATGTTTATCTTTGCATATCAGATAACACAGACAATAGATCTGATTTGTTTGGAAATTTTGTTTCAAAGGTAAGACCAACACACACAACTGGAATTGTTCGATATTCGGATGGATATTCCTGGAAACCCCTCTATAAAATTACTCCAACAATTGAAAGATTTATAACATCAAAATGGATTCCAGTAATATCATTTGATACATTTGACAGCGATGACTTGCAAGTTCAACTACAACAAACAAGAACATTTTGTGATGATTCTACAACAACAGAAGTTGGAAAATGTGCTTTGTATTCAAAAAATGCAATAAGCACAGATGGAGATGATGGAACAATTGAATTTGAAAAGGGAGAACTTTTTACAGTTGCATATGATATAAAATGTAGTGATTGCTTTTATCTGTCAAAAAATAATGACTCTTTTGTTGGTGTTTTTTATTCAGATGGAGAAACTGTAGAATCAAATATTGATATTATTGACAAATATGATGAGATTGGTTCTCTGATCTCACAAAATAAATTATCAAGCGCATCACCTTATTATTACCTTTATGATGTAAACACAAACGATAACTTAGAAGAAGGATCGATTGTCAGTGTTTTCATAGACTTGAGTTCTTTTAGCAGAAAACAATTAGTGGCATTGGTAGAAAATCCAGAACTTACAGTATCAAGCAATTCTGGATCAGGGGGAAAAATTCGTCTTAAAACAATATTGCAAGACGATCAATATATCATAAATGGAATTGAGTTATTATCCGTTGGTTCTGGATATAAGGATATTTCAGTCACATTAGATTCTGGATATGTTACAGGCAATTTAGATACAACTTTATTTGTCTCTAAAATTGAAATAAATTTAGACACTATAGATGGATTGGCATTTGATCCAGTAACAGTATTGGATGCTCAACATGTAATGATTGATGCCAAAGTTGATACTTCATCATTTACAAGTGCTGGAATACAATTGCCAAATGAAATTAATTTCTTTGGTTTGGTGCAGAATCCATCAGGAATAAGTGGAGCTCCTAATGTTATATCTGGATCAAATTTAAATAAAAAATTAGACTATATTTTTAGAACCACAGTCAAAGCCACTGTTTCTGCTTCTACATCTTCTCAACTCCCAATAACAGATGAGTTATATGAGATAGCGTATGAAATACCTTATGAAAATACAACTGTGTCAAAAACAGCAAAAGATATAAAAATTGGAGGTACTGTTGCACTTACCAGTACCACCGAAAATGCAGAATTAAAAAATGTAGTATATGAAGAAAGTGATTTTTTAGTAAATCAAACACTAACTGGTTTAGCAAAGGGCTCACAGATCACAACTATTGTTGATAAACCAAGTTTTAAGCAATACTCTGGAAAAAACTTATCAACAACAAAACTCTCAGATCAGATCGTAGTTTCTGATGTAGATTCTGTAATTATTCGTATAAATATGGTAAAAGGAATGTAAAGTATGGAATTTGCCAATCAAATAAAGTCACCTTTACCATTAAAAAAATCCCCATACTACAGTAGGGCAACTGATAATTTCTTAACAAGTCCTGTCAGAAACTACTACATGATTGCATTTAATCCAGGATATGCATTGCAAGCATCCGAATTAAATGAAATGATTGAGTTATTTTTTATAAATCAAACTTTAAGTTCAATTGCACCTGCAAATTGGTATTTATACACTGGTGGAGCAGGAGCACCAAATCCTCCGTTTGCAACACAAGAATCTGTTGGTGGAAATACAAATGTAGTTCATACTGGAATGATACCATTTCATCCGGATCAAGTAGAAATAACCAACGCAAGGCAAACTAACGAAAACGGAAGAGACAAAGCAATAATTGACATTACAGTTTCTCCGGGTTGGTATTCGTGGCACGATCCAGAAAGTGGATTAATTTTCTGGATTTACAATGATACTGAGTTCACAGAAACTCTGGAAACAACCACAGCGAATACTACAACACCAGAATATATTGGATTTACCGTTGCAAAGGAAGAAATTTCTTGTTGCGGAACTGGTGATGATACAGAATGTTCTGAATTAAGAGACAACTCACAAGGAACAACATCCACATATAATACATGTGGTGCTGCCAGATTAAAACTAAGTATATCAAATGTAACTCTTGGTGATATAGACGAATCTTCTACATTTTCTGCATTTGCTAAGGTTACATTAACAGAAGAATTAGCAGATCCTCCAGCAATATCATTCCTACATTATACAGGACTACAAATTTATTATCCATAACATAAGGTAAAGCAATGGCATTTAATGATACAATCTCACAGTTAACTGGATCTTCTACATTTTATGATTGGTTCATAAAAGAAAATTCAGAAATAATTGCTAAATTAAATCAAGCAACTGTTTCTGGAGTAACTTTTACCGTCAATGGGGGAGTGGGAGTATCATACAATTCAACAAGTGGACTTGTTCAACTTTATGTTGGTGGTACAGTTTCGAACGATGTTAATTTTTTAGGAACTGTAAATTTTTCAAGTGATACCATCTTTCCCAACAAT
>Ga0315909_10001262_pt1 | contig 34120 bp, 27 predicted proteins | sample LakEriMetagenome_11_FD_203527 | JGI IMG/M metagenome (GOLD analysis project Ga0315909, IMG submission 203527) | Freshwater fungal communities from buoy surface, Lake Erie, Ohio, United States - Buoy 2 MA125 | ecosystem: Environmental > Aquatic > Freshwater > Lake | place: USA: Lake Erie, Ohio... | reverse complement strand
ATTAAATAACGTAATCTCAAACCTCCTGGTACGGCACCAGATAGATCATATAGAGGTCCATTACTTGTGATATTACCTTGACCATCCTTGAAGGGTACTTGGTAATGTGAACTAGCTTGAGGAAAACTCATATTTTTATTAAATGGTGGTGGGGTGGGGAAACCCGCAGGATTCCTACTTCTCAATATCATAAGCACAACATCATCTTTGTGAGATGAAGAAGGACTATCTTGCCAAGGGACACCAGGTGATGATCCTCCAGTCAGTTGTATTGTGAACGAAATTCTGAACCTTATCGGTAAGAAAAAATTACCAACATTTATGTTCCAAGTAATTTTTCTTGTAGATAAATCAAACATATTGTTAGGGTCGTAGGATTCAGTATCCCAAGGCATATTTACAAATGTACCATCAACCACAACACCACCAGCACTAGTTTGTTGTTGGTGGGGGTCAGCACTAATAACTGAAAAAGTAAATTGCATTGGTGATAACAAATTAACTCTAGACAGCGTCCAATAGTCGGATTGGAAGGGTTTGGTATAATTTAATGAAAATTTTGCTTCCGACACATTATGGGAGTGATTGCCTAATTGTGTGGGAGTTAATGAATGTGAATTCGAACCACCCAAAAAACCTGGAAAAATATTAGCTAGACTCAACGTGGAGTTCCACCCCTTTAAAAATCTACCACCTAAATTTGGTAAGTCATTGATTCCGGAATTACTATCAAGTAATACAAATCCAGCCTTATCATTTATACCAACTCCATTACTATCAAATGATTCCAATGATTTTGTTAGATAGACATCTCCCTCTCTTGAAGTGAAATATTTTAATATTCTTTTATAACGTCTGGATGTACCAGCACTTGAAAATTTAATATGTGGTTGATCTGGTAAAGATTGACTATAAGTAAAATACCTTGTATGTGAGGCAGTTGAAGTTGTTAATTGATCCACTGGTAAAGTTCGGAGTTCCGATACTGTAGGACCAGGAAAGATATAAAATGGATCATTCAATGTAGTTGTACCAGTAAATGTTGGACTATTCTCATAGAATTCACCATCTATATAAACTACTGAATTTGTAAATCCCATTTGAAATTGGGAGCCATTATGGGAAAGTATATCACAACCATTCAAAATAATTCCACTATTTAATGGTTCAGTTGATGATGTACTTCCTTGATTGATACCATCTAGAATTGACGCATATGATTTCAGATGTTCATCTTGTAGAACAGATGTAAAATCGGTATTAACATATGGTATACCAGAAGAGGGGTCAGGTAATGGAATAAATCTTATCATAATAGTTATAATTTATAATAGTATAACACCACAGAATATGCTGGTCTATTTTCGTGTGGTAGATTTAGACCAGATGGGATGATGATGTGTCTATGGTTTTTTGCATTATGCAAATGTTCAGGTATATTATTTTCATCAGTTTGTTGGCTGAAAAAAGGTCGACTTCTAGTCAAAAAAACCTCGGTAGGGTCATTGGTAGTAGATTCACCAAATCCAACTGCTCTGACATCATACACACCTCCTGACGAATCTTCTGGTATTCCACCTTGAAATGCGTGAGCATGATCTAAATTTTGTGTAGTTGGTGCTGTGAATCCACCGTGATCATGTGCGGGCAATTGATTGTTAGAAAACGTGAGTGATTGAAATCCACCAATATTCGAGGTTGTTCCATAATTTACTTGAAAATGAGCAGCTTGATATGGTGAGTCAGATGTAGTTTGGTCATACCCAACAGGGAATCGACCTTGAATAGCGGTCATACCTCTAAAACCTTTCAATTCATTTCGACCTACTTCAAAATAATTGATAGAAGTAATTACACCTTGGGGAAAAGAATATGACCATCCAAAATCTCTGTAAACAGCGCCATCAAGTATGTTAGTTAATGAAGCCGGTGTCTTCCAATTTTTCAAATCATAAGAAATTAAGATATCATCTTTCGACGTTGCGTTCAATTTAAGTAACCTTGATAAATTTCTCGATGTTCCACCCCAACCACACAATACATATGGTACTCCTTGAGAGGCTCCGGGAAAAATCTGTGAATCTGTAGGTAATTTTTCGTCATATAGGATGTGATATTCCCTCCAAGATAGACCATTGGAATTATAAGGAATTATTTGGAATCTATAATCTATAGTAACAGACTGTGAACCATAAGAACCAGCGCTCGGACCTTTAGTATCGTGTAGATATTGTCTAACTTGTAAGACTCCAGTATTAATATCATTTATGCTTTGAGTAAATGGATAAATAAAAAGTCCTTGGGTATTTGTGTAAATACCCTCGTAAATATCATCACTTTCGTTGATTAAATCATCAGCTGGTGTGTAATATTGTCCGTCGAAATAAACACATGCGTTAGTTTTATTGATTCGAATTGTCCAATCAAAACAACCATTTCTGATACTAGTTTCTAAAGCAGTATTCGTAGATATATTTGCGTCGATTGTTATACCACTTAAAATAATTCCACGATTAGACGAATAAGTAGAATATTTCATATCGTTAATTCCATCAAGATAAGCGGAATAAGCAATTCTGTGTTGCTCTTGTAAGATATCATTGAAATCACTATTTACAAATGGTACGGTGCTCTCTAAATTCCTTTCTAAACGTTTCATAAAATTAACATATATATACTTTTTTTCGATTTCTCAATAGGGACACTAATAAATGAATAAATACTTTAATTTTTAATTCAGAAGGATGCAATTTTTTTGTGTATATGTTAAAACTAGAAAAAAACTTGATAAGTATATCAAAGTAAATAAGATCAAAAACAAGTACATTGTTGATATCAAAAAAATTTTGGAAGAAGAAGAAATTACTTTTGATGAACAAAGGACTTGGTTGAAGATTTTAATATTTCAGAAAATCCAACTAGCGATTGAAAAGAATAAAGATGTTTATTACGTACCAGATTTTGAAAATGATTTTGCAATTGAAAAACTCTTGAACATAAAAAAGATTTTGGGTCAAGAAAACGACTTCAATGTGTTAATATTTTATAACGATTTTAGAAAAGACCAACAACTAATTGATGATGTTTTTGGTAATCTAACAAAATTCTCTGCTTCCCAAATAATAAGAGATTACTAAACCTTAAATATATAATCAAACGATATTTAAGTAATGGGAAATACCAATAAATTTTTTGGTGATTTTGATAATGGTTTAGGACTTGATTTATGGTATGAGGTAGATCCATTCACATCGAATGCCGGTTCTCCCAAATGGTCAATTGATGCTAGTAAGGTTAGAAAACACACAAAAATCGCGGGTTCCCCCATCTATACATCGATGTTTAGTCAATATGATGCTACTGGTGGTTCTGTAAGTTCGAGTGAATTTGTAGCTTCTAGTCAAATATTCAATGATGATGAATATGCAAATGATACAAGTTTGATTGCTATAATCGAGTATTTACAAAAGTGGAAATCAACTTATGTAGATTATGCTGATTTTGCTTATTTGAAAAATTTAGGGGTGTATCCTACCAATAGACTAATGATAGCTAGGAGATTTGCTTCACCTACACCTAATAATCTTTATGAAATCGATGCTGCTCCGATGGCTACTATGGTCACTTGGATGCCAGAGGATAATGATTTTTTTTCAGTTACTTATGGTGAAAAATGGGAAGAAATCAGAGACGCATCATTCACTAGCGTTTTGAACAGTATTGGTGAAAATTTTAGCACAAAAGGAGTTGGCGATGCAGCAGAAGGTGGATTCAAGTTTTTTTCACTTCCTGGTTGGACAGAAGGTATTCAAATTGAGATATTAAAAAAATTGGGATATTTGGACTATGACGCTAACAACCCACCATCAGGTAATCCAAATTTGATTAAAGAAGCTAGTGTAAGAAGTTTGGTTGATAAAAACGCAGCTGGTACTGGTTTAACAGGTAAATTTAGTATAAATTTTACGGTTGAATATGAACAAAAGTATATCAATGGTCTTGATCCATCTTTGGTTTATATGGATATAATACAAAAAGCTATGATTTTCGGAACGTCTAAATCTGTTTTTATGTTTGGTGTCAAAGGTGCAAAAGAGGGACAAGAGTTTATAAAGAAGCTAGTCAGTGGTGATATAAACGCGATGGTAAAAGCAATAGGAGATTTTATAGACGAATTTTACAAAGCAATGTCGGAAGTTGCGAAATTATTATTGGAGGCATTCAATGATATTAAAGATACGGTATTTCAAGATCCAAATGATCCAACAAGGTTTGATAAACTCTCCGATGAAACTAAAACTATTTTGGGAGGGGTGATATCCAAATATAGACTCAAAATTTTCAGCGTGATGCAAGCTTTGTCAGGAACACCCTCTGGTTATTGGCACTGCACTATAGGAAATCCAAAAAAACCTTTTTTTTCTTGTGGAGATCTGATTACTACTTCAGTTACACTGTCATTTGGTAAAGTATTAGCTTATAATGATTTACCATCTACAATTAAAATAACTTTTACGCTGGATTCTGCAAGAAACCTTGGGGGTCAGGAGATAATGGATGCGTTCAACACTGGTCAAGGAAGAACTTATTTACAAAGGACTAGATCTTATGTTGAAGTTCCCCTTGGTAAAACTACATATGTTGAAGGTGCTGAAGGTGAATCGGCACAAGATTCAGCGGATTATAGTGAACGTAGTAAGAAGTTCCGCGATGGAGTTGATAAGATCAAAGGAAATAAAGACAAACCAGGTCCAAAAGATTAATTTTTAACAATGAATATTTATGAAATAAATAAATTGAAAAGAGATTCCAAACAAGATAATCTTTATAATATGTTTCAAGTAACATATAGAGACACTTCTGATTCTGCGAGTCCACTTATTCCATTTAATGTCACAGAAGAACAATCGATGCGACTTGATGTAGTGAGTGGTTTTGTTTATAAGGATGATTCATTTGTTGATATTTTGTGTCACGTCAACTCGATTGATAATCCACTAAATATCATGGCAGGTGACAAGATATTCTATCCGAATCAAGGATTTATCGATTCGTTTAAAACAGATGATGTATTTATTGAAGCAACACCTGGATTATTATTAAATGCTGAAAAGACCACCGAAGTGGATGAGAATAGAAAACAATATGTAGAAGCTAATTATAATCTCATACCTACAGCTAATCCAGTCCCTAAAGAATCAGTTAGAATTGTTGGTGAGTCAATAGTGATTGGTGAACAAAATTAATTTTTTTGATGTCTACTAATTTACCGAATCAAAATCTCAACAGGGTTCAAGCAAAGTTGAAAGCAAAAACTATTCAGCTAAAAGTTGGAAATGGATTTACGAAAGAATATGCGGATGGTTTGGGGACAGTGCCTTTTGTTTGGTATAATTCTTATCCGTTGGAGGTTACTCAAATAAAATTCCTGGAACTATCTATTGTCGATGGACTTCCAACTCTTAAACTTACTTTCAAAGATACTATCAATTTGATGAAAGATAAGGGATTTCCTCTCGATGATACAAGGATTTCTTTGTTTTTGAATCCAAGAAATACCCAATTAAAACCGATTCATATGGATTTTAAAATCATCGATTTCAAAATAATTGAAACTGAAATCACTTGTATATCTACTATTGATGTGAATCGTTTGTATATCAAGGAATTTCAATCTTATAGTAATTTATCTTCATATGAAACATTAAAAAAAATATGTTCCGAAATTGGATTTGGTTTCAACTCGAATGTTGAAAGTTCAAATGATAAAATGACTTGGATCAATACTGGAAAAAAAGTTAGGAATTTCATCGATGATGTAATAGATAATTCTTATCTAGGTGAACAAAGTTTTGTTCTTGGGTATTTTGATTTTTATTATAATTTCAATTATGTTGACCTGGAAAAAGAACTCAAAAGAAATATTAGTCAAGAAACTGGTGTGGGTGATAATCTTATACAAAAAAATTTGACTAGTGAAAATAAAGAAGTTATAGGACCTATTGTATTAACAAATGATAAAGCATTTATAGGTTCAAATAATTATTTCGATGAATTCAAAGTTTTAAATAAATCCACAAGTATTTCACTTGAAGAAGGTTATAAAACAGTAATTAAATATTATAATCAATTATCCAAAGAATATTTGTTTTTTAATTTAGACTCAATCGTTGACAATGCCGATTCTAAAATCGTTTTGAAAGGTAAACCAAAGGATAATCAATTTAGAAAAGAAAATTTGAATTATACTTACAAAGGTAAATTAGACTCCGATAATGCTCATATTAACTATGCTTATGCTCAAATATTGAATGATAGAAATTTAGTTGATTTAGAAAAGATTGGGTTAGAAGTCCAAATTGAAGTCCCAAATTATAATTTGTATAAATTCCAAAAAGTTACTGTGGCTATATCGAATCAAGCCAAAGGTGTACAAGAAGAATTTTTCAATCGTAGATTATCTGGAGAATGGTTAATAATTGACATCAAATATAGATTGAATGGGTCTGATTCTACCACCAAGGCAGATATAAAATTCGTTCAGTTAATCACACTCGTCAAACGTGAGCTCGAAGTTTCTAGAAATGAATTGAAATAACAATTCCGATAGAAATCTTTAATAGTTTAATATATAATTCAATAATATAATTTTATAATGGGTGAGGGTGCATTACCAGGTGGTGTTTTTAGACAATCTGCTCCAGGGGAGTTTGAGATTAATATTCCAGGAATTGCTGAAAGTCCAGTTAATAAATTAATTAGAAGAGCTTATAATGGTAAGCATAAAGGTGAACCATCTACTCTAACTAGAACCAATGATGATAAACTTCATCCTAGAGGTTTTACACCACCATTAGACTTTATCTCTGATCCATCTAAAACTTATAAACAAGAAGGCGGTGGTGATCAAGAAATAGAAGTTGAAAGGGGAATTTTTCCAAATGTAAATATCAAAAAACCAGCTGAATACAAAGATGCTTACTTGAGGTTACAAGAAGCTAACTTGTTAGCTTTTGATGCTGCCACTTTGCAATTCAGACATTTATTGGAGTATTTAGATACTAGTCAAAAATCAGATTTAGCTAATCCTATAGTAGATGGGTTTAGTGGTAACAGACCAGGATTGACATATGAGTTCAATACATTTACGGGTGAATTTTCAAAAAATCCGATATACTTAGCGTCTTTTGTGAAAACCCACCGAGAAAATGAAGATCCTACACTTTTGGGTTTTGATTTCCATGTTAGGTTAAGTAATTCACCCTTGTTCAATGGATCGCTTGAGAGTTTTCTTATATTAGAAGGAAAACAGAAAGGTAATTTGGAATTAGCTAATAGGATACCTCTATTGAAAGAATTCCAAAAACAGTTTTTGAATTTTTTCAAAACATATGATCCCAACCACTTATCGGAAAATTTACCTTCCGTGGGACAATTCACAGAAAATAAAACAGCAACAGAAGAAGGTGAGACGATACTTTCTGTAAGTAGTGAACCATCATTAAATCTAACTAATGGACTTTTGACCACCACAGGTGATAGTAAAACTCGACCAGTTGGTAATGAGAGTTACCAGAAAACCTTCCAAGGAGCTGCGACCAAAGCTTATTACGTACAATCGATATCAGGTCTTGGTAAGTTGAATGAAGCAAATGACTTTGGTGACTCATCACAAAGATTCGTTAAATGGCAGACTGATTGTCTGACTATTACAGTCAACGAAGATGTTTCACAAAATATGGGCTATTTAGCTTCTCTGTATAAAAATTTAGCTTGGTCAAGAGAACGTGGTAGACTAGCAGTTCCTGAAAATTTATTAAGATTTGAAGTAGTTTTAGATATAACGGAAATTAGAAATTATACACGTGTATATCAGAATAAATTAAGTTCTAGGGGGAATAGTAGCGAGGTACTTGTAAATACGGGTACAGAATTAGATTGGATTGAAATTTATGATCAAACTTCGAAGTATAGATATTTTGTACACGAATGTCAATTATTTTTCCCTTCGATGCCACATGGTGATACTTTGACAAATGCTCCAAGTGAATTTATAAAAGGGTTGGATTTAAAAATTTATTTCAAAAATTCCAACTTAAGATTTATGAAATTTAATGCCCCTCAAAATGTGAAGGTGGAAGATAATGACTATACATCCTATTTATCAAGATATAAAAGAAATGCATTAAGCTCAACCGATGATTTTTTCAGAATCAAAGTAGTAGACAATTCGAATAGTTTTGTGTCAAAAGATAGTGCTGGAGATCCTACAATAACTGGTGGTACAAGTGATTCACCAAGGAAAACTATTTTTGATGATGGTAATGGCGACCCAACAGGTAGAAATACATCTCCAATTACTTACCCGATTGAAATATTCAAATCAGTACAAGATCAACAAAAAGATAATGTCAATGATACTGGGCTATCTGATGAGGAAAGAAGAAGACAAATAAATCAACGACCATCATTTGCTGACAAATTGAAAGTTGGGGCTAAAGATATGTTCAAGGGGATTGCTAAAGCAGCTCTTAATACTGGTATAAACCTTTTGAATCAACAATTAGTTAATGTTGCTTCACTTGTAAACAGAACGTTAAATCAAATTTATAATTCAACACCTGTGGTGGGAGGTATAAAACCACCGAAAAATATTTATACCAAACCAAATGAATTTGAACAAGCCTACATAGATTTCATTGGACCAGGATTGAAAACTTTCTTCGAAGACCCAATGAAATTTAGAAAAGAAGGTATCAAGGGAGAAACTCTAGAACAAAGAATCCAAAGAGGTAGACAAAGAAATCCAAACCCAAGACCAGGTAGAGATCCTGTAGATTACTTCCAATTAGCTAACCAAGGAACACCAACTGAAAAAAATCTTAAACTAAAGGAAATAGTGGATGCGGATCCAGATCTAGGAAATGGATTTTCTGGAGCATCCCAAGTTCCATTCTTGGGGAATAGTGCTGACCCGGGGACTAATAGAACCTTAAAACAAATAGTAGATTCGAATCCTGGTATAGGAAATGGTTTTTCTGGTGCGTCTCAAGTTCCATTCTTGGGAAATAGTGCTGACCCTGGTACCAATAGAACTTTGAAACAAATAGTTGACTCGAATCCAAATCTTGGTATTCCAGGTAGTCTCATAAGTATTAATCCATCTCTTGGTAATAATGCAGAGTCAGGCACGAATCTAACATTAAATCAATTAGTCGCTCAAAGTCCAGACTTGGGATTACCGGGTAGTAATATACCAAACAACCCATCACTTGGTAATAATGCTGATACAGGTGTGAATTTACCTTTACAAACGATAGTTGATAAGGATCCAGATTTAGGTTTCCCAGGTAGTAACATACCTCAAAACCCATCACTCGGTAATAATGCTCAAGTGACTTCAACTAATCTGACACTTCAACAGTTAGTAGATAATGATCCTGACTTTGGTAACAATGCTGGTATTTCTATCATACCTTCACTTGGGAATAACGCAGATTTTGGTGACAATGTAAACAATAACTTGACCGTATCGCAAAATTCAGTAGTGAAGAATCCATTCTTGGGCAATAGTGGTTTGATTGGTAACAACACACCGAATGATGTAACTGTAAATGTAAATAGTGGTGTTGATAATCCAGACGAAGGTAATAGTGCTATAACAGGAACTAACACTATAAACGACATTGTAGTTCAAAGTAACACTGTTGTTACAGATGCTGATGAGGGAAATAGCGCACTATCTGGTGATAACGTATCTAATGATATAGTCGTACAAAGTAACACTGTAGTTATAGATGCTGATGAGGGCAACAGTGCGTTAGATGGCAATAACATAGAAAATGAAAAATTAGTTGATACAAAGAGCGTTGTTGTAAATCCAGAACTAGGAAATAAAGCTTTGGTAAATAAAAATATCGAAAATTCTAAATTAGTTAAAAATCAAAGTAAAGTTGAGAATTCATCACTTGGTAATAGTAGTCTCACTGGTATAAATTTACCTAGTGATAAATTAGTTAAAAATGAAAGTGATGTTGTAAATTCTAATTTGGGCAATAGTGGCCAAGACAGACAAAATCAAAAAATTGACAATTTGATTTCCGAAAAATCACAATTAGATTCACCATTCCAAGGTAATGGTGGTTCTTTTGGAGATAATAATAAATTGAGTGAATTGATTGAAATTAAGACTACTCTAAATAATCCAAGTCTAGGAAATAGTGGTGAACTCGGTGTTAATAATCCCAAAAATGTTACTATTGATGGTAATAGTAAATTGATGACACCAGAGGTTGGTAATAGTGGTTTAGAAAAACCAAATATTGATAAAGATATTATTATCAGAAATAACACACAAATAGAAGAGACAAACGTTGGAAATAGTGCTAGGTTTGGTGCTAATCAAATTTTGAGTGATAGAGTGAGTAGTAATTCCAATTTGAAAGATGAATCACAAGGAAATAGTGCTATACTTGGATATAATACACCTCAAGAAGTAAAGGTTGATAATTTCACAAGTTTGAAAACTCCACAACTTGGAAATAGTAGTTTAAGTGGAAATAATTTGACTCAAGATTCTAAAGTGGATCAATATTCGAAATCTACAAATCCTGACTTTGGTAATAGTGCAAGTGCGGGGAAAACCAAAACCGTTGATGAGATTGTGGATAAACAGTCTAAATTGGAAAATTCTTCTCAAGCTAATAGTGGATTAAGAGGAAAAAATCTAAACTTAAATGAGTTTTCTAAATATAGTCAATCAAGGGTGTATGGTACGGTAGATTGGAATAACATCCAATTCCCCAAATCTGCTAATAGATTTCCACCACCTACTACTGAAAAATAAAGTCTTATAAATGCATGACTTAAAATCGAATACATTCATCGGTGTTGTAGAAGATAATAAAGACCCAAAAAAAATCGGAAGATGTAGAATTAGGGTAATAAATATTTTCGATAAAATACCAAAAGAAGATATACCTTGGGCAACACCTTGGAAAGATTTGAATGGGAATTCATTTATGGTACCCGAAGTTGGTAAGGTTGTTACAGTGATCTTCGATCAAGGTAATATTTATAAACCCGAATATATCTATGCTGAACACTACAATCTTAATTTAGAGGATAAACTCAAATCACTTTCACAACAATCAAATGATTCGAAGAAATTAGATGATTATACATCTATGAAAGCTTTGTTGTTTGATCACAATACTCAAATCTATGTTAATGAAAGTGAGGGACTAAAAATAGACCATAAATATAACAATATTCACATTGAGGAACAAAGTATTACCATCAATCTCAAAGATAAAAATGGTACTTTGAATTTAGGCGATGCTTCTACTGATCAACCAATTATTTTGGGTAAGAATTTTCTTGAATGGTTCGATGAATTTTTACAAATACTTTTATCGAGTAGTTATTTTTGCGCACCACCTGGTGCACCAACTGTCCCACAACCAAAATTATTAGATCACGTCACTCAATACTTTGCTAAACGTGATCCACATTTTTTATCACATCATATAAAAGCTGTAGATAATCAAAGAATTAATACTGTTATCAATACAAGTGATAGTTTTCCAGTACATAGACAGAATTTTGGTCAAGCTGGTGATACATTGAAATCGATTGATAAATTATTAAAATTAGCAAAGCGTTTGAGAGATGCTCCAAGACCTTGGAAAAAAAGGAAAAAGAGATTCGACGCAAAATACAAACCACCACAACAGAGAAGGCCAACCGGTTCGTCTAGTAATCAGCAAGGTTTGCCACAATCCGACAGACCTTCACAAAATGTCGATAATCCAGATTTCGCAAAACCAAGTGATGGAATTGGTAATTCATATAATTCACCGGCAACCAGTAATCAAACTTATCAGAATAATCCAAACAAAGCACCTGAATTCTATGAAGAGGAAGATGAAACTGGAAAATTAACTCGTTACATTCAATCCAAAAGTGGTAATAGTCCAATCACTGGTAGATCCGAAGATTATGTCTTATTTGATGAACCATATATTCTCAATATAATTGTATTTAGAAATAAAAATCACGAATATGGTACAATAACAAACAGATTCGAAGATCAGCTATGGGTGTTTTTCAAAAATGATAAAAATCAGTGGGAAACAATCAGGAAATTTTCTGTGACTTCGATGCCAGGTCACAAAGTAGTTGATGGTAAAAAAGTAGACCCACCAGTACTTCCCGAAAATGTTTGTTTTGCTAATTACGGACAATATGTCAATAGTTATAAATTAGGTTATCATAGTCCGGAAGATTATGGAAAGAGACACCCCGCACTTATTTGTGATAAAATAGGTATCAGAGTCAATAAACGAAAAGGTATTTTTGTGACTGATAGATACGTGAACACCGCATTAAATACACAAAAAGGTATTGATATAGATGGGTGGGTTTATGATACAGGAATCAACATTCATGGTGCTATACCCTTAACAGAATCTGTGTATGGTGATGGAAATTTCCCTAAATCGGGTATTGTTTTTGATGAAGTCAATAGTTGGTCAATGGGTTGCATTGTATTCAATAATCCGAATCAGTATAGAGAATTTTTGGGTTTATGTGAAGATCAGAAACTTAAAGGTAAAAAATCTCAATTCACGGTCACTGTAGCATCACTTCGTGAATACGAAGTATTTGAAACCGATGCGTTTATCGAGGATGACTCTAATGAAGCTTTGGGTGACGACCTAGATGATAGATTCCCGGAATTTGAAGATCCAACAGATTATTAAATTGTGATTTTAATTTCTTTGAATGGATATTTTCTTTTGAGGTAAAATTTTTGTCTTTCTTTATAATGGTTATAAAGAATATTATTCATTTGGCCGGGATTGAATATATCGACTAAATCAAAGATCGTAGCAATTTTCTTTTGGTCATGTTTTCTTAAAGCCCTTCCGATGGATTGAATTATAATTTGTTCAGACTTGAATGAATCAGCAAAGACAACATTGAATATTGCAGTTATACTCACGCCTGTTGATAGTGTACCAAAGGAAGCTACCAAAACTTTCACATTACCATCTGTATTTTCCATTTCCTTTTTTATAAACTCTCTTTCTTTATTATTGATTTCACCATCAATATAATAGAAATCTTTGTCTGTAATCTTCGATTTTAATTCACTCAAAATTCTTTGACCATATTCAATAGTGTGAAATAAAACTAAAGTGTTAGAATCACACTTTTGTATCAATTTCACTATGAAATCGATTCGTTTCTGTGATTGTTGAATGAATTCTTTTTCTAATCTGAAAGCATCGGAACCCGCGCCCATTTTTTTGATTTGTGAAAGTCTGTCATTGATATCTGCGACGTTATGGTTGAGTATCACAGCTTTGATTGTCATCGGAGTAATTGTTCCCGATTCCACCAAAGTAGAAGCTTCTATTTTTGTCACATTTGGACCAAGGACAGATTGAATCGTAAGTATTTCCAAACTATCATCTGTAGGGAATGTGCCACTAACACCGAATCGATTATAAGCGTGTCCAAAAGTTCTTTTTAAAATAGTTGTTAGAGTATTACTTTTTGCACCGTGGGCTTCGTCACAGGCAACGGTATGGAATTGTTCGAAAAATTCTTTGGGATATTTTTCAAGAGACTGATAACAACCAACAAAAATATTCGGATTCTTCTTTGTAAAAAACTTTCTAGGCTTATCTGACATAATCTCCTCGATTCTGATAAGGTTATTATCATCATTGAGATTGATTTCTTTATTATCAAATCCGAAAAAATACTCATAAATATTATCAGTAAATTGTGTCACTAGATTTATTGAAGGAACGATTATCAAAAATTTGGCATCTGGATTAATATTGACTAGAGTATAAAAAATCAAGATTGAGATCAGAAGTGATTTACCACCAGATGTAGCGACTTCTGCCATACAATATCTGTTCTTCAATATCTTGAATGCAGTTTCAATTTGATAATCATAAGGCATAAATTGAACCCATTCACCAGTTTTTTTATCTTTGATTTTATGGTCTTTGAAAAAGTCTTTACAAAATTCTTGTAGAGCTTCTAAAGTTATGTCTCGGTTTAGGGGAAAGTCTTCTTTGTTTTCAAGATTGAATGTAACACCGATTTCTTTACAGGCTTTCAGGCACTCCCTCCAAAGACCAAGGTTGACTTTACCATTGTCGAAATACGATTTTTTACCTGACCAAACACCCATTTTAACAGCTGGTAAAAATCGATGACCCTTCACAAATCTTTCAAGCCAAATGGATAATTGATGATATTCGATCCTTGTGGATTGACTCACAATTAGTTTTTCTTCTTGAGGATCATATCTAAAGTTCATATGATTTATATATGAATTTTGGGGGTTTGACTATTAGGATATATACATATACTTAAAAATAAAAACTATTATGAGTTTAATTCAGAAAATTCTAAATTTCTTTGGTTTCGGTAAAAATCAAGTTGATCCTTTTGAGAATAATGAAGTTGTTGAGTCAATTACTATTGATGAAGCTATGATGATGTCATCTGTTGGAGAGGTAAAAAAATCAAGACCGAGGAGAAAACCAACTACGAAAAAGTCTGATGCTAAACCCAACACCTCTGAAAGAAAACCCAAATCTAGGAAACCAAAGAAAGCTAACGAGTAGTCTTATTTTCGTTTGACTATTTCATCTATCATTCCATAGTTCAAAGCTTCTTCAGCAGTCATCCAATAATCACGGTCAGAATCTTTTTCAACTTTATCATATGATTTGCCTGTTCTGTTTGAGATTATATTGTGTAACTCTTTTTTAAGTGAATTTATTTCTCTAGCGTCAATTTCCAAATCAGAGGCTTGTAGATATCCACCAAAACCAGCTAGTGGTTGGTGAATCATGGTTCGAGCTCTTTTCAGTGACTTTCTTTTACCTTTGGTTCCACAACAAAGTAACACAGCCGCCATACTAGCCGCTAGACCCGTATTGATAGTCACAATATCAGGTCTGATATATTCCATAGTATCGAGTAGACCAAGACCGGAATAAACACTACCACCTGGCGAATCTATGTAAATTTTGATATCTTTTTCTTCATCCATCTGATCAAGGTAAAGGAGTTGTGCTTTTATTATATTGCAAATATCGGACTCCATTTCCGTAGATAAAAAAATGATTCTGTTATTGATCAGTTTAGTGAATATATCAACCATGATACCATCGGTGGTATCGTCGAGTATGTGATGAGTGAAATTTAGTTTTGACCTATAGGAATCTACAAATGTAGATGAAATTCTATGATGTTTTGTTAGGTAATTTCTGAAATCTTGATTCGACATTGAATTGGATTGTTTTTAATTTTAGACTGTAGACTTCTATAAGTTGAAATGAAAAAAAGAAATCTGTTTTTTATATATACTAAAAAAAAAGACTTAATATGAAAACAACGATTGAAGTTCACGGTTATGAAATCAAAATCGATGAAATGAACGATAGAATCATGGTTTCTGCAGTAAAAGATGGTGAAACTGTTGAAGAGTTTGAACTAGAAGTAGAAGCTGGTTATGAAGATGATGATATGGGTGGTATGGAACCATTCGAAGGTGAAGAAGAAGAGGATTTTGAAATGGATGATGACATGGAGGACATGGATGATGAGGAGATGGAAGAGGGAGATGATGACATGGATGAAATGGACGAAGATGAAATGGAAGAGGAAGATATGAAAAAGGAAGAGGGTAAGTTAGAATCTTTTTCACATTTCGTTAAAAGACGCAAATAATCAATCAATGGTAAAAACTTTCGAACAATTCAAAGAGGGTGGTCTTGAACTTTCTTATTATTCTTTAGATTGGGATGACAATATTCTTCATATGCCTACTAAAATACTTATGGACCAAAAAGTCGGTGAGGATAGTTGGGAACAAATTGAAGTTTCTACAGCTGAATTTGCCAAAGTTCGAAACGATAAAGAAAATTATAGGATCAGAAACAACGATCCGAAAGAAGCCTTTTCAGAATTCCGAGATACAGGAAGCAGAGGTGATATAGCTTTTTTACAAGATGTGCAAATTGCTTTATCAAACAGAGCTTTCGCACCTTCTTGGGATGCGTTCATCAAATGTTTATCCGATGGTTCTTTATTTTCCATCATAACAGCTAGAGGTCATGAACCAGATTCGATCAGAAAGGGGGTTGAATTTATCATCGATAATTATTTGACCAAACAACCTTCAATGAATCCGGGTTTTTCACTGGCCGATGAGATGTATCAACATTTGAAAAAATTTCACTATATGTTCAATATCGAAAAACCTGTTGATGATGATCATATCAAAGGAACCCCATCACAGAATCCGTTGGTAAAGTCCTATTTGGATTCTTGTAGTTTCTTTGGAGTAAGTTCTACAAGCTTCGCTAAACAATTTGGTGAGGCTAGCGCATCTAATCCAGAAGCAGCAAAGGAAATAGCTTTGAATTATTTTGTTGAACGGTGTAATGAATTTGGAGAAAGAATAGGAGCTAAAACAGTTTCTGTCGGTTTTTCTGACGACGATCCGAAAAATGTTGAACACGTTGAAAAGTTTTTCAAAGAGAAATTGCCAAATATGAGTGGAAGTGTTAAATTCAGTCTGTACAAAACCACTGACCCAACAATAAAAGGTGGTGAAATTACAAAATTTCAACAAGAAACACCAGTTGAAGAAAAAGTGATGTTATTCTCCGAATGGAATATATCAGAGACATCAAATCAGGCTGTGGGTATGGAATCATCTATTTTACCACACAAGATGAATATGACACAAAACCTTTATCCATCAACACCGGATGCGCCAAAAGATGATTTTCATAATCGTATGAAAAATCAAACCAAAGCTGCTATAGATTTATATGATAAGGGTAAAAGATTCGCTTTCAGAAGAAAAAAAAATAAGTTTAAAAAATGAAACATTTGAGAACATTCGAATCTTGGGGTATGTCCTCTAAAGATGAAATGGTGGATTATCTATGCAGATGTGGGTATGAAATGAATGAATTAGAAGCTATGTCTGAAGACGAATTACAAATGATGTGTAATGAATCTGAACCTATGGAAGAAAATTATGGTATGGGTAAAGAAGAGATGATGGAGTATCTTTGTCGTTGTGGATATCCATTAAAAGATCTTATGTCTATGTCTGAAGATGAATTACATATGATGTGTATGGAAACTGGCCAACAAGGTATGACTGAAGCAAAAAAAGAAAAATGGATTCAAGATGCTATCAAAAGACCTGGTGCTTTGAGAAAGAAAATGGACAAGAAGGAAGGAGAAAAAATCAGTAAATCAGAAATCGATGCTGAACTAGCAAAACTTCATAAAAAAGATAAAGATCCTGATAAACCTGGTGACCAACTTTCAAAAAAAGATGCACAGAAAAAGAAGCAACTCACTTTAGCTAAAACACTCAAAGGAATGAAATAAAAAAAAGGTCTCGAATTTGAGACCTTTTTTTATTTTAACAAGTCTTGTATTTTGAAATCCCTTTCTCTAACCTTATCAATCAAATAATACACTGAATTCTTTGTTTCAAATGTAAATTCATCTATAATTTTTTTGACTGTTGATGTCTGAAATGGTATACCTAATCGGTCAGTTGGGAAAAAAATAAAACCTTCACCAAGTGTTGGTTTGTCGAAATAGTGACCAACAAATGATTCACCGACCTCAATAGCTGGACTATCTTTGAGGGATTTCATTTTGAGTAATTTACCTTCGAGGACTTTATTGTCTTGTGATGTTACCATTTTCATATGCTGTTAAGAATTTTTCTACGTAATTTTTATTATATAATTTTTTTATAGTGAAATAATTTTTTGTTGCAAAATCTCTGAACCAACCAGAACATAGGGTAGTACAAATTCTCATAAGTGCCCAATCAAATGCCTCATCAGATGTGTAACCTTTACCACCACCGAAAATCATAGGAAGGATTTTTCTTTCAAGTGATATCACATAGGCTTCTTCTAGAACACATTGACATTTATGTTCGAATGGAAGTATAGTCCACAGTTTCTTATCACATAAGGCAAAAGTTTTTTCTATAATGATCTTTTCAAAAAGTGGCTTTTCGTAGTGTGCCATTACTCTGTGAATATCATCATGAACAAAATATGATTTTACATATTCTTTCGATTGTCCGAAGAATTGGTCTACCGATTTATTAAGACTAGGTGTCTTTAATTTACCGAATCTACTTTCAGTTTCTTGAAAATTAATTTTTGTGATATGCTCCAAAACATCTTGACCATCTAAACAATCCATTAGAAAACAAAAGTCATGTATGTGTTTTTTAAATTTTATTGGAAAGTTGATATGACTTTTTTTCAAAGATAAAAGAACTTCTTTTGAAGCGAATATACTATCCTTATCATAATCAAGATACATCTTGAGCGAGACAGAATTATCAGCCAAAAGAATTTCTACATTTTCGGTATCAAATACGTCGGTTTTATAACTTATACCTTTTAGAATTATTGTATTATCACCACTAACGATTTCTTTCGGACTCAATAAATTGGAAAGGAATTCAACATCTTTACTGAATCCGATGACATCGATATCTCTAACTGTCCTTGGATAGTTTGGATAGTGAAATTTCAAAGCTTTGGAACCTACAATCAACATAATTAATAAGAGGGATCATATGAACTACCTTCGTCGTAACTGAAATCTTCTTCATCGGTTGTAAATGATTTCTCATCGTCCAACCTCATTAGATATACAGGATCTAATATTTCTTCTGAAATTTTTACATCTAGGTTTGATTTTTTAGCTCTATCTAACAAATCCTCTAACTTTTTTTTGGCTTGATTTTGAGAAATAAAATCTTCACGGGTGTCAGTTAGTAACCTAGATAATTCTTTATAAAATTCGATGATTGTCATTTTTTTAATATATCGTTGATTATATGTTGTCTGAATTCATTTTTTGGGACAAATCTAATGTGATCATACCAAGTATTCTCACCTTGATCATTTTCGATAACAAGGGTACCTTCGTTTTTGAATCTATCCCAAACATCTTGTAAATCAGTGCTAGAATGTCCGTATGCTTCTATCACTTTATATTCTTTACCCACAGTTAGACTTGCTCTAGAGTTTATAATACAAATAACCGTGTCCCCTTTTTTATAATTGAGATTATAGTCTGGTTTTTCTTCCATAACACAAAAGTATAAAAACTTATCGATATTACAAAGTATATATTTTAGAAATTTCTATTATGGATAAAAATTATATCAAAAACTGTGTTCAGCAAATTCTAGACAAAGAATTCAAGTCTATCCATAAAAGAAAAATCAATGAGTTCACTGACCGACTTCAAGTAGCTTGTTGTTATTGTGGTGATAGTAAATCTGAATTCAAAAAAAGAGGTAATATCTATTTCAATAAGCTACTTTATATTTGTTTTAATTGTGGTAAAAAAACAAACTTTGACAAATTCACCAAGGACTTCGGATTGAGATTAGATCCCGATAAAAAACTTGAATTGATTGAACACTTGAATTCCCAAATTTCCTTCCAAGATGCTGAAGAAGATTTGATGGAAACTGAACTGAATAAACTACTAGATTTCACGGAATTAGAAAGGATATTCAATAATGGTGAAAATATAATAACCGATTTTGCACCGATTCAAAAAAATTCAACCTTATATCAATACTTAATCAATCGAGGTATACCCCCACAATTACATGAAAATATTTGGGGTGGTAAATATTGGATTAATGATGAAAAATATGAACCGATTTTGGTTCTACTTAACAGAAAGAAAAATAAAATTCTAGGTTGTCAAATCAGAAATCTAAAAGATGGGAAAAAGAGGTTGTTCAAGATTTATAATTATGAAACACTTTATAAGTGGATTTATAATGTTGAAGAAATTAACGATATAGACACAAACCAATTAGTAATTTATAATAAATTAAGTTATTATTTTAATATCTTAAATGTAGATTTTTCTAGTAAAATTACCATTTTCGAGGGTTATTTAGACTCACTTTTTTATCCCAATTCTATAGGAGTTGTTGGTGTTAATACAGATATGAAATTTTTGGAGAACAACGAACTCGACTTACAATATTTTTATGATAATGATTCTGCTGGTTTTATCAAATCCGAACAAAAGATAAAAGCTGGATATAGAGTCTTCCTATGGAAGAAACTATTCGAAAATATTGTAGACCAAAAATCTCCACAAGATCCGTATGGTCTGATGTATCGTATATCCAAAGTTAAAGACTTGAATAAGTTGGCTGAATTAACTTTGAATCCTTTCAAGAAATTTAATTTGGAAAACTTTTTTTCTAAAGATTTGATGGATTTGAGATGGATTCCAAAAAAAGAAAAAAATAAATTTAATCGAGTAAGTCTTTAAGGTTATTCTGTCTATTTTCGAACTGTTCAAATTTTTTCATAAAATCTTTATTCTCGACCAGTCTGTCGACTAACATACCCTTGACCACCTTTTTTGGGTTGAATTCTATTGGAAATCCTACGATTGCTATAAAACCCAAACATTCAATCTTGAATAGTCTTGAATCATCATCTTTTTCTTCAGTGATGATAGAGTTTGAAATAATTTTCTTTCTTAAATATTTGAAAATATTACGATTCATATAAAAATAACTTCTTTATTTTTATATCTGAAGTTCTTTTGTTTTAAGTATTGGTAAAAATTTTGATTACCTCTTTCACTATTACATTCGATACAACAAGGTATTAAATTTAATTGACAATTATTACCACCCTTCGATATCGGTATAATATGGTCAATGGTTGCATTTTTATCAGTTAATTTATGATTACAGAAAACACATTTTGGATTATTCGTTCCAGTTAAGAATTCCTTCGCTAAACCTGTGGTTCTTCGTTTTACATTTCTACCATTCCATTTCAAACCTACCACAACAACATTTTTGTGTAATTTGTATTTTTTTCGAAATATAGTACAGCTGATATAGTTTGAATTAAGATGAATTATAAATTTAATCACATATTTCCATTTTTTCCAAAAACTTAATTCGACAAATATGAAATGGTCATGTTTTAATTTATAAAGATTGATTAGTTTTTTAATATCGGACACTCATTTGAGTTGAATTTTTATTACCCCCTAGAAGTTATATATACTAAAAAATATAATTAGTTTATGGAAAGAATTAAGAAGAAATTTTCATGGGGTGAATTATTCTCTAATGAAACTGGTAAAACTTCAGCGACCGCATTTTGTGGTGTGGTTATTTGTATCTCTGGAACTTTAACATTTGTACTCGGATGTATTGATAAAATGTGGGTCACACATACAATTGATGTTATCAATCAATCGATTATGTTTGTTGGTATCGGAGCTGCACTTATGGGTGTTAGGAAAGTTGTTGATTCTAGAAATCCAGTTGATCCCAATCAGTACCCTCAAGACCCCAATCAAATGATTAACTCTTAAAAACAAAAAACCTCTCAATTTGAGAGGTTTTTTTAATTATTTTCTGTGTTTTCTGTGTCTATAGGATTCGAATACAACTTGTTCGGTAACAATTTTTTCAACTTCTTCCTCCGATTGAGCTTGTGCGTGTTTACCACCTTTATCGATCAAATATGTGGTTTTGGACTCACCTTCACCATTTAGTTCAGATGGAATACTGATTTTATACTGATTGAATTCGACTTCACCACCTTCTTTAGACAATTTATCCAAAGCCATTTTTAATTCCTCAGGTGAATTCATCATTTTGTCTTCACCTTCAGTATTCTCCATATTAGGTGTTTCTAAAAACTCATTAAATTTTTTGAGAATTCCCATAATTTTTTCTATTTTTTTTATATATTAATTTTAGAAATCGAATAGATTATCTTCATAAAATGGTGGCGGTTCTGAAGGTAAATCCATTTCTTCTAAAAATAATTCAAAATCATCTTTTACAATATCTTCAATTTTTTCCTGTCTATCAATTGATTTGTATTTGTTATCTATTTTTTCTTTGAGAGATGGATTGAGTTTGTACCTTGATTTGAATTCCTCAAATAAACTTTGAGACATTTTGGACAACTCTTTGAGTCCATTACTCATTTTTCTATCATCTAACCATATTAAATATTTAGGATATAATTCATCATCCTTGATTGTCATTATCTGTAACAAATTTTTTATTCACCAAATTTTGGTATGGTAATGTAATTGTTTGACTTTTAGAATCAAAGACTGAACCTTCGTTCTTGAAAAATAAACATTTACCTTTTTTTGTATTTATGAAAGCAATGTAATCAGTTTCATAATCTTTTATAACACCACTAGAATATACTACTATGACACCTCTTTCTTTGAAAGAATCAAAGTTTAAAGGTTTGACTTGACAAGTCTTTTCAACACCCTCGATTTTGAATGTAATGTCAATACCCAAAATCATATCTTTATGAGAAGAAGTAACCTCTCTTACAGGTGTTGATTCTGGACCATAGATGCTTTCAATAAAATCACAAACCTTTTTTTCGTTTTCCTCACCGATTGATTCAGTATATCTGATAGTGTCCCAAACTGAAAATCCGCCAGGGTTGGATTTAAAAAATCTTCCCTTTTCATCAAATAAGTCACGGCACATTTTTCTTACTAAATTTTTCAAATGTCTGAAATCTTGTATATTGAATTTATTCCAAATCTTTGTGATTAGTGATCTGTTGGTATTTACTTTACCTAATACAGAAAATTCTCTACCAGGCATTTGTAATTTCTCATAGTCATAAGCTTTATAAACAATCAATTTACCATTTTCAACATCGGAAATATTGACTGTTCTGTCAGAATATGTTGTTTCGAGTAATTCGTTTATGAATTTTTTATACTCATTGAATTGTTCATCTGTCAAAACAAAATCATATCTGTTCGATTCGTTAAATACATCACTAAATTTATTCATTCAATATATATTTCATTTTAAAAGCCAGAGAAAATATCTAACACTACACTCAATCTTTTGGTTATCAATGGTAAACCAAGAGGTTCAATAATCGAATTAATGGGTGATAGAATACATTTTTCGAATTGAGTATCCAAATCAATCTCTGGTGCCATTTCTATTGGATAATTACCTCTGATAAAAGCAAATATATCATTCGGTGAAGTGTTCTTACAGTAGTAATATTTTATTTTATCACCTGATTTGATAAACTCATACTTTGTTTGTAGGTCTTTATTTTTATGTAATAGGTGATTATGATAAGCAGAGGCTTTTACCGCAAAGTGTGCTCCTGAAACAAATTCCAACTTATCTTTATCATTCAAGACTTTCTCACTGTACTTCGAACAAGATGATTGCATACATATCTCATCTATCCTATCTGGAACACAAAGGTCAAATTCCTTTTTTAGATTCTTGACTAATTTCAAAAGTTCTTTGATATTGAATGTATCAGGATGTTCGAATAGATATTTTACAATACCCAAAATCTTATCTCTTGCAAAGAGTGGTGTAGAGGATCTAACAAGTTCTACTCCCTTTGGAAATATATAATTCAATCTGTCAAAAGGAATACCATCTTCATAAACGATATGTTGAATGTATTTCTTTTTTGCAATAGAGATAATGGATTCTGAAATTCTTTCTAGTTCAAAGTCTTGTTTGTTTTCTACACCATAAGTATCAGCGTGTTCATCTAAACATTTTTTAAAGTAACCTGCGTATCTGTTCTTATCGAGTGCGTGTATGAATTCTAGTTCATTTTTATACTGATGTCTCCATTCACAATGATCCATTGCTGGTTTGAAAGATACAAAAAGTGAATCGGTATCAGCATAGATAGAAACTTCTTCTGATCTTGGGATGGGTGTGACATTTTTTAGATTCATCGCTTGGTGAAGTTCTGTATCTAAATGCCATTGTTCATACCAATAGTCTTCATTAACCTTATTCATAGTTTGAGTAAGATTTCGACCTTCAGCTGTGATAGTTCCAGCTACGTAGTTATTAAATAAGATGAAATATTGTGCTGCGAATGCTCCGTAAGAGCCATTCAAAACTAATTTTAGTCATTTCCCCCATCGATTACTCGATGGGGGTTATAAAAGAGCGAGCTGAAGGGCGTTGTAGTATTCTACATCCCTTTTCAGCTCGCTTGCTTTATTTTTGAGTGAATTAATTCTTTCTAATTTTTGTTGTTTGGTCATAGATATAAATTAAAAGTACTTGATTTATATTCCGAAATAATTAAAAGGACTTAAAGATTTCAATTCTTTTTTTACATCTTCATTTACATCTAATGTATCAATAAAATTCCAAATCTCATCTTTACCAACATTTTCCTTACCTCTACTTAATTGTTTCAAAGCTTCATAAGGTTTATTATATCCCTCTCTTCTCAAAATTGTTTGTATTCCTTCTGTTATCACAACCCAGTTATCATTCAAATCCAAATCGATTTTTTGTTGATTGACCAGTAATTTATTGACACCTTTGATTATAGAGTTCATACTGATTTTTATATGAGACAAAGGAACACCTACATTTCTTAACACGGTTGAGTCGGATAAGTCTCTTTGTAATCTACTTATAGGTAACTTTTGACTCAAATGTTCTAATATACAATTAGCCATGCCCAGATTACCTTCAGCATTTTCGAAGTCAATTGGATTCACTTTGTGAGGCATTGCAGACGAACCTACCTCATTGACATTTGTTTTTTGTTTGAAATATTCCATAGAGATATATTGCCAAATGTCTCTACAAAAATCAATTAGAATTGTGTTAATTCTTTTGAGATTATCAAAAAGTGCAGACAAGTTATCATAGTGTTCGATTTGTGTCGTGTTTTGTTGTCTAATAAGTCCAAAACTTTTGAGTAGTTCATCGGAAAAAGCTTTCCAATCTACCTTGGGATATGCGACTACGTGTGAATTAAAGTTACCTACTGCTCCTCCGAATTTACCAGAAAATTTAATTGTTTTTGCCATATCAACTTGACTTTGAAGTCTTTCGATAAAAACTAAAATTTCTTTTGAAAGGACTGTAGGTGTTGCTGGTTGTCCGTGTGTTCTTGAAAGCATTACAACTCCATTACACATATCTGATAGGTCATGTAATTTATCAATCAATTTATCAATATCTACAAGGTATTCATTCTGAAACCAAGATTTTATTGATATGGGGATTGCTGTGTTGTTGATATCTTGAGATGTCAGACCGAAATGGATAAATTCTTTTAAGTGAGATAATCCAAGATTTGATATTTTTTCTTTGACAAAATATTCAACTGACTTGACATCGTGTTTAAGAGTTGATTCGAGTAGTTTTAAAGTTGAACAATCTTCTTGAGTGAAGTTTTGATGTAATGACTTTAGTTTCATAATTGTCACTTCATCAATCGTTTCATCACTGATAATTTTCTCGTTGATTAATTTTATAAAATATTCTACTTCAACAAATATTCTCCATTTATTCAAAGCGTACTCTGAAAAATATCTTGATAGGTTTTTTGTTTGGTCTCTATAACGACCATCAATAGGACTAATACTGGTAAATTCGTTCAAATACATTTTAATCTTCTGTGTCAAAATTTTGTTCAAAGGAAAGCATTAAATTAGAATCTTTATCTTTTATAAGGATGAAGTTATCAAAGATATGGAAGTTGATAAACTCTTCATCATCATTAATATTTGATAAGTATTTTTTTTGGAATATAAGATTTGAATTCTTGAAATTGATTTCATCAACTTCCAATTCCCATTTTGATACCTCATTGAATAAAACTTTACCATCATCTACAGTAATATTTAGAGTTTTATCTTCGTTATTAATTTGTGATAGTTTTTTGATATTTGAAAAATCTTGACTTGTAATTTTGAAATTCCATTTTGCATTCTTTGGATTCAATCTAGCATTCAGTAAAGATTTTTGTAAATCTTTTATTCTGTATTCCTCACCTCCTATTGTAGATATTTTTAACTTATCATTTGTTAATTGAGCAGTTCTTATGTGTAATACGTTTTCGTCATCTGGTAGTGGTTTACAAATTATGTCAAATTTAATTTGTTTTTCAGAGTTAAAAAATTTGAGGTTCTTCGAAAATTTACCAGCGGACGTGATTATGAAATCAAGTGTTTCATCTTTGTTATAATTTTCGATGAAGTCTTTGGTTTTTAGAGTATATCCTTTGAAAGCGGTGATTGATGTTTCGTTACTGATAACAGAATACATTAAAATTTCATCTGATTCGATTTTCATTTTGATAACATCATCAATGGATGTGAGATCGATAAATTTGTTCAAGAATTCAGTGAAATTAGATTGATTGAATTTCAAAGATAGTTTTTGCGACATACAACATATATGGATTTGTTATGGAAATGTTTAAATGAAAAAAGTCCCTTTTTTGAGGGACTTTTTTGTACGAGGAGAGGGGATCGAACCCTCACGGGATTGCTCCCAATGGATTTTACATACCACTATAGCTTTCGCTACCTTTTTGAGTTTGTGGTCTGGACTATTCCTTCACCGTTTTAGATTTCTCTAATTTAGGTGGGTGATTATAGTCTCTGCACGTTTCCCTTTTGGGGACTTCGCTCAGAGTTGGCATCAGCATTATCTGTTAAGCGTTCTCTGAATTTACACCTTACTAATAAAGAATTTCTTCTTTACCGACCCTAACGAGTCCATCGCGTATACCTGTTCCGCCATCCCCGCATTTGGTTAGTTGATTGGTATTTCAAATATACATCAAATATTTCTAAAAGTTCAAATAATTCTTAAAATTTATTTCGGACCCTCATCCATTTTGGATAATATCTTTTTAATATATAACAAGGACAAATAAAAATTGAAATAAATGGCGATAAATCAGATATTAACCATTCCAGATTGGCAAAGACTATCTACTTTTACAAATTCTCTCCCACTAGGAGGTTTCAGTCAAATATATCCGGGTCCGAATAATTATTGGTACGTACAAGAATCTACGGGTCAAGTCAAAAGAATAGCTTATGATGTACAATTCGGAAACGGATTGGGTACTGTATTTGCAGCAACAGAATCTTTTGTAGATAAAAGAATTGATGTTGTAATTGGTTCCGGTCTAACCTATTCATATGATGGTCAGGGATCGGCTATTTTAGTTACCGGTCTAACTACTGGTAATCTGAATATTATCGGTAGTTTTACACAAGGTTATGTGTTATCATCCGCAACGGGTGGGGTTTTTGAATGGATTGCTGCTGGTTCAGCCAGTGTTCAAGGAACGTCAGGTAGTATTGCTAAATTCACTTCTGGTAGTTCGGTCGGCGATTCTGGAATGATTGAAGTTATTTCAGGAACATCTGGTGATCCTAGATCCTCTTTATATGTTGGGATGAATGCTCCGATAATTTTGGGTGGGAATGGAAGTACGAAAGCTACAGTCGCGTTTGGTATATCTCCGAGTATGTATGTTGATGGAAATATTTTTTTCGGAGACAATTCAAATCGGTATATTGGTTTAACAAATTCAACAGATATTGAAATTAGTACGACTGGTGACTTTTTAGTTTCAGCTCATCCACTGTTATCTGGAACTTCAAGTAAGGAAAGTTTTATTCATGGTCGGACTGATTTTTCTACATATGATAGAAACGTAGAATTTTTATCTGGATTAGTCAGTGTTAATAAAGAATCACCAACCTTTTCTGCAATTACATCATCAGAATTTGGATTTTGGTCAACAAAGAGACCACCCTTATTAGTTGAGACACAAGTAGATAGTCCCACATTCAGCTTCACCGCTTCTAGTGCATTTTTGGGAAGGGTTGGTGAGTACAAAGTCGCTTTGGGATTATCTGGTGGTGGTATACAAATAAAAGATGGTACACAAAACAGATATTCGGTTTTGATGTCTACTAATACGGAAGGACATGCACAATGGGCTAAAATGGTAATGCCTGGTAGAAAATTTTATCTACCATTTTATGCAAAAGATGGTGAAACAGAAATACAATCTTCATTATTTTATACTTATTCGGAAGTGATAGGCGCACAAACTTTCACTTGGTCTACAACTTATTCAATCGCTTTTGAACTCCCAGCGAGTTTTGGCACTTTTTCTTTAAATAACAATTTCACTTATTTAGTACCGTATGGTCTTACTTGGGCAGGTTTGGGTAGTAGTGGGAATAGAAGAGATGTTCGATTTTTGATGAATTCTTCACAACTCACTCAAAGGGTTTATGGAGATTTCCAGTTTTATGATAAGGATGAATTTCTACAAGTACCACCAGGAAGTACAAATAATCCTCAAACTGGTAGAGGAGGATTTACTAAAGATATTTCTAATAACATTTTTTGGAATACGATATCAGGTAGTCAAACAAATTATTTGTATTCTAGAGCTAATTATTATCTTGAATTACTCTCATCGAGGAAACCGTTTGGTCCAAGTTTGTTTACTTCAGGTGGATTTGGATTTTCACAAAACAGAACTGTGAGAGCTAATATCTTCCCGGTGAATTCCGCGGTAGGTAGATTAGGGACATATTCAGATTCCAGTGTCATTAATGCACTGTATCCACAGAATTCATCAGAATCTATTGGGTCTTTGGCATATCCTGGTTATAGTTATTGGGGTAGAGCGATTTGGTCTGATGACTTGACTTTCGTACAACCACAAGCTACTGCAAGCTCACCGGAAGTAGGTAGAGGTGTTTGGCTCGATATAAACAGAACAGGCGCTAGTATTTATGGTACTGGTGAAAGAGTCAATTCCAAAAGCTTTCTTGATACTCAAATTGTTAGGAACATCTCAAATCAATGGCAGAATAGTATGTTCCAACCAATTCATAATACTTTTAGTGCTGGAACTCCTGAATCATTTACGACATCTACAATACCTAATCTTATCTGGAATAAACACACCAATATAATGGGACACTCAGGATCCAATCTACTAATGGATACTGTAGTTGGTATGTATATGAGGAATGAATTTGGTAAATTTGGATTCAATTTAACTCAATCTACAGGTATATTTGTCAATCCACAATTTGGTGGATCGGTCATAGATACTTGGTTTGGAATGGGTACACAGAGTCTTCAGAGGTCTGTGGGTATTCAAGTAGCTCAAGAAGTTGGATATCTAACATATCGTTCAGTCGCTAGAGTTTCTGAAGCTTATGATTATATTTCTGCAAGAGTATCCAATGGTTCGACTTTTAGTCAAATCGATTCCCATGTCGGATTCTTTGCTCAATCTAAATTAATCGGTAGACAATCGGACCCAACAGGTAGAAAAACCTATGATTTTGGAGAGTCGAGAGCATGGGATTTGAACGGAGGACCATCCGGAACTTACAATCCCAGTGGTATCTCGAGAGCTGCACCAAGAAGTTGGCCAACATATTCTCAATATTTAGTGAATAAACCTTGGGCATTTTATGCTGAAAGAGATAAATCAAATCTTGGGGGTGGTTTACTGATCGATATGGGTGCTACCTTCGGTACACCTTTAAGAGCTTTCCTAGAGATAGAGGGGGTGACACAATCTACTTCCAATAGACCATTTACCGTATCATCGACTGTTTCTGTATTTCAAAGAGATGGTTCTTATATTACCTATCCTTATGCAGGTGTAAGTTACTCAACGTTTTCACAAACATACCCACAAGTTTTATTGAGACCCGGAATGACTCCTTCATTCCAAGAGGATGGTAGTTTATGGTACACTCCAGGTTACCTTGCGTTTAGGGATGGTGGTACAACTTATAATTTATTACAACCACCTTCTACGACCGGTGGTAATCAATATATTAGAGTTAGTGCAACACAAGCAACGGCTTTCACTTTGAGTACCACTTATTTCGCTACTCAATCATCTCCAACAATTTCTAATTATTCATCTAGTCATATCTATGTAATAGACTTTAAACCAGGCAATACTCAATCTGTAGAACTGAACATCAACAATATAGGTACTTACAGTGTATTCAAAGATGATTTGGTAGGTGGTCTCACATCGATGAGTCTCGGTGATATAACAAGTTCTAATAGTGCTGGTCTACCAATATATTTCCTTCTTTGGAAAAATGGTTTCTTCCAATTCTATTTGGATGATCCTACGCTTTCACAAGTGAGTGGTTCAGGTGTTGCTAATTATGTGCCGGTTTGGACTAGCACAAAAGTTCTCAAAGGAACGAGCTCGATTTATATTTCGAGTGGAGGTAATGGTAATGTTGGTGTGAATTTGAAATCATTCCCAGATTATTCGTTACAAACTGCGACTACATCTTTAAGTCCAACAATAGCACTTGGTATTTCTGGTTCTATTTTATACAATGATGGAAGTCAGGGTAGTACTGGATCTGTAATGATGGCAGATGCTTCGGGTAGAACAAATCTATTCCCACTTGTGTTACCTGGACCAGGTTTGACTGGTGTGTCTCCAAGGGTAAGTGGTGAATTTAGTTCAGGTTACTTACCACTTTATGTAGGAAATACCTCATCAGAATCAAGCAATTACCAGTTGGGTCCTATAATGACAGACACTAATGGTACATTAATAAGTTTGTTGGTTAGACCACAAGCACAATTTGCTTCAAGTAATCCACAACCAACTGCAACATTCACCGCTAGTATTACAGGCAACATACTCACAGTTACAGGTATACAAGCTGGTATTGGTAATATTGTACCACCAGCAAGTTTATCTGGTACAGGTGTAACTACGGGTACTAGAATTACAGAAAATATAAGCGGTACAGGTAGCATTGGTACTTATAGGGTGAATATTTCACAAACTGCAACCGAAACACTTATGGTTTCGACTCGTCAAAGAGCTAGAAATTTGACACTTGTTGTTCCTTCACTAGCCTCTACCGTACCAACAGGTCTTACTCAATCAATAGAGTTCCTTATGGATTATGGTAATCAGAGTGTCTTCGGATTGAAAACTTTCAATAATCAAACCAGATTCACACTTTTCAACTCGGCTAACTTTGCTAATATTGGATTATTGAATTCCCTATCCACGAATATTTCTTTGAATCAGAGAATAATTGGTATGGGAAGACCATTTAGTACAGTTTCAGCCGGTCCGAACTACACAAAATCTGTGTTAACAAAATTGACTGGAGCTTCTACTCATTTTTACTCTAGAACAGCATTAACTGATACTTTAGCTTCGGACATGGGTGCATTTTATCACGATTCTCCGACATCAGGTTTAGTAAGAAGTTTTGACAATGTATTGAACCAAACAATTGGTAGATATACTGAAACTGTATTAGCTAACAATTATACAACTACACAAACTGGTAGAGATAATATTCCGAATTTTATAGCTGAATTTGACTTCACTAAAATTTCATCTACTTCTAGTAATCTGAACAATCCACAAACTTATATTGGTACTTATAAAAGGACTGAATTTGGTCACAATTACGCGACTACAAGTCAAGACTTCTTGATAACATCATCAACTGCGACGCCTGCTTTATTCTCAACATCATCTGTAAATATTGTTACTGGTTTATTTGTTAATAATCAGATTGGTGGATTGACTTGGTCTTTTGCATCAGCAACAAATTCTATAGCAGTTTATGCTAGACATGATGTTGATAATGCAAGAGTTAGAAATGCTTTTGATTTCTACTCATCAAGAATTGGTTCTAGTGCATCAGATTATAGAATCGATAATCACATAGGTTTCTTTGCACAGTCCAAACAATTTGGGTCAACTGCTTTTGAACCAACTAACAGAACTACTTGGGGTCCAAATGTAGCTTGGCCAAACCAGTTTAATTTTGAATGGAGACCAGGTAGTAATAAACCTTGGGCGTTTTTTGCAGAATCCGATAAATCAAGTTTCGGTGGGGGAGTTATTATAGATAATTCTGCTACTTTCGGTACACCACTAGATGCTTGGTTGAAGATAAAGGGGGTTAGTTCTAGTAATGATTGGCCACAAATAATGTTACAACCAGGTACAGGTCCAGCAAATCCAGTGACCGGTAGTTTGTGGTATCAACCAATAGAAGTTTATGATGGTTCTGGTATCACATTTTTGGGATGGACAGGTGGTCTATACTTCAGACACAACAACACAACTTATAATTTATTACAAAGTGGCGGAGGAGCTGGTACACAGGGTCCTAGAGGTTTTCCTGGTACGAATGGTACAAATGGACAGAATGGTGCTACTGGTGCTACTGGGGCAACTGGAGTAGCTTCGATTGGTGCATTCAATCAAAGTGTCTCATATGCAAATGGCGCAAATTTGAATGCTGGAGTCTTGACTTTGGGAGCGGCGACAATTACTAATCCTGGTTTGATTCATAGTGGTTCACAAACCTTCTCGGGTAATAAAGAATTCAGAGGTAATGTTTTGATCGGACCTACCTCTTTCAATAATGGTTTATACTTCTTCGATGGTGGTGGTACAACTTACTCCGGTTTTATCGGACCTACTGCAATTACTTCAAATCTTGTTTATCGACTTCCATCCGATGCTCCAATAGATAGGTATCTGAAAACTTGTACTACTACCGATGGTATTATATCCTTGGTTTGGGCCACAGCTTCTGCACCCGCTAGTGGATTGGCAGTCCCATCAAATCAAATAGTATTCGGAAATGGTACAGGTGTTACATCAGACGCTGATTTCTGTTTTAATTCTACAAATTGTGACTTTATAGTATCGTCATTACCAACAAACACTTCATCACAAGGATTCAATACAATTATTGGTGGTAATAATCACACATTGAGTACTGTAAATAGATCTGCAATCATCGGTGGTGATACAAATACAATAAACTCATCGGATTGTTCACTAATTATAACATCAAAGAGTTCTTGTATATGTCCTGGTCCAGTTTCTGGAGCAAGTATAGAATCTGCAGTGATAATAGGTGGTAATAATAATAAGATAGTAGGTTCTGGTTCACTTTTTGCAACTATAATAAGTGGTAACAATCAGTATATTCTTGGTACTAATAGTAATAATACCAGTATTTTGGGTGGTTATGCTAATAAGATTTGCAAATTTTCTGAAAATTCTTCAATAATCGGTGGTGCTTCAAATACGATACATCACGGTCGTTGTTCTTCGATAATTTCAGCTGCCTCATCAAATATTTGTTTGAATGTTGGAGCATTACCATCAGAATGTTTACGTTCTAATCTAATTTTGGGTGGTCTAAACAACACTATAACTGGAACAGGTAGTGAATTTGCTACTATATTGAATGGAAATAATCAACGCATCTGGGGACAAAACAGTAATAACTCCGGAATCATTGGTGGTAGTGGAAATCTAATAGCAACGTCATCAAACAATTCATTTATAATTGGTGGACAAAATTCAAAGATGTGTTGTTCTGCTAGATCTGTTATAATTGGTGGTGATGGTCTCACTTTACAAAATGATGATGATCAAGTTTTCGTTTCGCAATTGATGATAAATAGTGTGGCTTCCGATTCAAACCAGACACTTCTTTTAGCTTGGAGCAGTGTTGATAAGACAGTCTACTATAGAGATGTTTCTACTATAGCTGGCGGCCCAGCTGGTGGTGGACCTACGGTGTCTATCAGAGGATTTAACGATGGTATCCTAGTTGGTTCTTTGAATTTGAATACTGGTGGATTTCCTAATGGAGCTACACTATCATATAATAGTAACAAACTTGGTTCATTAACATTCAGTGCGGCAACCAGTGAAAATCCTGGTATGGTTTCACTCACTACACAATCTTTCAAAGGTGAAAAAACTTTCTTGGATGATGTTTTTGTGGGTAGTACCGCCAACACTAGTCAAGAAGGTTTATTCTTCTACGATACAAATACTTATTCGACATCCTTTAAATATACCGGATTTGTAGCTCCTAATGGTCGATATTGGAATACTGTGACTGGAAATACCGGTCTCGGACCTACTTGGAGTTTGGTAAATAACTTTATTTATGAGTTGCCAGGTTTGACAGCGAGAGCCAACCAATTTTTAACTGTTGCATCATTCTCGACTGCCACAGGGTTCAGTACTTACTCATTAAGTTGGACATATCCACAGGTTGGGACAGGTCTTACTTTATCAAACACTGGTGTTATTAATCTTACAAACATTACTCCTAACACTACGACGTTTTTAGT
>Ga0315909_10001261_pt1 | contig 34127 bp, 56 predicted proteins | sample LakEriMetagenome_11_FD_203527 | JGI IMG/M metagenome (GOLD analysis project Ga0315909, IMG submission 203527) | Freshwater fungal communities from buoy surface, Lake Erie, Ohio, United States - Buoy 2 MA125 | ecosystem: Environmental > Aquatic > Freshwater > Lake | place: USA: Lake Erie, Ohio... | reverse complement strand
AAATATTTACAATCATTTAAAATTTTCAACTAATGGTAGAAGAAATTAAAAGTGCTTTCGAAGGCGTTAAAACCGAAGTAAACGGTGCTATCGAAACATTAAAAGCTGATAACGCAGTAGCGGTAGATGGCTTAAAATCAGAATTAGAAGAATTAAAATCTCAAGTTGCTGTAGTTAAAGATGCTGCAGACAAATTAGAGGCAAAAAGCAATCGTAAGACAATGAACGAAAATCAATTCAAAGGTTTCAATGCCACTTTAGGTGAGCAAATTGAAAAAAATGCGGACAACATCGCAAAATTAGGTCGTGGTGAAATGAAGAACACTTCTTTCATTATGGACACTAAGGCAGTAGGTAACATGACTGAAGCAGCTAACTTAACTGGAGATATTCCACGTGCTTATGCTAATCAAGTTTACGGTTTACCTTCTCGTAAAATCCACGTTAGAAGTTTGTTACCAGTAGGTACAATTTCTCAAGGATTATTTACTTTCCCTCAAGAAACTGGTGGTGAAGGTGCTCCTGCTAACCAAACTCAAGGTAGTGCAAAAGCTCAAGTTGATTTCGATATCAGCATGGTTAATGCTCCTGCACAAGTTATCGCTGGTTACGTTAAAATCTCTCGTCAAATGTTAGATGACGTTCCTGCTATGACTTCTTTCTTACAACAAAGATTGTTAGAGAAATACTTAGTAGCTGAAGATGCTCAATTATTATTCGGTTCTGGTTCTGGTGTTAACTTGACTGGTTTGACTACTGTAGCTTCTGCTTTCAGTGGTGCTGCTACTGTAGACGTTGAGCAATTAGTACAAGCTATTGCACAAGTTGAAGCAAGTAACTACTCTGCAACTGGTATCTTGATTAACCCTTCAGATTGGGCTAACATCGTAAACACTAAGAATGTGAACTCTGCGTACTCTTTACCAGGTTCTACAGTGGTTACAACTGATGGTCAATTATCTATCGCTGGTATTCCTATCTTCAAGTCTACAGCTATCACTGCTGATAAGTTCTTGGTAGGTGACTGGTCAATGGGTGCTCAAATCATGCAACGTAATGGTATCTCTGTTCAATTCTTTGACCAAGATGGTAACAACGCTGTTGAGAACATGATTACAGTTCGTGTTGAGGCAAGAATCGCATTCCCTATCTACTACGCTGGTGCGTTCTGCTATGGCGATTTTGGAAATCAAGCCTAAGACTTTGGTAATGTGACTTAATAGTCTAAATATAAAGGGGTAGCCTAAAAAGCTATCCCTTTTTTATGTCTACTATATTTTAGTTATTTTTGTAAAAATAATGGTATATGCAGATTATAAGGGATGTTACAACCACAGTAGAGCCAGTTTCAGAACCAATAACATTGTCCGAAGCAAAGAACTATCTAAAGGTTGACTTTGATGATGATAACGACTTAATAAGCTCTTTAATCACTTCTGCAAGGGTTAGATTAGAGAAATATGCTGGTGTGGCTATGACGGCTCGTACATTGCAAGTAGTAGCTTATGTGGATGAGTTCTTAGAACTTCCATACGCACCAATCAATAGTATTACTAAGGTTGAATATTGGGATAATGAAGAATGGATAGAGATTACCGTACCTCAGTATAATGTTTTAGGCACAACTTACAAGAAGCTGTATATGACTGCTTTTAGTCACATGGAGTTTAGGTTTACCTACACTTGTGGTTATGCGACTACTCCTGCAGTGATGAAAACAGCCTTGTATAAGATACTTGCTGACTTGTATGATTACAGAGAATCATCTGTAGAGGATAGTAAGCCAAATGCTAACATAGCATCTGCATACGAATTAATGAAGCCTTTTAAACGAGTAAGCATAATATTATAATGATAAGTAGACTTAAAAATAGGATTACTTTCCAATCTAAAACATCGGAATCTGATGGTGCTGGTGGTCAAATCTTAACAGATGTAGACTACTATACTTGTTGGGCTGAGATATTTAGAGATAATCAAAACAAAACAAACATAGCTGGTAAGGACTCTATATCAGATAACATTGTTTTTAGGATAAGGGATGCTAATAGTATCTCTATTTCTAATGACCTTACTATTGCTTATGATGGTAATATCTACTTGATTAGCAGCATTATAGATGAATATGATGGACATAACTTTTTAAGAATCACTTGTTCTACTTTAAAGAGAGTTGGTACTTGGGATAGTATTACTGCTTTCTGGGAGAACATTAGTACAACTTGGGAAACTACTTAATGTCATTTTCAATAGATAAAAGCAAAAGTGTGACTAACCTATCAAAAAGGTTAAAAGAAGCACCTCATGTAATTACTCAACAAATACAGAAGATTATAAATGAGTCTGTTTTGACTATTGAAAGAAATGCAGAAAAAAGAGCACCAAGAGGTAAAACTGGTTTATTAAAGGCTTCTATCTATAGCACTCCTTACACAATGAACGCAGGAGCAAGAGTTGGCTCTGGAGGTCGTATGGGTAGACAGTCTAATTATTCTCCTTTTGTTGAGTTTGGTACTGGTAATGATTTTCAGATTCCAGTATATAGAAATCTAAATATGAATCAACTTGAGGGCTACGCAAGAACGTTTAAACGGAGTAATGGAAATTTAGTAAATTTGCCCCATAGACCGTTCTTGTTCTTATCGGCTTCAGAAGAACTATATAAAATGGTTACTAAAATAAAAAAAATTAAAATATAATGGCTACTCTTCAAGGTAAAGCGGTAAAAAATACATATAGACAAGTACTACAAATTGGTGCTAATAATGTTGGAGTAAGTGGTAGTTTACAGCCAGTACAAGATGGCGGTGGAGTAAATACTGCTCTTTCTTTATCAACTACTGCAGCTACAATTACTGGTGATTTAACTATCACTGGTGATTTGATTATTACTGGAGGTGGTATTCAGATACAAGATTTAATTGATGATACAGTAGCCACTTTGATTCAGAATGGTACTGGTATCACTTGGGCTTATAACGATAGTTTAAGAACTTTAACTCCGACTATTACTATTGCAACTGCAGATGGTGGTGTTCAAGGTGATTTCTTGCAACTTAATACTGGTGCTGGTGAAGCTAACGCTGTAGCTAAGATGTATTGGAACAATGTAGATGGCACTAACAACTTAGGCTTAATGGGTGGTAATGTTATATTGCCAATAGGTCAAAAGCAAGTTGCAAGAGTACTTAATAACTCTGGTAGCATCTTAAATAAGGCTGCTTATCAAGTGGTTAAAGTTGCTGCTGCTCAAGGTCAAAGATTGGCTGTAGCATTAGCACAAGCTAATAACGATGCTAACTCTACAGATACTTTAGGTTTAGTAGCTGAAAATATAGCTAATAATCAAGAAGGTTTTATTACAACAAGTGGCTTAATAACTGACGTAGATACAACTGGTGATTTACAATTACAAGACTGGAACGATGGTGATGTTTTATACCTTTCTCCAACTACGCCTGGTGCTATTACTAAGGTTAAGCCAGTAGCTCCTCAACATACTATCATTGTAGGTTTTGTAGTTTATGCTCACAAGACACAAGGTAAAATCTTTGTTAAGGTTGACAATGGCTACGAAATCGATGAACTTCATAACGTAAGAATTACGAATGTTGCAAATGACAACATTTTACAATATAACTCTTCTTTAGCTGTATGGGAGAATGTAGCTGGTACTACGACTAACATTGCTGAAGGAACTAACTTATACTATACTCAAGGTAGATTTGATTCAGCTTTCGCTGCTAAGAGCACAACGAACTTGGCAGAAGGAACGAATCTTTATTTTACAACTGCAAGAGGTGATGCAAACTTTGCAACTAACTTTGCAACTAAAGATACAGATGATTTACCAGAAGGTTCTACTAACCTCTACTACACTAACGCAAGAACAAGAAATGCGTTAAGTGTAACTGCTGGTACTGGTATTGCTTACAATAGCACTACTGGAAACTTTAATTTAGGCTCTATACCTAACTCAAGTTTGACTAATAGCTCAGTTACTATCAATGGTCTTTCTTTGGCTTTAGGAGCCTCAATAAGCCTTACAACAAGCAATATAGCTGAAGGTACCAACCTTTACTGGACAGACGCAAGATTCGACTCAAGATTCGGTACAAAGACTACTACTGATTTAGCAGAGGGTACAAACCTTTACTATACTCAAGCAAGATTTAATACTGCTTTTGATGCTAAGACTACTACAGACTTAGACGAAGGCACTAACTTATATTACACAGATGCTCGTTCAAGAGCAGCCTTCAGCGAAAACGCTGTTGGTTTAGACTATTCATCTGGAAGTGGTATTCTTAGCTTAACTGCTGGATATGCTATTCCTACAACGGTTAAATTAGGCGAGTACGATACAGCTTACAATCGTTCTATCGTATCTGCTGCAGTAACTGGTACATCTACTAAGACTTTGTCTTTGACTCAGCAAGATGCTAACGTAGTTACAGCTACTTGGACTGACCAAGGTATCACAACAATTAACGGAACTGCAAATCAGATTGCTGCTTCTACTGTAGGTAACACTACAACTGTTGGATTCACAAATGATGTTACTTTCCCTAACAACGTAGTTGTAAGCGGTAACTTAACTATAAATGGTACTGCAACTTATGTAAACACTCAATCAATATCTTCTAAAGACCCATTGTTTGAGGTAGCTAACGATAACAATACTACAGATGCTGTAGACATCGGATATTATGGTAGATATTACGATTCAGCTCAAACTCGTGTTGAGTTTACTGGATTATTTAGAGATGCTTCTGATGCTGGTAAATTTAAGATGTTTACTGGATTAGTAGATGAACCTACTAACGTAGTAGACACTACTGGAACTGGATATACTGTTGGCACATTAGTTGCTAACGTAGAAGGTAACTTAGCTGGTACAGCAAACGCTGCAAACGTACTTTCAACTGCAAGAACAATATCTGCAACTGGAGACGCTGCATGGTCAGTTAGCTTCGATGGTAGTGCAAACGCTACTGCTGCTTTAACATTAGCTAATACTGGTGTTACTGCAAGTACTTATGGTACAACAACTGCGGTTCCTACAATAGCTATAGATGGCAAAGGTAGAATCACAAGTGCTTCAAATACAAACATTGCTTTCCCAGTTACAACTGTAAACGGACAAGCTGGAACAGTAGTTTTAACAACTTCAGATGTTGCAGAAGGCACTAATCAATACTTTACAACTGGTAGAGCACAAGGTGCTATCAGCTTAACAACAACTGGTACAAGCGGTGCTGCAACTTATAGCGGTGGTGTAATAAACGTACCTACATATATTGGTGGTTCTGGAACTATAAATGAAATTGCTTACTTCTCTACAAGTGGAGTGATTAGTTCATTATCAACTGGTACTTATCCTTCATTAACTGAATTAAGTTATGTTAAGGGTGTAACAAGTTCTATTCAGACACAATTAAATGCAAAACAAGCTGCATTAAGTGGCACTGGATTTGTAAAGATAAGCGGTACAACTATAAGCTATGATAACACATCTTATTTACCTTTAACTGGTGGTACACTTACTGGTACTTTAAGTGGTACAAGTGCTACTTTTAGTGGAGCAGTAGGAACTGGTGTACTTACGTCTACAATATCAAGTGCGGTAAATGCGATTTTTAATTCTACAGATGCAAATGGTGGATATATTACTTTTAGAAGGAGTGGTACACCAATAGGTTATTTAGGAAACTCTGCACAACTTGGAGCTGGAGTATTAAATGCCCTTGAATTAAGAGCAGATAATGATTTATTTTTAACTACTACAAGTGGTTCATTAAGAATAGCCTCAACTGGTTTATCTACATTTGCAAGCACAGTAAGAATTAATGGTGCAGGTCAATCTTTATTAATATTCCCTACTACTACAAGTTCTGTAAGAATGCAAATTCAAAGTAGTGGTGGTGGCAATATGATTGTAGGATGCGATAATTCAACGGGTGGTGATTTAGCATCTGGAACTACTGCTTATTCAACGGTTATTGGTAGTGGGTCTACAAGAGATTTATTTTTATCTACTAATTCAATACAAAGATTAAAAATAAACGGGTCTAATGGTGATGTTTTTATTAAAACTGCATTAAGAATATCTGACGAAGCAACTTGGGGACTTTCAATATATAAATATAGTTCAACTGGTTCTCCTATTTTAGAAGCAGATGGTGGTCAATCTATATCTTTTGCACGTGGCGGAGTTGAATCTATGAGAATTAGGGCAAATGGCAATATTGGTATTGGTGTATCTGGTAATGATAGTATTAGAATGGTTGTAAGAGGTCAAACATCAGATAGCACCACACAATCATTTAACGTAGGTAAACAAGATGGAACTGATTTAATATATGTAAGAAATGATGGTTATTTGTATTCAGTTGGTGCTTGGAGCGGTTCTGATATAAGATTAAAAGAAAACATTACTGATTTAGATAACGGATTACAAAAGGTATTAGGGCTTAAAGCTAAAAAGTTTGACTTAATAGATGGTTTAAAAAATAACTTTGGATTTATAGCGCAAGAAATGCAAGAGGTAATACCAGATGCAGTAAGCGTGTTTAAAGAAAAAGAACAATTATTAGCAGTTAGGATGGACTTTATTATACCTCATTTAGTAAAAGCAGTACAAGAACAACAAGCTCAAATAGAAGAATTAAAAGCAATGATTGCAGCTAAATAATTTTACCTAAATTTGTAAAAATAACCAAATATGAAAAAGTTAGAATTAACCGAAGAGCACTTGAAGTCATTAGAGGCGTTTATAAACACTATTCCTACAGCCTATGGATTACCATTGCTGAAGTTCTTTGGTGAGCTAAATGAGGCTCAAAATGGCCAACAAACGGATTCTAAAGAAGTAGAGGTAGAAGGATAATGAAAGACTGCGGATATGCTATACGAAAGGCTTATTTCGACAAGATAAATGCTAACGCCTACGAGTTATCGGTATATGATACCATAGCTCCAGATGGTGCCGAGCCTCCATTCTTGTTAATAAGCTCTCAGACATCAGTAGAGAATAGCGACAAAACAAGCTATAACTTTGATGTAAGCATACAGTTTGACATTGTATATAGGACATTTAAGTCTGGAGAGGTAGGTCAAAAGTCAGTAGATGAATGGGCTAATGGCTTATTGGAAATCATAGGAGTAGCTCCTGCAGATTACCCAGATGCTTCTCCAGATTTCAAAATAGTTACAAGGAATATGGTATCAAACCAGGCTACTTTTGACTATGTAGAAGAAACATATATTTTTAGAAGAGTTATAGTGGTAGACCACTTTGTAACTCAAACAACATAAATAACATAAAAAAACAAATAAAATGGCAACAACTGGTGTATTTAACGGAACCCTATTGGTAGTAAAGATAGGTGGAGTAGCTGTAGCTCACTCTACATCTTGTTCTTTATCAGTATCAACAGACTTACCAGATTCTACTACAAAAGATAGTGGCGGATGGGCGGCTCAAATTCAAGGACTTCGTTCTTGGTCAGTAACTACAGATGGCTTAGCGGTAATCGAATCTGCTGCAGCTGGTGTAAACGTAGAAGATTTATTTTCTTCTGTAAGTTCAAGAACTGATGTAACTTTGACTTTCTCTACTTTCGTAAGTGGTGACAAGATTTGGACTGGAACTGCAGCGGTTGAGTCTTTAGACTTTACTGGTGACATGGAATCTCCAGCTACTTTCTCTGCATCATTCACTGGAACTGGAGCATTAGTGATGACTACCAACGCATAAACTAAAAACCAAATATATGAGAGGACAATTTAACCTATCACTTTCTGATGGTAAGGTAATACCGTTACGTTTCTGCACATGGTCTCTAAAGAGATTCTGTCAGTTACAAGGTATTGGCCCAACAGAGATAGGAACAGCTTTAAGCGGTGAATCTGCTTTAGATGCTATCGTTAATTTAGTAAGGTCTGCTGCTGAATACCCTTTCTACAAGGAAGGAAGAACGCCAGATTTTAAAGAGATTGACGTATGCGATTGGATAGATGACATGGGTGGTATCGCTGGAACTCAGTTCCAAGAAATCATGGCTGCACTATCAGAAAGTATGAATAGCGGATTAGAGCAACCTGGTTCTACGTCAACAGAGGCTGGTGAAGAAAAAAAAAATTAGAATGGATTGACATAGAAAGATATACAATGGGGGAGTGTCAAATACTTCCCCATTTGTTTTGGGAGATGACCATGGCTGAATTAGACTTTATTTGGTATGGTTATAGGCATAAAGAGGAGCAAGAATGGGTGAGGTCAAGATGGCAAACTACTATCCTTGTCAATATGCAGCTACCTAAAGGTAAGAAGGTTAAACCTACTGAGCTTTTAGATTTAGATTGCGATAAGAGGAATAAGAAGAAAAATGTTAGGATAATGACTAACGAAGAGTTAGAAGAGGTACTAAAAAAATACGAAAATATTAAACCAGTATAATAATGGCGAATAATGAAGGTGTAGATATTATAATTAAGGCCACCGACCAGTACACAGCTACGATTAATAAAATAAGTGCTTCTAATGAGTTATTTGGTAAAAGCATTAAGAATATTGAGAAGGAGATAGCTGCACTTGAGACTTACATGGTAAAACTTGTGACTGCTGGTATAAAACCTACAAGTGGTGCTATAAAGTTATTACAGACTAATTTAGACCAATTAAAAGGTTCTTTAACAGCAGCTCAAAATGCTGCTAATGGAGCAACTGGTGCAATAGCTGGTAGTGCTAATAGCTTAAAAAATTCTAATAAACAATGGACAGCACTATCTTTAGTTGTGCAAGATTTACCTTATGGTTTTAGAGGTATTCAAAACAACTTACCAGCTTTATTTGGAAGTATGGCTACTGGTGCTGGTGCAGCTTATTTTGCATTTTCAGCAGTTACTGCCGCTATTACTGCTTGGGATATGGGATTATTTAAAGTATTTGAAACTACTAAAAAAGTTAATGATGCTCAAGATGAATATAATAAATCACTTAATAGTGCAATATCATCTGCTTATGGTGAAATATCTCAAGTAAAAGCACTTGTTTCGGTAGTTAATAATCAAACATTAGCTATAGACCAAAGAAGAGCAGCTCTTAAAAAATTACAAGATGAATATCCTGAATATTTTAAGAATATGTCACTTGAAAAGACATCTGTAGATGGATTAACAACATCTGTAGGTGAACTTACTAAAGCTATTATTGCTCGTGCAGAAGCAAGTGCTATGACTGCAGAAATAGAAAAGAAGGCTGGAGAATTATTTACAAATAAAAAAACTATAGATGATAATGAAAAGGCTATTACTAATTTAAGGAATAGTCTTGTTTTATATAATGATACAAAAGAAGAACAGATTATTCAAGACCAATTTGGAGTAAGAAGAGCAATTTTAACTCCTTATGGTAGAACTATCAAGCAAATTAATACATTAGAAAAGGCAAATAGCAAATTAAGAACATCAAATGAGTCTTTGCAAAATTCAATGTCTTTATTGCAAAATTCAGTTGATTTTAGAGCTGGAGCATCTGCAGGTTTAAATATTGAACCTACAAAAGGTGATGGGCCAAAGAAAAAAGTTAGCACATCTGGATTAGAGTTATTAAAGAGTAAGCAAAAAACATATAAGGATGATTTAGATATGTTTTATTATTATGGCAATTTAATTATTAATGAAGAGGAAAGAATTGCAAAAGAAAGAGCAAAAATAGATGGAACTTATGCTCTTGAAAGAAAAGACATAGAAGCTAATTTTGAAGCACAAAGACTTTTAAACAAGCAAGAGTTTGGTAAAGCAATAATGGCTCAAGCTGAAAAAAATACTAAGTCTTTTGAAGATGATGAAAAAGAACAATTTGATATATTAAAGAGAGGTTATAAAGATACTTTATCATTATTTGACCAATTTTATAAGGATAGAAGAAATTTAGCAACTGGTGATAGAGAAGAACAAAAAGGCCTTTATGAGCAAGAGGCTCAAGACTTGCAATATATGGCTGATAATGGATTTATTACTTATGATGATTATTTAAAGAGACTTGGAGAAGCATTTAAAGGATGGGCTAATAATAATAAAGCTATAACTAAAGAAGTATTTGAAGATTTACAAAAACTTGGCTTTGGTATTATGAATGCTTTAGGCCCAGCATTAGATATGTTATTAGAAAAAGGAGCAAGTATAGGAGAGGTTTTAGCACAAGCATTTGAAGATGTAATTAAAAAACTTATTAAAGTTGCAATCGCTGCTGCTATAGCTGTCGCAATTATTTCATTATTGCCAGGAGGACAAGCAAACTTAGCTAAAGCTGGAGGTGCTTTAAAGATGTTTGGTGGACTTGTTGCTGGTGGAATGGGATTAGCTGCAGACTTATTTAGTCCTACTGCTAAAGGTGGAATATTTGGTGGCCCATCTTATAGACTTGTAGGAGAATATCCTGGAGCTGCTAATAATCCAGAAATTGTAGCACCTTTAGATAAGTTACAATCAATGATTGGTGGTAGTGGCGGAGGAACACTTGAAGCAAGAATAAGTGGTAATGATTTACTAATTTTGATGAATAAAGCAAGTAGAAACAACCAAAGCACTTACTAATGGCATACGGACTAAAATATCAACTGACATTCGATAACGTATTTGTTAACCCAACAAGTACAAATAAGACTCAATATAGAGCATCTATTTATAAGGATGGATATGGAGGCAGTAGCTATGCACTCGTAGGTACTGGGAATCCAGTTATCATAGAGACTATAGATAGTGAGGGTAAATCATTTAACCCAATTATATCTAAAAAAGCTACTATAAATGCTATTGCTGATAGCAACTTTGATGTAGAAGAGTTCTTTAATGCAGATGATAATGATTTTAAGCTAATTGTAGAAACTGGCGTATCGGTATCTGGTGCACCTCCTGCATCATGGACAACTTTATTTGTTGGTTTATATGTACCAGTTGAGCAGATTATTTATAGTCCAGTGTCTATTAAAGAGTTCTCAATGGTTTTTAACGATGGATTAGCTAATCTTAAAGAAAAGAAGATATACTACGATAGTACTTTTGTAATTGGATTTAATGCTTCTGAAACATATTCATTTAAGGATATTTTAACTAATGCTTTTGCTTCTAATGCTTTAGGATTAAACTATAACGTAAACTGGTATTATAAAAATACTGGGATTGCAGATAGAGAACTTGAAAATATGTTTGTTCAAAAGAACGCATTTATAGAGAGTGCTGGTAATTATATTACTTGGTACACAGTATTACATGGACTATGTAGAAAGTTTGGTTTTATTTGTCATCAAAAAAATGGCGAATATTATTTAACTTCTTACGGTTCATTAACAAGAGGCTCATCAAGAGACTATTTTAAGTATAATAGTGCTGGAACATACCAGTCTACTTTTACTGAAAATGATACAACTGTAACTATAGATGATTCCAATAACTTTAATCAAATTGGAAAGTCATTACAAGTTTCATTATCTAAGGGCAATAAATCATATACTACTAATAGTAAGTTACAGAATGTTATTCAATGTGTACTTAATGGAGACTTTAGCTCATGGACATCAAGTACAAGTGTAGATGCTTGGAGTGGAAGTTTAACGTATCAAAGAAATGGTACTACTAACCAAGCAAGGTTCTATACAAGTCAAACAACTGGTTTAGGTTCTGGTACAAGCATTGAATCTCAAGCATATAATTGTTCTGCTGGTGATATTATTTCAGTATGGTCAGATATAAATACTGGTGGTTTATTTGCTGAATCTGCAAGAGTGATTCTAATACCAAATGACGCTACTTTACCTACATACTATTGGAATCCAAATGGTTCTTTCCAAGATACTGATTACATACTTGATCATAATTCATTTGATGGCTCTACATATAAATATACTTATATACCAAATGATGGTAAATTATTTGTTAGGATATATCAACCTTATTATGTAGGGCCTACAATTCCTAATTTATATACTTATGTTGGGTTTTTTAGGATTCAATACTATGGTGTAAACTCAAGCGTTCAAAACTTTACTGCTCAAGTAAATGAAGCTGCTAAAGACAGCCTATTTAATAAGGATAATGAAACCTATGATGATATAACAATATTTGGTGACCAAAATATTTTTGTTACTATACCAAGCACTATTACTTTTAATAATGGAGATAATGTAGCTGCTTCAAGGTTTATAAGTGCATGGTTGACATCTGACAGAAGTGCAATATTAAATAATTGGCAAAGAAATGGCTCTGGAACAACAGCTGCTATATTTGACCTTGTTTCTGAAGATGTTGGCGTTGATGAGCTTTACAATCAATTAAACATAAGTGGTAATTTTAAGAGTATAGGATATGATTTACTTTCTAAGTTTTCTTATTCTTACGCAACTGGAGTTGCTGCTAAAACCTATGTACTAACATCTTTCAAATGGGATTTAAGAAGAGGAACTCAAGATGTAGATATGTTTGCCATTAACTTTGGCTTAACTACTAATATTGTTAGAAACATATATTTAAATACAAATAAATAAAAATATAAAATGGCTATTACTTCTGGTTCAAATATGGTTCTTTATCGAAACTCAACAGCATCTACAAATGTTTTTGGTGCTTCTACAAATTGCACAATGTCAGTTAATACTGAATTTATAGACATTACAACAGCTCCTACTGGCACTTATACTCAAATATTGCCTACATCTACATCTTTTGAGATTAGTGCTGATGGCTTTATTACAATGGATAATGTTAACTATTATACACTTTTAGGCCTACAAAAGAACAGAACATTGGTAAATGTAAAGTTTGTGATTTTAAATGGTGGTGGTAATGTTACTATTAATGCTGACTGCTATATTACTTCTATATCAATTAGTGGCCCATTAGAAAGCCCAGGTACTTATTCTATAACATTACAAGGCACTGGCCCTTACGACTTCGTATAATATGCAACATCTTAGAGACTATATACTTATTATTGGATTCTTTTTCTTAGGCGTATTTGCCTATGAGTCACTTCACAAAACCGATAAAAAGGCTGACTTTGCCGATATGAGTAACTACAATAAGGTTAAGGAGATACATGATACAGTGTACTTAAAAACGTACAGAAAAACGTACATAAAGGGAGATTCTATCCCTTTTGTCATTATAGCTACAGATACCATTGCTACTCATGACACTGCTTTTATTATGTACGATTACAACGTAAGCAGGGCTTATTCTGACACTATTAAACAAGATTCTAATATCTTTGTGATTAATGATACTATCAGCCAAAATAGTATAAAATCAAGGTCTTTTGAGTCCAAGATTACCGAAAAAACCATCTATGTTAAGGAGTTTTATGCAGAGAAAGCTAAATATAGGCTTTATTACGGCATAAGAGGCGATTTTAGCCCATTAAATGGCTTAGAAGTACTAAGTCCTGGATTGATGCTAAATGCCAAAAATAAGGCTCTAATAGGTCTTAATCTTAATATTAATAATAATAATAATATGAGTTACTCTGGTAGCTTGTATTTTAAAATAGGTAAGAAATGATAAAGTTTATAAAGGATATGTTCTCTGGTGGTTCAGAAGTTAGCTCAAAAAGAGTAGCTGGTATGATTTCTTTGTTATGTGCAATAACTGGGATATTTACAGCGTTATTGTCTCAGACAGCCTTTGACTCATTGCTTATGTATTCTGCTACTTTATTGTCAGCAAGTGTAGTAACAACAATATTTAACAAGAAATAACAATGTCAAACTTTAACGATTTGAACTCAGATTTAACTCCAATAGGAATCACTTTTACAGCAGTATCATGGCTTAATATTTTTGGGATAGTACAGATAAATCCTTTGCTACAATCAATCGTTTATTTAATGACTATAGCTTGGTTAGGTATGCAGATGTATGGCTTCGTAAAAAAGCAGCTTAATAAAAAGTCCTAATTTTATGTCCTATGAGACTAACAGCACATTTTAATTTAGCAGAATTTACTCGTAGCGAATCAGCTAAAAGACATGGTGTGTCTAACAATCCAACGCCAGAGCATTTAGAAAACATTAGAGTACTTTGCGAAAGAATACTTGAACCAATTAGGGCTAAATACGGCCCTATTGTTATTTCAAGTGGTTACCGAAGTAAAACACTTAACCATTACATTGGTGGTGCGTTAAAATCACAGCACCTTGAAGGTAAGGCTGTTGATATTGATATGGATGGCATGGGTAGTGTTACCAATAAAGAAATATTTGAATATATAAAATATAACCTTGAATTTGACCAGTTAATCAATGAGTTCAACTATGCTTGGGTTCATGTTAGCTATAATGCAGGGAAAAATAGAAAGCAAATATTAGATGCGTTAAAGGATAATGGGAGAACCGTTTACGCACCTCACAAAGACTAACCAAACCAACCAATATGGCATTTAAGAGAAACGTCTTAATCATAGGCGATACCCACGAACCATTCTGTCATCCACTTTATAGGAACTTTTGCCTTGAAGTGGCTAACAAGTTTCAATGCTCCGAAGTAGTACATATCGGAGATGAAGTAGACAATCACGCAATCTCTTATCACGAATCTAAACCAGACGGTCATGGAGCTGGTAGAGAAGCTGATTTAGCTCAAGCAGCTATGTATAAATGGTACAAGGCTTTCCCTAATGTTAAAGTCTGTATCGGTAACCACTCAGCCCTACACAAAAGAAAGGCTCAAACAAGCGGTTTACCAGAACGATTCATCAAATCATACGAACAAGCATGGGATGCTCCTAAAGGCTGGAAATGGGCCTTAGAATGGGAAATAGACGGTGTTCTATACACTCATGGCACTGGAAGTTCTGGACAAGCTGGTGCAATCAACAGAGCAAGAGATGCTCGACAATCAACTGTTATAGGTCATGTGCACTCATTTGGTGGTGTTTTATACTCATCATCAGATAAGGACATGATTTTTGGTATGAACGTAGGCTGTGGTATCGACATTGATGCCTATGCTATGGAATATTCACGACCTTTCCCCAAAAGACCAACATTAGGCTGCGGAGTGGTATTAGATGGCGGAAGAGTTGCTATATTTGTACCGATGCCATTAGGCAGCAAGATTATTAGGTTACCTAAGAAGTAACAATAGTTTAGTAAATATTTTAAAGTGTGTATTACATTGATTTTCAATGCGGTATGCACTTTTTATTTCCATTAGAATTAAATCGTAAATTTGTATGAACAGAGAAGTAGACGTAAAGATTGACCAATTAATGAAAGAAAAGAATTATTTGGAAGCTAAACTTGAGTTGATTAAAAAAGAATTGCGGCTCACTGTTTTAAAAAATAGTATCAAAAATGTTAATGCACATCATACAATTAACGGAAGATGAAGATGAAAGCTATGAGTTCCAAGATAATTCTGAGGAATCTGATGCTTACATAAACATATACCAAGTAGCAAGTGTTACTGCGGATGATGAAAATGATGAAAGATGTTTCGTTTATATGACAAACGAGGACTATTTCTATGTGAACGAATCAGTAAATAGTTTTATCATGAGGTACCAAGCAATGTTATATGGTACTGTTTTAACAAAATTTTATGATAGTTCTAATAAACAGAATTAAGATGCTCTCTCATAGGTGTTTGGTTGGTTTTGGTGAAGGCTCCAGGTAAAATCTGGGGCTTTTTTTGTCACAAATATTCCTAAAATTGTGACACTTATTCATACGATAAAGTGTAATTAAGTTACATAAATCAGTAGTAATACTACGCAAATGTTCACTAATTTAAACCTTTCACGAAAACGTGAACAGAAATTATAAACTCTTGTTGTACCTAAATTATAATAATCTGCTTTAAAGTAACATATAGATATTCTTATTTTACTTTACTTAATGTGTCATAAAAAGGACTTTTTGACTCATGTTTGTTCGTTATAAGTCACATTGATACATAAAAAACCCCCCATTAAAAAATGGAGGGCCACCTATTATCTACAAAACACAACACTTTATTTTTTATTATACTCCTTTAAGGCGTAAGTAACTATTGCTGCAATAGAAAGTACATATAATCCTCTAAAAGTAATATGCCATAAAGTTGGGTTCCATTCGCCTACTAAAAAGGCAAAAGGGATATATAACATTCCCATAAGGGCAATCATTCCAACTAAGGCTTCAAGTATATTTTTCATAATAATAATTTAGAAAGGTAAATCTTTGTTTTTTACTTCACCATCTGGCTTCCATGGGTCAATTTCCACATAGAAATCTGATTCACCAGCGTTAAAGGATTTCTTCATCTTTACTAAGATGTTAGCCCATCCTTTGTTATCGGCTGCAAAGTCATTTAATTTTTGTAGGTCTTGTGGGCCTAATGAGATTTTTCTTAAACTACCGAATGCTGTTGTAAGTGTAAAGCATCTCCCAAGGTAGAGTTCTTTTGATTTAGACATTTTGTTTGGTTTTTATTGTTATAAACTTTTTTTTAATTGCTCTTTTAACTTAGTGAGGTAAAGACTAAAGTCTAATGCCTCTTCTATTGCGTGTTCAATCCATTGTTCTGTTATTAGGTCATTTCTGTCAAGGTCGGTTCCGTATTTCTCAAAGCCAATCCTTGCTCTGTCTTTTAAACGATTGATAACATTCTCAACGACTGAATCGTACTCGTAGTTATTCTGCATCTTTTTTATATTTTTTTACTTGTGCTTTTAAGGCTTCTCTCCACTTTAAGTCTACAGTACCATCATCCAAGATGTCTTGAATAAGCTGTATTGTCTCGTTAGATACAAACTCTTTAGCTTTCTTTGTAGCTTTTACTACTTTCTCTTCTTTGTTTTCTAATTCTAAGTTTTCCATAATTTAATTTTTATATTTTATTTTATTGCCCTTTATAATATTATCAATTTTATACAATGGCTGCAAATTACTATAATGGCAATATTTAGCTGTATCATATATGCAATTCCAATCTACTTTTGATAATGGATAAATATGGTCAATATTCCACAAAATACCATAATTAGACCAATTCATATCATCTTTAAATTGTATTTCTATATATTTTTTTAAATATTCTGCATTACATCCAAGTAATAAAGTTGTTTTAAACTTTTTTTCTATACCTGCACTTTTTACAGCAATTCTATGCCTATTTCTAATATTTGTTAATATTCTAAATGAATTATTATTATGATATTTTTTAGACTTATAAACATTTGATGCTTCTATTTCTTTTTGTTTATACTTCAAATATTTATTTTTTCTTCTTATTGATTCTTTTTCCTTGTTTTTTAAGAAATATTCTCTACTTCTTTTATTAGTACAATCTTTGCATATATTTGAAATTTTATCATAAGTACCAATATTAGAAGGGAATAGATTTTTTTCTTTATGATTTTTACAATCACTACAAATTTTTAATCCATTTTCATCATAAGAGCTTCTTGGATATGGTTTGCCTTTTGGATACATATTATAATTTTCCTTGCCCCCTATATTTTTTAGGTTTACCTTGGTGTTTATTGTAAGATTTTTTAGCCCTACCCATTTTTCGCTTCCCGAAATTCTTTTTCTGATTCCCTCCAGCTGAAGATTTTAGTTTCGCCATCTTTAAATATTTCTAATTTTATTGTTTCATCTGATGTCTGGCTACATAACATACTTGCTCCTCCTGCTAATCCTAACTGAGTTAAAAAAGTAAACTGCTCTGGACTAATCCTATCGCCTAACTTCTTAATCTCACAAGCTACAAACTGACCATGTTTCTTATCATAACCGATTATATCTGGAACTCCTTTCCTCCCAATAAACGCCCTACCTTTTACAGCAAGGTTATTATTTCTCCATACTTCCATTCCTCTTTGTCCTAAATAATCAATCATCATTTTGGTCAGCTCGGAAGCTGTTTTGTATGTTGCCATAAACCAAAATTACAATATATTTATTATATATTATACATAGCGAATCATCTCCTCTATTGGAACTTGAACATATTTGACGTTTCCTTCGACCTTAGTATTGTTTACTCTAAAGTATCTACGAGCCTTTTTTCTTAGCATATCTGACCTCATAAAGTATATCCTATCCCTTAAATCAAAGTTAATAGCAAAGAACTCTACATTTTTATCAGCTATGCCAGAAGGTTGGTTGTCTCTTTCGTACTCTAACCACATAAATCCATCTATTAAAGCTGTAGGCATCTGTATAACTAAAATCTTAGTGTTCTTAGCAAACAACTTAATAGCTTGATAGGTACCATCAGCATTACGAGCCTCTTCTATCTCGAATTTACGTCTGTTTCTATAGCCATTATGCTTTGACATAAGTTTGGTTGTAATACTCTTCCCATTCATTATTAAAATTTGGTGGAACTGAAAATTCTGCATAATCCATACCAGCTTTAAAAGAACTTTGTATCTGCTCTTTTTCTACTTCAATTAAATACTCGGCTAATGTTAAAACAACTGAATAGGCTATATTATGGCCATATTGATAATCAGTTAATTCACCATTTTCTTTACTTGATGGTATAATTTTACTTTCAATTTCATCCTTTAAAAATTGCATTGGTGTTTTCATATTTTAATTTTTATAGTCAATAAATGTCATTGTTTCTGGTAAAAATCTTAGAGGCAAGTTTTTTGTGGTGCCATGTCTATTCTTCTCAACCTTACAGATAACTAAATCATTAGTAGCATATTCTGTTCCACCAATTTCTATTGGGTTAGTCATCTCATAGTAATTAGGTCTCATTAGCATAATAACTGCATCAGCATCTTGCTCAATAGAACCAGATTCTCTAAGGTCAGAAAGCTGTGGCATCTTATCTCCTCGTTCCTCTACTCTACGAGATAATTGAGATAGGGCGATAATCGGTACTTGTAACTCTTTTGCTAAGGATTTAAGGCTTCTGCTTATTAAACTTACCTCCTGCTCTCGGTTTTGATTGTTTTTGCCTTGTCCACTCATAAGCTGTAGATAGTCGATAAAGATTACTTTAATGCCATACTTCTGCTTCATAATGGTTGCCTTTGCTCTAAGTTGCGAAATACTTATACCGCCCATATCTTCAATATGTAGAGGGGAAAGTAATATCTTATCATCAGTTTTTAGTAGTATCTTTCTTTCAGCGTCATTCAAATTATTCATTCTAAGGCGTTTTAACGGTATCTCACTCGTTATTGACTCTAACCTTTCAACTAATTGCTCGGAGCTCATTTCGAGGCTAAAAATGGCCGTAGGAATCTTATTTGAAATACATAGGTGGTAAATACTTGAAAGCATGAAAGCTGTCTTACCCATTCCTGGTCTTGCAGCTATGACTACAAAGTCTGGTCGGCACCATCCTGCTAAAGTGTTATTAAGCTCACTAAATCCAGTATCATAACCTAATAACTCACCACTTTGTGCCTTATCTCTTGAGTAGTTTAACGATAAAATGACATCAGTTATTGTCTTTTCATGGATATTACCATACTCTTGTAAAGCTATAAGTTTACTATTAACTGCAGCAAGTAAATCTATAGCTTGACTATCATTGTCTAAACATTCATATTCGCTTTGTTTAAACAGCATAAATGCTTCTCTTTTCTTATAAACCTCAATAAGCATCTCAATATGGCTATTGACATTGTGTGCTCCAGTTACATTATCAGTTAACTTTGATAGGTAAAATGCACCTCCTAACTCTTTATACGCCTCATCATCTTTAAGTTTTTGGTTTAGGGTAGTTATATCTACATAAACGCCATCATCATACATCTTTTTTACTATGTCAAAGATTTTTTGGTGTCCTAAGTCATAGAATACCTCTGTTTTTAGGTGTCCAACAACTAATGGCAAAGTTCTTTTATCCATCAATATTGCTCCAAGTATGCTTTTTTCTAACTCTCTGCTCTGTGGTAGTGTTACTAATTCCATTATTTAAGGCTGATTTTAGTTGTTTGTTGTGTAGTAGGTGTAAACTGATTGCTATTTCTTTTCCATGTTCTTACTGCTGCCTTCCAATCCTTCATAGGATTTTTACCTATTAACCATCCTCTTGCTTCGTAATGGTCTATAAATTGTGAGCCATCTAAAGTAAATCCAATTTCCTTAGAATAATCATTTATTTGTTCAGCCGTAGGCCTTATAAATGTATTCTTATTGTTAGTATTATTGTTAGGTAAAGTTTTTTTACCAGTTTCGGTAAAGTTTTTTGACCGTTCAAGTAAAGTTTCTTTACCATCGGTAAACTTTTTGTAATCGTTTAAATAATCTAAAAATACTGACGAAATGCGTAAGTGTTTAGTTGCTGGATTTTTGACTATAAGTTCCTTCTCTACCAACTTAGTTATAATGTTTAGAACGGCTTGTTTTGATAGGTCTAAATCATTAGCCATGGTATCTTTAGACATATAGCACCAATGCGATTCGTTATTCTGCATACGCATTATTGTATCTAATACGCAGTATTCGTTACAAGACAAGCTAAAGTGTTTTCTTATAGGATGAATTATTGTTGTGTAAAATTGTGACATAAGGTTATTAAATTTTTCCGTAATCTTGTTTAGTATTACATCTATGTTGAGTATTTTTACTATTTATATACTCACATAAATCTTCTTTAGTAAATTTATAAGTTCTTGCTAACCAACAAATTAAAGCTGGTTCAAAAAACTCATATAAGTTTTGATAAACTATAAATTCTATATATTTATTTTTATTTCTAAATTTAACAGTTGTTTGCTTTAAATTTTTAGACATAAGGTTATTTTTTTATACGAAACACTACTAATCGATTTTGATAGGTAAATCTTTTCTTTTGTAGTGGATTAAGTGCTTCTCGTATTGCTTGTGCGTTAATGTTGGTCTTTCTGTTAGCTGCTGCGATGGATATAAACTGCTCTTCTTCTTTGTTATCAAGGTAAATCATTCTAACCTTAATTGAGTTCTCGAATCCTCTTGGTTCTAAATCTAATCCCATTAATGATGCGTTTTAGTTCGTAAATAAAGTGTGCTGTAAATAATATTGTAAGTGATAAAGGAACTGAAATTAGTATAAAATAAATCAATTCGTAAATAAATATTAGACTATTTTTCATTTGCTAATTAGTTTATAGAATAAGGCTTTGCCTAATTCCCATATTGCTATTGTTAAAATGATTGTCATAAGTTTAAAAAAACCACCCCAAGGAACCCAAATTACTACGTTTGTTATTTTTTAATATTAAAATAATCTTGAGGTGGTGTAAGTTTACTATTTGCCTTTAGGCGTTATAGGTATTGCAGGTTTTTTTGTGCTCTTATCAAGCCACTTTAATATTTCATCTGCTCTTTCAAACAGTTTACTATCAATACCAGAACTTAAAGCTACCCATAGAGCAAACTGCTCATTGTTCATTGTTGGTTGGTTCATGTTATTTCTTTAATGAGATTTTAAATGTGGTTGTGCTATACTTAGGAGCTGGATAAATCATTTCACCAGTCTCTGGGTCAACCAATGGGTCTTTGATTGTCTTTAGTAATGATTCTCTTTCTTTCTGCTTAAATTTAATAGCTTCTAATTCTTGGTTCATTTTAAGCCAAGTATAGTCGCCATCATAAGCATACTTTACTCCAGATTCAAACTTACTTACTTCTGCTCCTAAGACCTCTGCTTTGCCTTGTGGATGCGATGAAAGTATATCTACCACATCTTCCTTTAAATCGGCTCTAATGCCATCTAAAAGCTGAATGATAGCCTCTGCCTTAACAAGCATCTCAAGTGGGTTGTCTCCAGTCTCTCTAAAATGTTGTACGATAGTTTGTTTTAGCAACTCAATGCTAAACTTTGATGGTTCGATAGAACTAAGTTCTACTTTTGGTAATAATTCTAAACTCATAGTTTTATTTTTTGGTTAGGTTTTCTTTTTTCATAGACAATAACTTCTTTAAAGTTTCGTTACTATCAAATAATTGCTTATATCCAAAGTACAAATCTGTTAGTTGTTTTACTTTAGTACAATTAGCAATCTCCATCTTAATAGCATCAATATCTATTTCTTCTTCTTCTACTATTTCTGCTACAACTTCTTGAACTGTTTGAGAAGGTTTTTTAGGTGATTCTGATGGTGCAAAGTCCATCTCTTCTGCTGGTGTAGCTTCAAATCCTGCAGCTTTCATTAACCATGCAAGTAAGTTACGATACGCCTTACCGATTGCTCTTGTCTGTGCCATAGATAAGATTGCATACTCATCAAATCTCTTTTTGCTATGCTCAAAGTTGCTACATATTGCTACTCCAGTAGCTACTAACTGACCAGTATTAATGTTTCGTACTTCGCACTTAGCCATGTACTTAATTTCTACTTGACCAGGTTCTGTGCCTCTTCGAGTTAAGTCCGTAGTTTCTGTGATAATCGGCATTAACCCTAAAGAAGCTCCAGCGAATTGCCATCCTTCAACATTAACGAATTGCTTTCCTTGAATGTTGCTTGACAATCCTTTTTCTTTGATAAGTTTCGCTAAATCTTTAGATAAGTTTAGCATTGAGTCCGAGTTGATTAAATCAAACCTCGGTTGATTAGTTAATTCTGTGCTCATAATTTAGTTTTTTGGTTGTGTTAATTGGTTGGTTAAAATAGGATGCTTCTACTATTGGATTGTGTTCCCAATAGTTTACTAATCTACTGATTAGGTTGTAAGACTCTTGGCTGTAGTTAATCTCATGTAGAATCTTAGCTACAAATAGTTTTTTGTCTTGTTCTGAAAGTTGGTGAAATGTAGAATACATAGTGTTTGTTTTAAGAATATATAATATTAAAATTGTGTCCAACATATGGTAAATTTAGGTTATCACCAAATCCAAGTGTTTCAAGTAAGTCAGTCAATTCTTCATCAGACATTTGCATAACAGTACTAAAATATAAGGCTATCATATTATAAGCATCTGCTCTTGTAATATCTACTGTTGATTTCCATCCCATAGTGTTTGTTTTTATTTGTCTGAATATAATTTAGGTACCTTAATCTTCTTTCTTACTTCTTGATATTTCTCCATGTAATATGGCACTACTTCAACATCGTTTGCGAAAGTGTTTATGCCATGTAAAACTGTAGTCCTATCTCTTTTAAAGTATGGGGCAATTTGGGCGGATTTTTGTTTATAGTGAACATGAAGGATATAAAAGCACATATTTCGTGCAAGTACATTCTCTCTATATCTACCTTTATTTGTAATCATAATAGGCCTTATATTAAATACTTTAGCCGCATTATTGATTACATTATCTACTATAACCTTATCTACCTCATAGTTTTTTGGTCTTAGTAAAGACTTGCGTGTCATTCTAAATTTCGCTGTAGTCATTGATTTGGTTTTTAAGTGCTTCTAACTTGTTGGCGTAGTAAGTTTTTACTATTTCAACTGTCTCGTAATCGTGCTTCTCTAATCTTGTCTTTAATAGGTATGGTGAAAGCCCAGTGATAGCACAGATTTTTTTCATATCTCCATGTCTAAGCATTGCTCTATAATCCGTTACTTGAATCATCTTGTAGTTGGTTGTTTTGGTTAATTAATACTTGTCCTGCTTCTGTTAATGGTCTGCAGAATAATGTGAAAGTGTTGTCGTCATCTTGGAATGTTACTGATGTCTCTTCCGTATTAGGTAACATCAATCTAATAGCTGGTTCTTGGTCATCTATTTTTTCATTGGTTGCTGCAAATACTTGTGGCTCATTATCGCCAAACTTAAAGCACCACTCACAAGGGAAAATAGGCGTTAATGTTTTTTCTACTAATTGTGTTTCTTGGTTGTCCATGTTTATTTGTTTTTGTTATAAATTTTTAAGTGTCTGTCTATTCCTTGTACTGCTGCATCAAGTGAGGCGTAATAGCTATGTCTCCAGTAAAACCATTTACCATTTAGTATCATGTTATCCCATTTGATAATCATGCCTTTGTAGGTGTATTGTTTTGAGATTCTGCCGTTGCTGTTCACATAGGTAAACTCTTCTTTGATGCCTTTTTTCTTTTGTTCAAGGGATAGTTTTTGATTCATTTGTTTAGTTTGATGGGATTAGTACCTCGAACAATACTCTTTCTTGGCTCTTAGGTTGTCCTTTAATCATATTGCTGTATATTGAATACGCCTTATCATAATCTTTAGACATTGACCCAGAAACAATCATTCCGTCTTGTCTGGTAAAATAAAAAGTTTCGTTAAGTAAAAAGTCGAGCTCTTCGATAAATTGTAGGTTTTTCATGTTATGGGTTTTTTGGTGTTGTTGTTGTTTCTTCGTTGGTTTCTTCTTCATCTTCCCAGTCGCAGTATTCTAAGCACTCTGGACATAGGTTAATCTCTGGATAATTGGTATGTGCTCCACAGCAAGTAGAAAATGGCATATCTAAGGATTTTTGGTGTTTAGTTTAGATAATCTGCTGAAATAAGTTTTTGGGTCTCCTATCTTGGCTTTAGACATATTACTCTCATACTCTAATGGGTGTATGCAGTTTTTTGTCTCATGGCTGTAATAGGCTTGTTCGCCTTTGTCAATGAGTATGCCAGTAATAGCACACTTCATAGGATGGGTTAAGGTAATTAATTGGTGCATTGGTTTTTTGTTTTGGTTTGGTAAAATTATATATTATTTGTGATATTTTAATTTATTTTAGTTAATTTATTGTTAAAAAGGTTTTTGTCACAGATTTTTGTCATGGATTTTTGGCAGGTTTTTGGGAGTTTTTGCTGGATTTTTGGCTATGCCCATAGAAGATTTTTGGCAGGTTTTTGGCTAAGATATTTAGCAACTGGTAATTAGTTGCATAGTCAACAATGTTGCAACATCAATATAGTATTGACATTGCATGACATATATTGACATGCATCTAAAAATCAATTCTTTGCCTATTTTTAGCCAAAATAAGCACATCTAATATGTTGGTAAGGTAGTTACATCATTTTTAATTTTAAGTGGCTTAAATAGTCTTTAAATTAGCTTTCTTAATATCAAGGCTTCTTTTCACCCAAAAAGGGAAGCACTTGTGATGCTTCCCTTGTCAATATTATATGTGTATCTGGTTAACTATACACTTCAACACAATCCTTACACATATAAGTGCTATACTTATACACATACTCAATATCCTTTGTGAGCCTCCATTCATTGCATCCTTCGCATATTTCAATATCAGTAGTGGATGTGTCCTTCACTGGTGTAGTAGCTCCCCATCCAGTCTCAAAATCATCATAATCATAGCTGTATCTATTGTAGTTGTATTTTGATAGACTCTTATACGCTTTTTGCCTTTGCACTGGATATGTGTCCTCCAGAGTGTCAAAGATTGCTCTACATAAGTCTAAGCAGTTGTCAACATCTTCAAACATCACAATCTCATCATCACAATGTGGATTGTAATAACCACATGATATGTTAGCAACTGACACGCTTACTCCTATCTGTGTAAGTGCATAAACATCTGTCAACATTCCACTGCTAAAATTGTAGCCATGATTTCTAAGTAGTGGTGCTACTTGCTTTTTGAATTTCTTATTCTGCAACTGGGTGCCATATATTTCATTCACAAAATCTGTGTTACCTCTTCTATCACATTGCAGTATGAATCTTACATCCTTAAAAAATTCTACATCTGCATCATAGCTACCATCACATCCCACTTCTTCATCTTTGAAAAAAGCTACTTTGATACATTCATACTCTTGTAATAATCTTAGACAAGCATAGATACCCACTTTGTCATCACCTCCACATCCAGTGGGCTTCATGGTAGCTAAATTTATACCCATTGCCATACGATCATCAAACATGATATGATAGTCATCATCTGGTATTATCTTATGCACACTATCCATGTGAGAAACAATACATGGGTAAGTATCTGCAATCCCTTTAATACAATAGATATTTCCCTTGTCATGTATTGCAGTTAGTCCCATGCTTTCTATCTGGTGTGTAATATAAGATTCCATCATAGTGCTATTATAAGATTCACTTTGCACACTTAGTACATTAATTAACTCCTGTCTCATTGCTTACTTGTTTAAATTGTTCGAAAAATTGTTCTTGATTGTCTTGATGGAATTTATATGTGATGCCATCAATTATTTCTGTCATGATATCATCTTCATCATACATTAATCCATCAATACAGCACTCCACTGCCTCATCTTCATGTATGATATGTCCATCACCAGTTTGAACTACCTCATCACTCAATATATACTGACTATGATAATCACTATATGTGCAATCCTCAAGCAGTCTATATTCATCCCTTGATGGTACATTCACAATCCTTTCATCATTTCTTAAATACCAATCACCAGTGCTATACTCTTCAACTGCATCTTCACTTAATATCCAATCTTCATCAATTGTGCATACCAGTTCATCTTGATGTATTCTACCATCCAATTGTTGTCCATTAGGTCTCTCATAATCTACATAGGTAGTCTCTTCCTCATCTACCCATCTTCCACTCCACTCACACTCTACATATCCACCCCTCTCATATCCTCCACCAGTGTCTCTTAATATGTAGAATTTATCACCAGTGAACATTTCATTGCTTAGTCTACCATCAGTGCTTAAATAATATAAACTATCCATATATGGGTAGACATCATATTGATGATGTGTAAGTGTTACGATTGCTCTATTGAAATTAGACTCTTGATGATACTCACCATCAAATCTATCAAAATTATGATTATGACATGATTGTGATGACTTGTAATACCATCCTTCTTTGATAGCATAATTGAAAAAAGTTTCTCTTATACTATCTGGTGAGTAGATGGTGTCCATTGCCACTCTACCATCATCTAACTTCCAGATAATTGCTCTGCCTAATATCTTTTTTTCTGTGTCCTCTGCAATTAGCAACTGGCATACTTTTTTGTTATCTGCATAAATACTTAACCAGTCTCTACACTCTTCATGTCTCATACAACTTCCCCATAAGTTGCTATCCTTCCCCAATATTGTGCTATAATTATCTGCATCATACGCATCATAAATATCATCACCTTCAATCAGTCTCAATTCTAATTTCTTACCATCACCATCATCATCACCTATCAAAGAAATATAAGACTTGACACAATTAGTGAACTTCTCAAAATCTGCATCTGTCAAAGTATCTATGTATGATTGTCTCAGTAGCTTTCTTGCAAGTTTTCCAATCTTCATTTCTTGTCTACCATCTCTACTCCATTTCCCTTCATCATTAGTCTTATGCTCTCTGCCATTAGGTAGATAACTTCCCATATCACCTCGCATGGTGATGTAGTCAGCAAAATCTGTGATGGTAGTGTACATTGGTGTCAGTAGCAACCTTGCAATATCACTACTATTCTCAATACTTCTCAGCATCTTAATGAATGATGATGACATGGTAATACCTTGACAATATTGGTCACCATTACATGATTGCTTAATTGTATACCAGTAATCTTGTCCTTCTGTTGTCTCACTCCATACAAAGGAGTCTACTGCATTTTTAAGTGACTCTGCTGTGTGATTTTCATAAGAGTCAGCACCTTTCTGGATGATGTAGTTAATTGCTGCCTTGTCTCTTATTGCTTGTGGTAATAATTGAAACCACTCTTTGATAGTTTTCATGGTGTGTGTGTTTTTTATTTTTTAATTAGTGTCTTGATAAGAACGTAGAAAAAAATACTGCCTACAAAAAGCAGTGCAAGTTCGATGATGGTGATGTGTGTGTTCATGTTAATTTTCTTTGATGATTAGGTGAATTAATAACTTACCCAGATTTGCAATCATTACTGCAAAAAGTGTCAATTGAATGACCAATAAGATATATAAATTTTCCATAATATGTATGCCATTTGTTTTATATGGCAGTGTAATATTAAGAATAATATCTTAAATAATCTAAAATAATATGAAATAATGTGAAATGATATCCAGTCTAAATTCATACCAGTGGTACAGAAACTTTACTATGATAATCCAGTGAGGATATATTCTATACTATATATAGTATATAATATATAATATATAATATAAGATATATTGTATAATATAAGATATAATATATACTAAAATAAATAATATATCCTTAATTATATTGTGCATACTATACCAAAGAAATTGAATTGAGGTAGTGATTATTTATCTGGTTTGTTCTTATGTAACGCAACTGACAGCAATCTAAATTGTATTTATAACTATATTACCTACTAAATAAGTTAGTATCAATTTTATGGCTATTTAGAGGCTAATTTAGACACTTTGTCGACTGCATAGTACATAGACATACCTAAACTTGAGAAAATAGGTGCTTACCTATTGTATGAGCTATCTATGTGGATTTTTTGGGATGGTATACCCCATACCCCTTTCATTCGTGTAATCAATGTTACAACGCCAATGTGCCCTTCACATTTTTGATATAAAACATTGTTTTCACCAATTTTAACTTTTGTATTGTTGTTTTGGTATAATAGTTGTAGCTTTGACTTCAGTTAACGCTATGAGTAGATTTGAAACAACATCAGAAACTGCAGATAGGCATTTTATAATTGCTTTAGTTTTTGTAAAATTTATTCTTTGTATTACATTAGGTTTAATTTTAATACTTGGTAAAGCCTCTTAGCAATAACGTAACCAAGTTAAAGCAAGAACTATGAAAGATACATTTGGTAAGAAGAACTATCAATGCAAGTGTGGTGTAGTCCAGGAGGAGTATGTTTGGAATAGTCAGATTAGGGAGGTGCAGTTTGAGTGTGATAAGTGTGGAGCTTGGATGGGGCACAATAACCTAATGGTGAAGAGTAAGGTGGGAATTATATCAATCAGAACGCCAACCAAAAACCGATAATATGACACAAGATTTAAAAGAAAAGCCTATTATGATAAAAATACCTTCATTTTTTATACCAAGAGATATAGCAAGGAAGTATAGAAGTATTGTTAAGTCTGAAAATTTGGTAAACAAACTAAAGAATAGATAATATGAAGTTATCTTATACTTCAAAAGCGGCTTTTGAGATAAGCCTATTAAAGGCAAAAAGAAATGTAAAAAGGTTTAAGAGGACTTATAAGACTAATAAGCTGAGGTCAATAATACGAGACATCAAAATCTGGATAATATGAACGCAGAGTTTAAGGATATAACGAAAGAAGCATTTATCATTGCTTATAGGGAGAATTTTGGAAATATTACCATTGCTTGTCAAGCGTGTGGGATTAGTAGGACTATGTATCAGAATTGGATGAAGAATGATACTGAGTTTAAGAAGGCTTTAGCTGAAATAGAGCCAGAGGAGATTATGCTTGACTGGGGGGAGCACAAGTTGATGGAGAGGATTACTAAGGGTGATACTTTAGCTACCATGTTTTTACTTAAGACTAAGGGCAAAAGAAGAGGGTACATTGAAAAGACTGAGGTGGCTCATGAGGGAGATGTGGTGAAGCAGATTACGGTTAACGTAGTGAAGCCATCAGAATTACCTAACTTGCAGAAGCAGCTCGATGGAGATGAGAATATAATAAACTTCGATACTCAGAAAGATAACAGCTTTACTGTTCCAGCCACATTGGCTTCCGAGATACCAGAGATTCCATTATATGACCATAGCAAAGGTGAGTTGTTGGATATGAACGACCAAGATGAGTTCGAGGAGTAGTGTCAAGTTTATCGTTCAAAAAACTTGACGTTATCGGTCAAAAAATGATTTATATGAGCTATAAACAAGTTATTTGTGATTGATAAAGTTTTCTATTGGTAAACTTTTAGGGGCCTACCCTTGTATAAAACCAAAAAGTATTAGTTTCGCTTTACCAAAGCCAATTTTTTAATTTTTCCCTAATGCCCTATGAACGTAACCACAAACATCGTTTTCGAGATACTGCAAAACAGCCAGAAAAAAATATCTGTTATGCAAGGCGGAACAAGGTCTGGCAAAACCTACAATGTATTGACCTGGTTTATCGTAAAATTATTACAAGAAAAAGGGAAGACACTAACTATCTGCCGTTCCTCGTTGCCATCCATAAAAGGCTCAGTAATGAGAGACTTTATCGAGATTCTGTCAAAATATGGCCTATACTCAGAAGAAAAGCACAACAAGTCAGAAAATCTTTACTTCTTAGGAGGCAATACCGTAGAGTTTGTCTCTACAGACCAACCACAAAAAATAAGAGGTCGTAAAAGAAACTACTTGTTTATTAACGAGGCCAACGAGGTTAACTATGAATCTTGGATGCAGTTAGCATTAAGAACCACAGAAAAGATTGTAATTGACTATAACCCTTCAGATTACTACTCTTGGATATACGACAAGGTAATTACCAGAGAAGATACTGACTTTACCATCACTACCTACAAAGACAACCCATTCCTTGAGAAATCTTTGGTGGAGGAGATTGAGAGACTTAAAGATGCAGACCATGAATATTGGAGAGTTTATGGTTTAGGTGAAAGAGCAATATCAGAAGCAACTATTTATACCCATTGGAAACGCAGACGTAACTTTCCCGAAGGAGGAGAAATATTTTATGGACTGGATTTTGGCTACAACAATCAAACCGCACTGGTGCGTATCAAACACTTCGATAACGAGATGTTCGTGGAGCAACTCATCTACGAAACTAAAATGTCTACATCACTACTCATCGATAGGCTAAAGGCATTTGGCTTTGACAAGCGTACAGAGATATTCGCTGATGCCGCTGAACCCAAGACCATAGCTGAGATTAATAAGGCTGGATTTAGCCTTAAAAGTGCCGTTAAAGATGTTTTTGCTGGTATCAACAAGGTAAAGTCATTTCCATTGATAGTTAAAAGCGATTCCTTAGATTTGTTGGATGAGTTTAAAAACTACAAGTGGAAAACAGACAACGATGGCAATACACTTGATGAACCAGTTAAGTTTAGAGACCACTTGATGGATGCCATGAGGTATGCTATATACTCAAAATTTGCTAAACCAAAAAGAGGCTGGGTAGTATAGGCTAAAAATTTGTTACTTTTGTAAAAATATCATATAGCGTGAAATTAACTGACATATTCGGAGCCATTAACCCTTTCAACCAAAAGGCACAAGCTCCTAATGGAATGATACAAGTTACCAGTCCATTTGCTGATTTCGGAGGATTACTTGCTGGAAGAACTTTATATCCAGAACTTAACCAAAGAAAATTCGTAAACGATTACGATAACAATAGTGAGGTGTATGCCATCATTAAGCGTATATCAAAAACTGTATCAAGTGTTCCATTTTACGTTTACAAGGTAAAGGATAAGAAATCCCTTACAAGATATGCAGCACTCACTAAAAACTCAACAACTACTCAAGACTTAGCTAAGGCCGAGTTGATTAGGATTAAGGCTGTTGATGAGATTGCTGATTCCCCATTAAACACTTTATTAGAAAAACCAAACGAATATCAATCTCTTTCTGAGTTCATTGAAAGCGTAATTGGTTATAAACTTATTTGCGGCAATTCTTTTGTATGGGCTAACCGATTAGAAAACGGTAAGGTTCAAGAATTAGTCGTGCTCCCTCCGCAATACATGGCCATTATTTCAGATGGTACTATCAATGGGGTTGAAGGTTATTCTTTTACACTTGTTGGATGGGATTTCTTAGATGCGAAAGACGTAATCCATCTAAAATACTTCAACCCTTACTTCGACACGAACGGGTCACAGCTCTATGGGCTGAGTCCTCTACAAGCTGCATATAGAACGGTACAACGTAGCAACGATGCGAAAGATACATCTGTTGGTATGTTACAGAATCAAGGCCCTAAAGGTATCTTGTATGCCGATGAGTCTAACAACTTCGGACAAGAGGAAGCTGGTAAGTTAAAAGAAGATTTCTACAATCAGTACGGAACTAAGACTCAAGGTAGCATTGTTCAGAACGCTGGTAAGATTTTAATCGCTGGTGCTAAATTAGGTTGGGTAAACATGGGTTTATCCCCTATTGACCTTCAGCTTTTAGAATCTGAGAAAGTCACCCTTAGAGAACTTTGTAATGTGTATGGTGTAAACTCTGCGTTGTTTAACGACCCAGATAACAAGACTTATAACAACATGAAAGAAGCTAAGAAGGAAATGCTTACGCAAGTAGTACTTCCAGAATTAGTGGCACTTCGTGATGCTTTCAATAGATTCTTTGCAGCAGAAATTGGACAAGGGTACTATATCGATTTTGATATTACAGTATTCCCAGAGTTGCAAGAAGATATGAAAGAACTTTCTGGTATCTTGTCTCAATCTTGGTGGATTACTCCTAACGAGAAAAGAGCAGCTATGCGTTACGATACTTCTAATGACCCAGTTATGGATGAAATATTTATCCCAGCAGGTTACTTACCTATCGATGAGTTAACGATGCTACAAGACCCTACGAGTGCACAACAACAAGGTGATTATAATATACCACCAGTAAAATAATGGCTAAAATAGTCACGCCTTCTCAGCAGTTTGATTTGCAACAAAAGATTGCAAGGAAATCAGTAAGAGAGTATCAGCCTAAGATATTGGCTGCTTTACAATCTGACTTTGATAAAGCTGCTCAGTTGGTTAAAGATTATGGAGCTCAGCAAACTGTCAATAATCAGAATGCTTTATTTGACGGAAAGAATATTAATAATATTTTACGAACTTTGTATGAGACCACTGGCGGATATACTGCCATGACGTATCAAAAGATATTTGACAAGTATAAAAAAGCAGAATCAGTAGATTTAGACCCATTGAACATTATGGATGAATGGTTAGCTTTTATGTTGTCTTATTGGACAACCTACAGCGGAACTAAAATGTATGGGATTGAAAATACTACCAAGAATGAGATTACAAGGATATTGAACGGCTCTATTAGATACGGACAAGAAAATAACTTGAGTCTTAACGAGGTTAATTCACTTGCGATTAAAAACCTACAAGAAGGGAAGATTAACAACGCAAGGAGTCTGCTGATTGCAAGAACGGAATCACATCAAGCATTAAGTGCTGGTATGATGGGTGCAGTTAAATTTGTTAACATACCTTTGCTAAAGCAATGGGTGGCGGCAGATTATCCTGCTAAGAATAATAGGTACAGAGATTGGCACCGAACATTGGATAGGCAAACCAATCCAGATGCAGGTGGAGTGAGGATACCGATTAATCAACCGTTCCTTGTGAATACGCCAGATAGAGGAGTAATTGAGATGCAATACGCACATGATGCAAACGGAGGTGCAATGAATAATTGTAACTGTAGATGTTGTACTGTGTTTATTGCTTAAAAAAATGAATATGAGTAATTTTTATAATAAGAAAGCAGTAAGTGGAGTACCAGTCGATATGGCTGATGACTCAAGAACCATTACGGTTTACTATTCTGCATTTGGTAATGTAGATAGCGATGGCGATGTAATTATGCCAGGTGCTTTTACTAAGTCAATAAAAGAGAACGGCCCACAAGGCAAGAATAGAATCTGGCACTTGTTTAACCACTCTACAGACAAACCAGTATCTAAGCCAAAAGAATTGGCAGAAGATAATTTTGGTTTATTGTCAAGAGTTAAGATGCCAAATACAACTTTAGGTAGAGATACTTATGAGTTGTATAAAGAAGGTCATATCACAGAACATAGCATTGGTTTCCAGACTGTAAAGTCTCAAGCTAAGTCTGGATATAACGAAATTCAAGAAATTAAATTGTTTGAAGGTTCCTCAGTTTTATGGGGAGCTAATTCTAATACGCCAACGGTAATGGTTAAGTCTGAAATCAAATCAACTCTAATTGATGAGATAGCTAAAACTATCAAGTCTTTGAGAAATGGTTTCTATACAGATGAGACATTCGGTTTGTTAGAGTTAAAACTTAAACAATTACAGCAATATCTCGCAGAAATGGAAGATGAAGAATCAGTCCCTTCAGAACAACAACCGCCAGAAGTTATACCAGCTGACTTGCAACCAGAAGGTGTAGAAGAAGAAGAGGCATTGGAAGAAGAAGAAGACCCGATGGTTTCCGTTGAAATCGAGGTAAGCAAATATTTACAATCATTTAAAATTTTCAACTAATGGTAGAAGAAATTAAAAGTGCTTTCGAAGGCGTTAAAACCGAAGTAAACGGTGCTATCGAAACATTAAAAGCTGATAACGCAGTAGCGGTAG
>Ga0315909_10001259_pt1 | contig 34145 bp, 28 predicted proteins | sample LakEriMetagenome_11_FD_203527 | JGI IMG/M metagenome (GOLD analysis project Ga0315909, IMG submission 203527) | Freshwater fungal communities from buoy surface, Lake Erie, Ohio, United States - Buoy 2 MA125 | ecosystem: Environmental > Aquatic > Freshwater > Lake | place: USA: Lake Erie, Ohio... | reverse complement strand
GCAATGTCTTTGGGTGGAGCGGCCTTGTGGTTTCGAGGAAGATGGCACCTATCGCAAAAAAAGAGAAAGAAAGCTAAGCCAGCTCGGTCAAAGACCCGATCCGCGAAATAGCCCGAAGGTACTTCTTTCGGTAACCGCCGGCAATGTGCTCTTCCGAGAAAACTTCTGTTAGGCCAATACCGGTTGAAGCAATCGCAATTCTCGACTCATAGAGCCTGTCTACGAAAGACACGAATCTAAGCGCAGCGGACTGGTCCGTTAGCTTGTGGGCGGAAGTCAAAATCAAAACGTCAATTGACTCGATTAACTTTAGAAACTTTGAAGGATGAACTTTGGCGAGGTGCTGAAGCAACTTGGAAAAGTCGTCACGGGATACGTTTTTTCCCGTTGCAAGAGAGTCTGTGACTAGTTTCTCCACCTCTGCATCAGATAAGGCAGCGGTGTGGCCATTTATTGGCCGATGGCGATAATCATCGCCATCAACGCTGACAATTTGGAACCTGTCGGCCATGGCTGAGATCTCTCTCGCAAAATCTCTTGCTGCGAATCTTCCCTCCCCCAAGGCATTTGGCGGGGTGTTGGAGGTGGCGGCAAATCTAATCCCTTTGGCACCAAGTTCGGAAAGTAACCTGGACATCAACATGGTGTCGCCTGGATCATCAAGCTCAAACTCATCTATGCAAATCAATTGATACTGACTCAGGTGCTGTAGTGCATCTGCAAAACCCAGCAATCCTATGAGGCTGGTGTAGGCAAGGAAGCTTCCAAAAGCTTTCTTGCCGGTGAACTCGTGCCATATTGCTGCAAGCAAATGCGTCTTACCAACACCGAAACCGCCGTCAAGGTAAATTCCTGAGTAGGTAGGGGCTTTCCCCTTTGAGAACAGGGGCTTTATAACCCCTGGCTTTACGAAAGCCCTGGCTGAGCTAAGAGCCAATGCCTGAGAGGGGAAGCTCGAATTTGGAAGATAGTTATCGAAGCGGGCCTTGGTAAACTCTCTTGGAGGAACAAGCTGGTCCAGAACCTCCCCGAGGGTGGGGTTGGGCTGGATTTCAACCAGGGAACAAATTGTTCCTGATTTGGTTGACAATAGCACCGCCTACATGTGGATCAGTTGAATCCCCAATTCTACAAGGAGATAACTTTGGCAATCGACATTGACAGTTCCGAGAAGTTCAGACAGTACGCACACCCATCCGCTCTCGTGAGTACCAAGTGGCTAGAAGAGAATCTTGGAAAGCCGGGACTTGTATTGCTTGAGTCCGACGAAGACGTCTTGCTTTACCAAACTGGACACATTCCAACGGCCCTGAAAATCGACTGGCACACCGACCTAAACGATCAAGTTACTCGTGATTACATCGACGGAGCAGGCTTTTCGAAGGTGTTTTCGAGGCTTGGAATCAAACGTGAAGACACCATCGTTTTGTATGGAGATAAAAGCAACTGGTGGGCAGCCTACGCTCTTTGGGTGTTCAAGCTATTTGGTCATGAAGACGTTCGACTACTGGATGGCGGAAGAGACAAGTGGATTGCTGAAGGCCGGGAGCTAACTAAAGATGAGCCGAAGCCAACGCCTTCTAACTATCCGGTTATCGAAAGAGATGATAAGAAACTACGCGCTTTCCGCGACGATGTTGTTTCACACTTTGGCAAGCCACTAGTTGACGTTCGTTCCCCAGAAGAGTACGCCGGTGATCGCCTCACAGCTCCTGGTTATCCTGATGAGGGGGCAACTCGCGCAGGTCACATCCCAACCGCAGCGTCGGTGCCGTGGTCTAGAGCTTGCAACGAAGATCAGAGCTTCAAAGATCTTGCTGGATTAGAAGAGGTTTACCTCAAGGGCGCCAACCTAGCGGGTCACTCCGATGTAATCGCCTATTGCAGAATCGGCGAGCGTTCATCTCACACCTGGTTTGTGTTGAAGTACCTGCTTGGAATTGAAACCGTTAGAAATTACGACGGCTCTTGGAGTGAATGGGGTTCTCTAGTTCGGGCACCCATAGCTTTGGGTAGCGAACCTGGCCCGGTACCTCAGCTGGTCTAATTGGCAACGCTTGAACTTCCAGAAACCCTGATTGAGGACTTCGCCTCAATCAAAGAATCTGAACGGCTGGATTTGTTGCTGGAGTTCTCAGAAGCACTACCTGAATTGCCCGCTCGATACGCCGATCATCCAGAGCTTCTCGAAAGAGTTGAAGAGTGTCAATCCCCCATCTATTTGTTTGTGGAGATTGACCAAGACAACCTCACCAGATTGTTCTTTAGTGCTCCCCAAGAAGCTCCGACGACCAGAGGATTCGCCAGCATACTTTTTAGCGTCATCGATGGACTGAGCGTGCAAGAGGCGCTTGATTTCGATATTGACTTTCCATCGAAGCTATCGCTACAGAAGGTCGTGTCTCCCCTGAGGCTTCGTGGAATGATTGGAATACTGTCCCGCATCAAGCGTCAGCTGAGGGAAAAATCCCTTCAATGATTGCAGCGCTTTCCGGACTCGCGCTTTCTAATCAAGCCTCAAGTGTAGAAGAGCTAGCAAAAAGCTACGGTAGCTGGGATGGCATTCGCACAAACCATGTAATTAGTTCAACTGGAAACTTTTTCGACGAAGCTGGATCCTCTAGGGGTCTATCAACCAGGGAAGATCTCGAGCTCCTATTGGCACTTCGAAATCAAGCCGATCTTGTGATTGTGGACGCGGTAACAGCGCGTAACGAGCAATACAAAAAACTCTCTTCGTCGCATTTGGCGATTGTTTCAGCGTCTGGAAACTTCCTATCTATTCCAGCAGCTAACACTTCTTCCGGGGCAACGCTTTTTGGCCCCAGCCATGCAAGTCGTGACGATTCCAAGCTCGAACACGTAGCAATTGATCCATCCGAGCCATTTGTTGCCCTCTTGGACTGGGCTAGGCGAATGAACATGAAAACTCTTCTACTTGAGGCGGGGCCGACCCTGACAAAAGTCTGCTTCGCAACCACTGAAGTGGCACAATCTGCTATCACCATCACCCCCAGGCTCTCGCCAGAATCACTAACGCCACAATGGAATCCATTTAGTGACTCAGGGTCTTTGGTATCCCTCGCCGAATCTGAGGATGCGTCATTCACCCTCTGGACCTACTAACGGCGTGGCTGGAGCCTATATTCAACTCAGGCTCTTAAGCTGGAAAAAATGCTTGAGATCGCGGATGTGACCAATACGGCTGCTGATTTTCAGCTAGCTGTCATGTCCTTGCGCCAAGCGGATATTCGATCTGAACTAAACGTTACAGAGATTCCATCCCCAGACAAGCTTGCTAAGCATTCGCTGGCCCTAGCCGCCCACGTTGGAGCGCAGTCACACGCTGCCCAAGCTGATGCGGGAACTGGAAGATTTGTTCTTCTTAATTCCGACACCCCGCAAGAGGGCTGGGGTGGAAACTTTCGAATTATCTGCTTCGCAAAATCCCCTCTAGAAACCGACATAGGTCAGGATGAGCTGATTACCGACGTATGCTGGGCCTGGTTAGAAGACTCGTTGAAAGCACGTCGTGCCGGATATGCCCTGCAAGCAGGGACCATTACCAGAATTATCTCGCAAGGGTATGGTGCGATGTCCGGTCAAAGCGATCACGCCGAGCTTGAGCTACGTGCATCATGGTCGCCCACTGATTCAAATTTTTCGGCCCATCTCGAGGCTTGGCAGGACCTTTTATGCATGATGTCTGGATTGCCTCCAGAATCAGGAATAAGCAGAATCTAATTTGACTGCTACAGAGTCAAGCTCGCTCGAAGCTGAACCCGTAACACTTGAAACACTCGCAGCACCTAAATCCAAATACCACCTCGTTACAAACCCCAATGAGATCGCTATCGCAATTGATCAACTTGCAAGGCAAACCGGACCGGTCGCAGTTGATGCCGAAAGAGCATCGGGTTTCAAATACTCGCAGCGCGCCTACCTGGTGCAGCTTAAAACCGAGCACTCCGACATTTTTCTGATAGACCCAACAACTGATTCTTCATTGGTGGATTCCCACGAATTTTCTCGACTACGCGAGTTTCTTGCCGATCGGGAGTGGATCCTCCACGCGGCTACTCAGGACATACCTTGCCTCGAAGAACTCGGCTTACGCCCCAAAGCAATTTTCGATACCGAGCTAGCAGGAAGGCTGACTGGCCAACCACGGGTTGGTCTTGGCTCTTTGGTTGAATCGCTGCTGCAAATCGGACTTGCCAAAGAGCACTCTGCCGCTGATTGGAGCACCAGGCCGCTACCAGAAAGTTGGTTGAACTATGCAGCACTCGATGTTGAGCTGCTACATGAACTTCGAACAAGCCTGCAACTGCTGCTCGAAGCCCAAGGTAAATCCGAATGGGCTAACCAGGAGTTTGAAAACCTGCTGTCATTCAAGCTAAAACCAGCTAAACAAGACCGCTGGCGTGGAATATCCGGTCTTTCAAAAGTTTCTGATCAGCTGTCTTTGGAGGTAGCAAGGAAACTTTGGCTGGCGCGTGAAGAACTTGCCATCAAGCTGGATGTGTCCCCCGGAAGGTTGATTCCTGACGTTTCGATCTTGGCAGTCGCCATTGCTAAACCTAGGACTAGACCTGAGCTAGCTTCGCTTAGAAGCTTTAATGGCCGAGCTTCCAGAAGCTACCTGGATCTTTGGTGGGAAGCGCTTCAATCAGCCCTTAAGGCCACGGTTCTACCTACTGTCAGAGCAGAAAGAACAGAAGGTATTCCAAATCACCGCAACTGGGCGGCCAAGTATCCAGAGGCTGATCGGCGTTTGCGTCATGCCAAGAATGCCTTGACTCTAATTGGCGAGAGTGCAAATGTTCCTCTGGAGAACCTACTTACACCTGATTACTTAAGGCAGATTTGTTTTGCGCCACCAGAACCATCAACTCTAGAGAGCGTAGAACACACTCTGATGGGATTTGGTGCAAGAAGGTGGCAGGTTGATCTAACCGCTGACGCGATTACGAATTCAATTACTCGGCTAGACGAGCCTGATCAGACACCACAGCGTCCTCAGGAATAGCTCTAGCGTGTGGCACTCGTGCACCAAGTACCTGGGCAACAATTTCGCGCGAAATGTCTTGAGCGTTCAAGCCAACGCGATCTAAAATTTGATCTCTTGAAGCGTGCTCGAGGAACTCGTCCGGTAATCCAATTTCACTAAGTGCGGTATCTACCTGTGCCGCGCGTAGGTCCTGACGAACACGGGTTCCAATTCCACCGACTCGAATTCCATCCTCAATGGTCACAACCAGCCTGTGTTTGCTTGCAAGTGAAACAACAGATTCAGGAACTGGAATCACCCAACGAGGATCAATGACCGTCGCACCGATTCCCTGATCGGCAAGCATCTTGGCTACCTGAAGCCCCATGTGAGCCATGGAACCAACGGTCAGAACTAGGACATCCTTTGCAGCGCTTTCCATAAGCACGTCTACCCCGTCAGCTAGTCGCCTAACAGCCTCAATCTCGGAAGAAACAGAGCCCTTTGGGAATCTGATCACAGTCGGCGCATCGGATACCTCGATTGCTTCATTCAGTTCCTCAACAAGCCTTTGTCCATCTCGAGGCGAAGCAATTCTGATTCCCGGCACAATTTGTAGCATGGCCAGATCCCACATGCCGTGATGGCTTGCGCCATCGGGTCCTGTCACACCTGCGCGGTCAAGGACGAATGTGACTCCAGCTTTGTGCAGGGCAACATCCATCAAAACCTGGTCAAAGGCTCGACCCATAAATGTCGCATACACGGCTACAACTGGGTGCAGTCCACCAAAGGCCATACCAGCCGCTGAAGTAACTGCGTGCTGCTCGGCAATACCGACATCGAACACGCGTTCTGGGAACTTATCGGCAAATTTGTGTAGCCCAACTGGGATAAGCATCGCTGCAGTGATGCCAATGACATTTGGCTTGTTCTTGGCAATCTCAACCATTTCATCGGCGAAGACACCAGTCCAGCTCTGCTTGCCCGAATCGCCAACAGATTTACCTGTGTCGGGATCAATTTGACCAACTGCGTGGAATTGATCCGCCTCATCGCTGACGGCTGGTTCGTAACCCTTACCTTTTTGGGTAATAGCGTGAACGATAACTGGATTGGCATATTTCTTTGCCTGCTTTAGAGCTTCTTCCATTGCGTTCATGTCGTGGCCATTAACTGGGCCGATGTATTTCAAATCTAGATTTGGAAAGATTCCTTTTGGTGCAAATGTTCCAAGAAGGCCTTTAGCTGCGCCACGCAAAGTGGAGTAAGCCATTTTTCCTGGCATACCAAATTTGTAAAACACCTTACGGCTGAGTCTGTAGAGCCTGCGATAGATACGTTCGGTTCGGATTCCATTTAGGTACCTCGCCAAACCACCAATAGTCGGTGCGTAGGATCTACCGTTATCGTTGACCACAATCACGAGCTTGCGGTCGTTATCGTCGCTGATGTTATTCAGAGCTTCCCAGGTCATTCCTCCGGTAAGTGCACCATCTCCAACAACGACAATCACGTAGCGGTCATCTTGCTTGGTTAGGCGATAGGCCTTTGCAATTCCATCACCCCAGGAGATTGAAGAAGAAGCATGTGAGCTCTCGACGATATCGTGGACCGACTCCGAGCGTTGCGGGTAGCCAGCAAGACCCTCCCTTGAACGCAAGTTATCAAAGTTCTTTCGTCCAGTAAGTAGCTTGTGAACATATGATTGATGGCCGGTGTCAAAGATGATGCTGTCTTTTGGAGAATCGAAAACACGATGAATGGCCAACGTTGTTTCAACTACTCCAAGGTTTGGACCTAGGTGTCCGCCGGTTTTTGCAACCTTAGAAATTAGGAATTCACGAATGTCTTGGGCAAGCTCGATAACCTCTGCGTCCTTTAGACCCTTTAGGTCCTCTGGTCCGTTGACTCTATCTAGAATGCTCATTCGAAGGCTTACTTCCTCTATGCCGTTACTAACGATCGAAGCACATACTGCAGTATTCCGCCATGGCGGAAATAGTCCGCTTCCCCTGGAGTGTCGATACGCAAAGTCGCCTCGAACTCAACAGTTTGCTTACCAGGCTGGGAGTGCTCGCTTGGCTTGGCAACAACTTTTAGGGTCTTAGGTGTGAAACCAGCGTTGAGTTCCTCAACACCTGAAATGTCGAAAATCTCGGTGCCATCAAGACCCAAAGAATCAGCCGAAGCTCCGGCTGGGAACTCCAAAGGAAGAACACCCATTCCAATCAAATTGCTGCGGTGAATACGCTCGAAGCTTTGGGTAATTACGGCACGAACACCAAGCAAGCTGGTGCCCTTTGCTGCCCAGTCCCTAGAAGACCCAGACCCATACTCTTTGCCGCCAAGAATAACTAGCGGCGTACCAGCAGCCTGGTAGTTCTGTGATGCGTCATAAATGAAAGCCTGGTCTCCTGCGGCTGTGGTGAAATCTCTTGTGTAACCACCCTCAACATTTTGAAGAAGCTGGTTGCGCAAACGAATGTTGGCAAAAGTTCCACGAATCATTACCTCGTGATTTCCGCGACGAGATCCATAGCTGTTGAAATCAACCCTAGATACTCCGTGCTCGGTCAAATACTTACCGGCTGGTGAATCGGCCTTGATGGAGCCAGCTGGGCTGATGTGATCTGTAGTCACAGAGTCTCCGAGTTTAGCCAGAACGCGAGCTCCGTGGATGTCTATAACCGGAGTAGGCTCCATTTTCATGCCGTCGAAGTAAGGCGGTTTGCGAACATAAGTTGATTTTGGATCCCAAGAAAAAGTGTCACCAGTTGGAGTGTCAAGAGATTGCCATCTCTTGTCACCATCGAATACTCCAGCGTATTGAGTGGTAAACATTTCGGAGTTAATCGATGAGTCAATCGTGCTCTGAACTTCTTCTGGTGTTGGCCATATGTCTCTCAAGAAAACATCGTTTCCAGAAGCATCGTCACCAAGAGAGTCTTTTTCGAAATCAAAGTCCATTGTTCCAGCCAGCGCGTAAGCGATAACTAATGGTGGCGAAGCCAGGTAATTCATCTTCACATCTGGATTGATTCGGCCTTCAAAGTTCCTGTTTCCAGAAAGCACCGCGGTTACAGCCAAATCATTCTCGTTCACGGCTGCCGAGATTTCCTCGTCAAGTGGTCCAGAGTTTCCAATACAGGTGGTGCAGCCATAGCCAACAAGTTGGAAACCTAAAGCGTCTAGGTCCTTAGTAAGACCGGCTTTGTCGTAGTAGTCCGTTACAACTTTGGAACCGGGAGCTAAGGATGTCTTAACCCAGGGCTTGGCCTTGAGGCCCTTGGCAACAGCTTTTCTAGCAAGTAATCCGGCCGCCATCATTACCGATGGGTTAGAGGTGTTGGTGCAAGAGGTAATTGACGCGATGCTCACGTGTCCGTTATCAATTGAGAAATCTTTTCCAGAAACCTTTGTTGGCTTTGAAGCCTCTGAGGAGTAGGTAAGGATATCTTTAGCGAATTGGTTCTTTGACTTAGTCAGTTCGATTCGATCCTGTGGCCGCTTAGGTCCTGCAATAGAAGGCACCACTGTCGCCAAATCAAGCTCTAGATACTCGCTGTATCGAGGTTCAATCGAGGGATCGTGCCATAGTCCTTGGGCTTTGCTGTACTGCTCAACCAGATCAATCTCAGCTTGCTTTCTTCCGGTGAAGCGAAGGTAGTCAAGGGTTACTTCATCGATTGGGAAAATAGCTACAGTCGAACCAAATTCAGGGCTCATGTTTCCAATGGTTGCTCGGTTCGCTAGTGGAACAGAAGCAACACCGGCCCCATAGAACTCAACAAATTTGCCAACTACTCCGTGCTGGCGCAGTTTTTCGGTGATTGTTAACACAACGTCAGTGGCGGTTGCCCCCATCGGAATCTGGCCAGTTAGTTTGAAGCCAACAACTTTAGGAATAAGCATGGAAACTGGCTGGCCAAGCATCGCTGCCTCGGCTTCGATTCCTCCAACGCCCCAACCCAAGACTCCAAGTCCGTTGACCATTGTGGTGTGAGAATCTGTGCCAACGCAGGAATCTGGGTAAGCAAGTAACTGGCCACCAACATTTCTGGTCATCACTGTTCGAGCTAGATACTCAATGTTGACCTGATGCACAATTCCGGTTCCAGGTGGCACCACTTTGAAATCATCGAAAGCCATTTGACCCCAGCGAAGGAATTGGTAACGCTCGGCGTTGCGCTGGTATTCATATTCAACGTTTTTTTCAAACGCATCCTTGGATCCCGCGACATCAATAACAACCGAGTGATCAATAACCAGCTCGGCAGGAGCTAGCGGATTTATCTTCTTTGGATCTCCCCCAAGATCCACCATGGCCTCACGCATCGTTGCGAGGTCCACAACACATGGCACACCAGTGAAGTCCTGCATGATTACACGTGCCGGGGTGAACTGAATCTCAGTATCGGGCTCCGCCTTTGGGTCCCAGTCCACGATGGACTGGATGTGAGAAGAGGTTACGTTTGCACCGTCTTCGGTTCTTAGAAGGTTCTCAAGAAGAATCTTTAGGCTGTAGGGCAAGGTCTTGGAATCAAGCTTGCTGATATCAAAGATGCGATAGGACTCGTTTCCTACCCTAAGCTCGCGGGCTACGCCGAAACTGTCAATCTTGGACATCTATAACTCCTAAATTTGTGAGCAAATCGGCTCCAGCTATCAAATTTACCACTTACCGGGTCCGAAGCACCGTGGCTCGGAGTATTAGCCAGGTCACAAGAATAACTAGAGCATAAAGCGGTGGCCCCATGGCAACACGGGCTGTCGCCAACAGTTCAGCGCTCCCAGCTAAATACAGTGGAACCTGAACGGCGAGACGAAGACTGAAGAAACCTACCCACATCGCGGTTACTAGCGAGTAAATCGTGAGTTTCTTTCGGTCCTTTCGCCAACTAGTGGCATTGCCACGAAGAACCTCAACCAAAACACCGATTATAGGCCAGCGGACCAAAATAGAAATCAACAGCACGCTTCCGTAAACAGCATTGGTTATAAAGCCTGGAACAAAGTAATCAACTGCTTCTCCACCTTCGCGAAGAGCTAGCCACGCTGCAAAGCCAACAGCGATCGCACCAATCAAAGCACTACTGGCAGATTTTCGGGTAATCAAACGGTAAATGATAAATAGCGCTGACGCTGAGGCTGCCAAGGAAACCGAAACAATTGCTTGTCCGGTTAGCGCAAAACTGATTCCGAACAGCAGGCTTGGAATAATTGTCTCCGCTATGCCTAACTTTCCACCCATCCCTTCAAGGAGGGATTTACTGTCCAGGCTCAGTTGGCCATCTACCGAATTAACACCGAGTTTTTTGGCCGCTGATTCTCTCAACTTATCGTCGGTCATTTTCCAACAATCTTTTGAGCACCCGATGGTGCAACAAGTTCCAGAAGTTCTTTGGGCGGCATAGGCGAGCCACCTCGAACAACGACTGCAGACCTAAAGATTTCAATCACGTGCGACATCGAGAGAGTGTCGCCAAGAGCCAAGCCGGTTATAACTCCGCGCAAAAACCATTTGGGTCCGTCCACACCAATGAATTTTGCCAGCCTGGTGCCACCATCACTGGTCGGAATCTGTGCATTTAGTTCTGGTCCAAGCGGCCCAACCACGCTTTCAGTTCTGCCCCCCTGAGCCAAAATAGATTGCTCCAACGAAGCACGAATCTCATGCCATACGCCTTCAGCTGCGGGGGCGCTGAATGCTTGCATTTGTAAGGTAGAGCCCTTGTGTTCAACGGTCAAAGCGACGATCTTATTCGTTGATGATTCCACCTCTAGTTTGTAAGCAACATCGTCACGCATGGGCAGTTGAATGGCGCCAAAATCAATGGTGGGCCGAACTTGGACCAGCTCGGTAACGTCAAACGGGCCACCACTTAGCCGATCAATCGGTTGGGATTTTGCTTTGCCGTAGTTGTCCATCTACTTGTTTCCCGTCGAGCCAAAGCCAGCTTGACCCCGGTCAGAATCAGGGAGTTGTTCAACAGCGATGAAATTTGCCTGCTCAACGCTTTGGATTAGGAGCTGCGCAATTCGGTCGCCAACCTCAATCTCAAATTTCTCTGTCGATGAGTTATAGAGAGTGACCATAATTTCGCCGCGATAACCTGCATCAATGGTTCCAGGGGAATTCAAAACCGTTATTCCGTGCTTTAGCGCAAGTCCCGAACGAGGGTGCACCAAGCCAACAAAGCCAGCGGGTAAGGCAATCGAAACTCCAGTTGGAACTAGTTCACGAGCCCCCGGACCAATCGAAATCCTCTTGGTGGATCGAAGATCGGCTCCGGCATCCCCTGCTTTGGCGTAGCGAGGCTCGAATCCGGGCGATGCCATTACTAAGACGGGTACGTGAGTCATTAATTCCCAGCGTAATCTATTGAGTGTGAGTGAACCAGGCAAGCCTAAATACCCTCTGTACCAGGAACGTGTCTTGCCAAGTTTCGGTACCTTTGCAGCCATTTTTGCCCTGTTGCCATCGATAGCCATTGTTTCAGAGCCTTTCGATGTAAGGATCGGCTTGGCTATTGGAGTTGGAGCTGTAATAGCTATTTGGGCACTACTTATCTTGCGGGCCCCAAAAATTGAGCTTTCAGAATTGGAGCTAAAGGTAGGCAGAGTAGTCATCTCGAGGAACCTGATTGGCGACGCCCAGGTGATTTCCAAGGAAGGGATATTCTTCGAGCGCGGGCCAAACCTGGATCCGGGAGCTTACAAAGTGTTTCAAGGCTCGGTGAAAACGGCAATCAAGATTCCAATTACGGACCCAGAAGATCCAACACCCTATTGGTTAATATCCACCAGAAAACCCGGCAAGCTGGCTGAACTTCTTAAAAAGAGCTAGGAATCGCACTCAGAGCAAATTGGACCATTCTTGGTCTTTCTGGCAACCAGAGAGCGGTGCTTAACAATAAAGCAGTTAGAGCAGGTGAACTCGTCATCCTGCGGAGGCAAAACGACCACGTCTAGGTCCTCAGAAACTACATCCGGGATTGAGAAAGAGTCACCAGCGTCAATATCCTCGGTGTCCGAGGCGGTCTTGGCGGGGCCGCGCTCTTTGATAGCTTCGAGAGACTCGGTGTCGTCGTCAGCTTTTCTAGGAGCGTCGTAGTCGGTAGCCATGGGTGGCCCTTTCGTTTGTTCTTCAGGCGCTAGTAGTGTCTAACAAATACCCACCAATAGCAAACTGACACAGTGTGAATTTCCTTAGAAAATGCCGTGTTTTTGCGCTCAGTCAGGAAGCTTGCTGGCAAACTCATAGGCAGGAGATAACCCGACATGAAAGACATCAAGTGTTTAGGTTCAGATGGTGACTTTCTATTGCTTGAAGACTCCGAGGGCCAAAGGTTTCGCCTCCTGCTGGATCAGTCTGTAAGAAGTGCGATTCGAAACGAAGCACCCCGAATGCTCGATGAGCCTCGGTTAAGCCCAAGGGAAATCCAAGAAGAAATAAGGGTTGGCCGAAGCATTGAGGAAATTGTCCAGGCCAGTGGAGCTCCAGTTGACTATGTAATGAAGTTCGCTCAACCCGTTTTAGATGAGCTAAATCATGCAGTTTTGAACGCCTTGACTGTTCGGCTTGAGGTTCCAGGGGACCGCTTCAACAACCCCGCCACCAGGGAGTTTGGCGAAATCATCAAGGCACGACTTGCTGCCAGTGGCGCAGGAATCGAAAAATGGTCAGCTATGAAAGCCCCCGAGCAAGGTTTCTTCATCTATTGCGAATTCGAGCTTGAGGGCAAGCAGAACAAGGCGACTTGGCTCTATGACCCGAAGCGGCTGGCGCTAATTCCCGAAAACGCATCCGCCATATCTTTATCCTCTGGTGACAAAATTGCCGCACCTGCTCCAAGGTTGCGTCCTGTGAGCGCTCCGGTCTCGGATTTCACATTAAATCTTGCTGACACCGTAGAAATTGACCGAGAACCTCCAAAGCCAGCGAGCCAGTTCACATCACCGACTCCAACTGCAGCTCCAATTTCCGATACTGCGGATCTATTAGAGGCACTTCGGAAAAAACGCAACGAGCGAGAGCAGCTAGAGGTTGAGGAAGAAACTCCGCATACCGAATTCTTGTCAGTTGTCCCTGACCTCGATGAGCAGCCAGGGTTCGCTGATGAAGACATAAGTCAGGAACCAGAAATTGTCGTTCCGGATAATCCTCCCGCACCCAAAAAAGGAAGAGCGTCTATTCCTAGCTGGGACGAAATAGTCTTTGGAACAAAGACCGAAGACTAAAAGACAATAAAAGGAACTTCCCACTCGGCCTGAGTCATACCGCCGTGCTGTCCAACCATCAACAATGATCTAGCCTTTGCAAACCCCCGATGATAGGCGACCCTATTCGCCCTAGGAAGAAGTACCAGATCCGGAGCCACGCGTTTGGCTTGCTCAGATAAGTTCAAAAGCCAACCAGCGGAAATCAAGTCAGCAATCGTGACAACATCGCAAATGTTTCCGATCGCTTCGGCAATTTCAACGAGTTTGGTAGCTAAGTCAGTGCCCTCTTGGAAATATAGGAAGCTAACTCGTGGGTCTCCCCCAATTTGCTCAAGATCACTGAAACATTCATACTCATCGAGGTAAATGTGTCTTCCAGGTTCAACATCTATTACTCCATGATCTGCGGTGAGAATAACCCCTGCACTTGACGGTATTGATCGAGCAAATTTATTCAGTTCGGAATCCAACTCCTCAATAGCGTTTAGCCACTGCTTTGAATTAGAACCATAGCGATGGGCGAACTGATCGAGTTCGGGAAAGTAAAGATACGTCAAACTGTTTGGAACACTAAGTGTCTTTTTGGCAGCCGAGAAACGCTCTTGAAAACTTCGAGCTGAAATGTAGGTGGCCTTTGGCATGGTGGCCATGGTGAACCCAGACTTGTCATACTCGGATGGGCCAATGGTTGAAACCACCACGCCGTTTTTTGCAGCTTGCTCAGAGATTGTGTCAAGGTCTTGATACTCGCTTGGATCAAGTTCCGATCCAAGATCGTTTAGATAGTTGATGTTCTGTCTCTTAGCTCGGTCATAAACTCGGTGTCCCAGCACCGCGTGAGTACCATTTGCTGCACCCGTAGCGAGTGATGTAAGGCTGGAACTTGTCGTGGCAGGAAACCCCGAGAACAAAGATTTAGCTGACATGAGCTTTTGATTGAGAAATCCTGCGTGGCCGGCAGCGCTTTTAATGTTTGCTGTGCCAAGACCATCTACCAGAATCACCAAGTAACTCTTCTTCTGAGCGAGCTTTAGGGGATTATCGGATGAGCTGAGCGCAAGATAGGCGCTTAGGTAGGCGTCGGAAAGCCTCCCGAGTGATTTGGGAACAGAAGGTAGCATCGAAGCTAAGTTTGCCACAGCAACAGGAAGACCATGGCCAAAGATCCTATTGAAGTAGTTCCAGAGCGTATCTTCGACATCGACCTTTCTAAGGAGATGCAGGATTCATTTCTTGAGTATTCGTATTCCGTTATCTACTCGAGAGCACTACCCGACGCGAGGGATGGACTGAAGCCAGTTCACCGCCGCATTGTTTACCAAATGGGTGAAATGGGCCTTCGACCAGACAAGGGTCACGTCAAATCTGCTCGAGTCACTGGCGAGGTGATGGGTAAGCTCCACCCACACGGTGACAGCGCCATTTACGATGCTCTAGTTCGAATGGCGCAGCCGTTCTCGCTGCGCGCACCGTTAATTGACGGACACGGAAACTTTGGCAGCTTGGACGATGGGCCAGCAGCTGCCAGATATACCGAAGTCAGGCTTTCAGCGGCCGCACTAATGATGAATGAGGGCTTAAACGAGGATGTCGTTGACTTCAAGCCCAACTATGACGCTCAGCTTTCAGAGCCCGAAGTTTTGCCCGCTGCCTTTCCAAACCTATTGGTGAATGGTGCATCGGGAATCGCCGTAGGTATGGCTACAAACATGCCGCCTCACAACATGCGTGAAGTAATCAAAGCGGCAATTCACCTTCTGAAGAACCCAAAAAGCACTCTTCAGGATCTAATGAAGATCGTTCCTGCGCCAGATTTTCCAAACGGTGGAATCATCATCGCCGGAGAGGGAATCGCCGAAGCTTACGAAACCGGGCGCGGCTCCTTCAAGACGCGGGCGCGAGTAGCGGTTGAGAGCGTTGCTCCAAGAAGGATGGGGTTGGTTGTAACCGAACTTCCCTACCTGATTGGCCCAGAAAAAGTCATTGAGAAGATTAAAGAAGGTGTCAACAGCAAGAAATTGCAAGGCATTTCAGACGTAATAGACCTGACCGATCGAAGCAACGGTCTCAAGCTGATTATTGAACTCAAAACGGGTTTCGACCCACAGGTTGTTCTTGATCTTCTGTTCCGCTACACCCCGATGGAAGACAGCTTCGGAATCAACAACGTTGCTCTAGTTGATGGCCAACCCCAAACCCTTGGGCTTCGAGACCTGTTGGGTGTGTATCTAGCTCACCGAGTAGTTGTTACCAAACGCCGCAGTCAAAACCGCTTGGGTAAGCGTCAGGCCAGACTGCACCTGGTAGAAGGAATGCTCCTTGCAATCGTCGCAATCGACGAGGTGATCAAGATCATCAGGGCTTCCGAAGAGGTTCAAGAAGCCAAAACAAAGCTCATGAAGAAATTCAAGCTCTCGGACATTCAAGCCGAATACATTCTGGAGCTTCGCCTAAGAAGGCTAACTAAGTTCTCAAAGCTTGAACTAGACAACGAGAAGAAGCAGCTAAAGAAAGAAATTGAAGAGCTTGAGAAGATTCTTTCTTCCGACAAGATCTTGAAAGAACTAGTTGCTACGGAGCTGCAAGAGGTGGCCGACAACTACGGTGATGACCGCAGAACATCAATCCAAGCCGAAGAAACAACTGCACCGGTTTCAAGTGGCAAAGAGCAAGTCTCCGCACAATTATCCGACTCCCCCACAGCGGTCACCCTTACTTCAAATGGGCGAGTGTTTCGCTCTGAGTCACCCGAAGCCCCTGCTTCAAGAAAAGTTGGCTATCGGAACTGGTTCTCATCGACCACGAGATCAGATGTTGTTTTCATAACAGATTTAGGTCGAATGCTCAGAGTTCACATCGGGGACATCCCGGTCGGTGACTACGGGGCTCAAAACCCCGGTCCACTTGCATCAGAGTTTCTTGGTATAGGTAAGAAGGAGAAAGTTGTTGCCGTTATTCCAGTTGACGATAAGAGCATCGTTGCACTGGGAACCAAGAACGGAACCGTTAAGCGAGTACTGCCAGACTTCCCACAAAAATCTGACTTTGAGTGCATAAACCTTAAAGCTGGAGACAAAGTTGTTGGTGCAGCTCTTTCGGACGAAAATGATGAGCTGGTTTTCATAACCCAAGATGCGCAATTGCTTCGATTTGATGCCAAGGCCGTACGCCCTCAGGGTAGAAATGGTGCCGGAATGGCTGGGATAAAGACCGAATCCGAAGTTGTCTACTTTGGGGTCTTGAAAGCAAAAACCAAGAACATCGTGCTCACCATTGCAAACAGCTCAAAAGCACTTCCTGGCACTGACCCCGGAGCGCTAAAAGTAACCAAGATTGACGAGTTCCCGAAGAAGGGCCGCGCCACCGGAGGTATGAGGGCTCACAAGTTCACCAAGGCTAGAGACCAGATCGCACTGGCTTACGTAGGCCCTGAAAGTTTCCAGTTACTTGACGCCAAAGGTAAGGCAATCGGTATTGAGTACGAGATTCAGAAGCGTGACACGTCAGGAGATCCAGCACCTGCGATTAGTTTTATCGGGCTAGCCTAAGCGTCGATTCGATCGCGCTCAAGCGTATCTGCTGAATCGATAATAAAGTCTCTTCTGGGGCCGACCTCGTTACCCATCAGGAGCTCGAACATCTTTTCAGCCGCCGCAGCGTCTTTTACGGTGACTCTTCTAAGCGCACGCTTAGATCGGTCCATGGTTGTCTCCGCTAACTGCTCGGCGTCCATCTCTCCCAGTCCCTTATAGCGCTGAATTGGCTCTTGATAACTTTTCTTTGCGGTCTTTAGCTTCGCAAGCAACTTCTCAAGCTCGGCTTGCGAATAGGTGTAGATGTGTTCGTTGGCTTTAGAACCAGCATTAATAACCGTCACTCGATGAAGAGGTGGGACTGCTGCGTAAACTCGCCCAGCTTCTACCAAGGGCCTCATGTATCTAAAGAAGAGAGTGAGTAGCAAAGTTCTAATGTGTGCACCATCGACATCAGCATCGCTCATCAAAATCACCTTGCCGTAGCGAGCCGAAGGCAGCTCAAAGCTTCGGCCAGAACCTGCGCCTAATACTTGGATGATTGAGGCGCACTCTGTGTTTGAAAGCATGTCCGCGACCGAAGCTTTTTGGACATTGAGGATCTTTCCACGAATAGGCAAAAGGGCTTGGTACTCGCTGTTGCGAGCAAGCTTTGCCGTTCCGAGAGCGGAATCTCCCTCCACAATGAAAAGTTCTGAAACTTCAGTTTCCGAAGTTCTGCAATCGACTAGCTTGCTTGGCAATGATGAGCTTTCGAGAGCGTTCTTCCTGCGCTGCGTTTCCTTATGAGTTCGCGCCGACACTCTCGACTTAGTTTCTGCAACTATTTTTTCTAAAACCAAAGCAGACTGGGTCTTATCATCACGCTTACCGGATGAGAATCGCTCGTTTAGCCTCTTGGCAACAATTGCGGCAACAATGTTTTTTACTGCCGGGGTTCCAAGAATCTCCTTAGTCTGTCCTTCGAACTGTGGCTCGGCAAGGCGGACCGCAACAACAGCCGTGAGGCCTGCCAGAATGTCTTCTTTTTCGACCTTGTCGTTTCCAAGCTTTAGCTTTCTAGAATTCGCTTCGATTTCTGCTCGAATCGCCTTTACAGCACCCTGCTCGAAGCCAGTTACGTGGGTTCCGCCCTTAGGTGTAGCAATTACGTTCACAAAGGACCGGAAGCTGGTTTCGTAGCCTGTTCCCCAGCGAAGAGCTATATCCACCTCACACTTCCTAGTGACTTCGGTAGAAACCATGTTGCCTTTTTTGTCTAGGACGGGGACAGTCTCGGTGAACTCGGTTTCTCCCCTGAGTCTCCAGATCGCGGTAAGGGCAGCATCTGGTGCAAGATAGTCAACGAACTCGGAAATACCGCCATCAAACTTGAATTGCTGCTTGGTGGGTTTTCCACTTCTTTTGTCGACCACAGAAAGAACTAATCCAGGGACCAAGAAGGCGGTCTGCCGTGCTCTGTCTTCAAGGTCTTTTAGATCGAAGGCGGTCTCTTTTACGAAAATCTGCGGGTCTGGCCAGTACCTGACCCTGGTGCCGGTTTTGTTCTTGGCAACTTTGCCAAGAATCTTAAGTTCGCTTTTCTTAGCGAATGCCTTAAAAGGGCTTTGCGGCGAAATGGATTTCTTGTCGTCGAAAACACCTGGTTCTCCGCGATGGAACGACATGGCGTAGGTTTGACCGTTTCGATCAACTTCAACATCTAATCGCTCAGACAAAGCGTTGACAACAGAGGCACCAACACCGTGTAAACCACCAGAGGCTGCATAGGATCCGCTGCCAAATTTTCCACCGGCGTGCAGTTTGGTGAAAACAACCTCGACACCAGATAGCCCAGTTTTTGGCTCAATATCAACAGGCACACCGCGGCCATCATCTTCTACGGTCACGCTGCCGTCTTTATTCAGTTCTATGGTGACGTGCTTGCCGTGGCCAGCTAGCGCCTCATCCACGCTGTTATCGATGATCTCCCATAGACAGTGCATCAATCCGCGACCATCGGTTGAACCGATATACATACCAGGGCGCTTCCGGACGGCCTCTAATCCTTCTAGGACTGAGAGGTGTCTAGCTGAATAGTCTTCGGTTGCCACTCTGAAATGCTAATCTCGGACAAGCCCTAGAGCGCATCCAAACACCCGAAGTCGGGAAATAACTTCGCAGTTAGCGAAATATGGGTCAATTTGAACGAAAGCAAGTGATTGGTGTGCTCAAATAGGAGCCAGAAGGGAAACAAAACATATGCAGCCATTAGAAACACAGGACCAGAACCCAAGTGAAGTGCTAAGTGCAGCTGACCGCTGCGACGTCTGCGGAGCTCAGGCCTACATTCGTGCGTCACTTGCTACTGGTGAGTTGCTATTTTGTGCCCATCACGGAAACGCCAACAAGGCGAAGCTAGAGCCAATTGCAAAGGGCTGGCTAGACGAAACAGCCAGACTGCTTAGCAAGTAATTTCTAAAGACTTGAGCTACTGCTCTAAGTAGTCGCGAAGCATCTGAGATCTCGAAGGATGCCTTAACTTGGACATTGTTTTCGACTCAATTTGCCTGATGCGCTCACGAGTCACACCAAACTCTTCACCAATTTGATCTAGAGTCTTTTGAACTCCGTCGCCCAAGCCAAACCGGCTCTTTATAACCCCAGCCTCGCGTGGGTGCAATGACCCAAGAATTCGTTCCAGCTCTCGCTGCAGCATCGTGAAGCCAACCGCATCGGCTGGTACCACGGCTTCGGTGTCTTCAATCAGGTCACCAAACTCGCTGTCGCCATCTTCGCCAAGTGGTGTGGAAAGCGAAATTGGTTCGCGCCCATACTTTTGAACCTCGACAACCTTTTCAGGTGTCATGTCTAGCTCTCTAGCAAGTTCTTCTGGGGTTGGTTCGCGGCCAAGATCTTGAAGCAGCTGCCTCTGCACTCTGGCTAACTTGTTAATAACTTCAACCATGTGAACCGGGATACGAATCGTTCTTGCCTGGTCCGCCATGGCCCTGGTAATTGCCTGGCGAATCCACCAAGTTGCATAGGTAGAGAATTTGTAACCCTTGGTGTAATCAAACTTCTCAACCGCACGGATAAGTCCGAGGTTTCCTTCTTGAATCAAATCCAAAAATTGCATACCGCGACCGGTGTAACGTTTAGCAAGCGAAACAACGAGTCTTAGGTTGGCTTCCAAAAGATGGCTCTTTGCTTTCTGTCCGTCTTTTACTACCCAACGCAGATCGCGCTCTAGATCTTTAGAAAGCTGACGTTTCCCAGCTAGCTTCTCTTCGGCAAACAATCCAGCTTCAATTCTCTTTGCGAGCTCAACCTCGAGTTCAGCATTTAGAAGCGCAACTTTACCGATTTGCTTTAGGTAGTCCTTCACCGGGTCGGCTGTTGCACCGGTAATAGTGGTTGTCTGAGCCGGAATGTCATCGTCTTCGTTGTTCTTTAAAACAAATCCGCCACCTGGAACAACTACTTCTTCGACTTCTTCAACCGCAAGGTCAATTTCGACCGCAGTGATGTCAACCGCTTCTGCTACATCGGCGACTATGTCCTCCACAGACTCCAGGACGTCGACATCAACATCGTCTAACTCATCTTCGGGAATGTCGGATATTTTGGACTTTGCTGGCTTGGTTTTTAAATCAGACTTCTTAGCCTTCGCCGCCGGTCCGGTGGAACCCGCTTTAGACTTTGCCGCTGGCTTCACCGCAGCAGGCTTAGCTACTTTCTTGGAGGCAGGTTTAGCAGGCTTGGCATTCTTTGCCGAAGCCGTCTTTACAGAAGCCTTAGGCTTCGGAGTCTTGGAGGCTGCCTTAGTTGCGCCGACAGCTTTCTTGGTCTTCGGGTCGGCCTTCAAGGAGGCTTTCGGGGAAGCCTTCTTTCTAGCTACTGTCGCCTTTGCCAATTTACCCTCTCGCTGATGCCTTGATTTCGGGAATTACTAAGACCCATGTCAAGTCGAAAAATTGATTCGACGACTGGGTCTTCTCCAATTATGGCACCTATTTACAGCAGTTCCTGTACACGCCACCTTGGAGTATCTATAACCCTGGTTTAGCTGCAACTATTCCTGATCTAGCCTTGGATACATGCCATTAGCGATAGTCACAGGGGCCAACACTGGGCTTGGATTCGAAACCGCAGTTGCCCTGGCCTCCAAGGGTTTCGAGGTTCTAATCACGAGCCGAAGCACTCTCAAAGGTAATGCGGCGGTTTCAAGAATCACTGAGGCCAACCCTATGGCCAAGGTTTCAATGATGGAGCTCGATCTTGCATCGATGGAATCAATCAACAAGTTTGTTTCTGCCTATCGCGCCAGCTTTGGTGCCTGGGATGTGCTGGTAAACAATGCCGGCGCCAAGATACTTTCTAACTACGCCGAAACCGATTTCGGAGTCGAGTACCACTACGGCGTAAACGCGGTAGGTCACTTTGCTCTGACGATGGATCTACTAAAACATCGTGCAGGAAATTCTCGAGTCGTGTCCGTTGCTTCGATTGTCGCTCGATTCGCACCTAGCAAACTTGGACCCGCGGGTTCCAAGCAGAATTACCAAGCTGGGATGAGTTACAGCGCAAGCAAACTTGCAAATCTTGCCTTCGCGCTGGAGCTCGAGAACCTTCTTGGTTCAGAGAGTTTTTCGTCGTTAGCTGCTCACCCAGGTTTTGCAAGAGCAGAACCCTACGGGCCCAAGACAACTAGATTCTTTGAGTCATTTCTTGCCCAGTCGGCAAAAGCAGGTGCGAGGCCGATTGTTGAGGCTGCTACCAACAAAAACATCCCGGGTGGGTCATACCTAGGTCCAAAATATTTGGAGCTTTGGGGAGATTCTGCTGCTGCAAAGATTCCATCTAGGCTAACTACTCACGAGCTAAGTCAGAACTGGAAAATTCTAGAGAATCTCTCCGGCAAAAAACTAATCGTTTGATTCGTCTGGCTTGTTTCTTTGCCTCGAGGCGAGGTAGCCCTCTAGCTCTGCGGCGATTTCTTCCGCATTTGGTAACTTCACTGCAGGCTTTCTAATAGGAGCTCTTGAGGGTCCAGTCACCTCGTTTTGGTAACCCTGTTCTAACGTTGCAATCATTTTCTGCAGTTCTGCGTTCTCTGAAATCTGATCATTCAGTTTGGTAAGAAACTCTGTGCCGTCGTCTCGAAGGTCATCCGTTGGAAAGACCAGTCCGGTTGAAGACGCAACTAGCTCAAAAGCAGAAACTGCGGCTTGCGGGAAGTCGTTGTCGGCCAAGTAGTGCGGGCAGAGAAGTACGTAACCAACAATTGGCAGACCGGTTTTGGCAACCTTGAACTCTAGAAGATGCAAGACGTTGCCAGGAACCTGAGTCTGTGGCTTCCACTCGGAAAGTTGGTTGACAATGTCCATCCGGTTTCCAGAAACAGTGACACCAGTTTCTCTGGTGTGAGGAATTGGGAACGGAATTGAGTGAAGCCAAGTGACATCTTTTACCTGCAGGCGCTTGATGAGCCTTAGAACCGCATCGGTAAATGCATCCCAGCGAAAATCTGGTTCATATCCATGGAGAAACAAAAACGGCTGGTTTACTTCGTCATGCACCAAATAGAGCGCCAAGCTTGCCGGCTCGTAATCTTCGATATGGTCCTTCTCGAAAAACATCACCGGTCGCCTCGATCTGTAATCCAGCAACTCGTCGTTGTCAAAGTGCAGAACCTGAACAGAATCTAGGTTTGCAAAAATGTGCTCGGAAAATTGATTCAGCACCCCACCAGCATCAGTGAACCCAGTCAATCCAGCAATCAGGTGCAGGCCAGCAGGAATTTCTTGGTGATCAGGCTCGAAGTGATAGATGGGTTCGGATGACATGATTCAATCCTAAGCACTGGCTCGATTATCATGGTCAACATGACAAAACTTAAGCACGCCATTAGCGAATCTTCTCCTGCGGCCACTAAAGCAACCGCCTATGTAATAGGTGTAAAGGCAGATGGAGCTAAGTCAGCACTTGCCCAATCCAATCTTGATGCCAAATTCTTAGCTTCTATCAACTTGGAATCCCTTGGAGTAAGTTCGGCGCTCGGCAAAACCACAAAGGTTTCAGGCCCAAGTTCGAGCGTCGTGCTTTTGATTGGGTTAGGACCTGCTAAAGACCTTGACTCTTTTAGGTTTATCGGCGGCGTCGCAGCGCGCGAGCTCGGTGCAGCTGAGCACGTAGTTATAGATATTCCTTTGAAATCAGCATCTGAAACCCTGGCTGTTTTTGAGGGCTTCTTGCTTGGCAACTACGATTTTCAAAATTACAAGTCAAAGCCAGCGAAGCGCAGCCTTGCAAAGGTAACTATCGTCTCCAAGTCAAAGCCGAAGCCTGCGGAATTGTCCTCGGTTGAAACTGTTGTTTCCGCGGTGCATGCATGTCGTGACCTGGTCAATCAGCCAGCAAATGATCTATACCCAGAGATAATGACCCAACACGCAAAAAGAGCTTCCAAGAATCTTCCGATAAAGATAAAGGTCTGGGAAGAAAAGGATCTGGTCGCCGCAGGTCTTGGAGGCATCCATGCCGTTGGAAAGGGGTCTTCTAGGCCCCCGCGTCTTGTGAAGTTGGAATACAAGCCTGCTGGTGCCAAGGTATCTCTTGCCCTAGTTGGCAAGGGAATCACTTTTGATACCGGAGGCCTTTCTTTAAAGCCCGCCGAGTCTATGGTTGGCATGAAATACGACATGACTGGTGCGGCAGCAGTTATGCAGGCGCTGGTTGCGATTGCAACTCTCGGTATAAAGGTAAAAGCCACCGCTTGGCTTTGCCTTGCAGAAAACATGCCTTCTGGCTCAGCAACAAGGCCAAACGACATCATCAAGATCCGAAACGGAAAAACTGTTGAGGTTCTCAACACTGACGCCGAAGGCCGCTTAGTTCTCGCCGATGGTTTGTCAATGGCCGTTGAGGAGTCCCCTGATTACTTGATTGACGTAGCGACCCTAACCGGAGCTGCCACCATCGCGTTAGGTAATAGGTATGCCGGTTTGATGGGAGACGAAGCGGCAGTAAAAAAGTTAGAAAAAGCCTCCGCGTCGGTTGGTGAGCTGGTGTGGCATATGCCGCTTCCAGAAGAGCTGAGACCGCTTCTTGATTCCGATATTGCCGACATCGCAAACGTCAAGATCGGAAATAGGGCTGGTGGAATGCTTATCGGGGGTCTGTTTCTGAGAGAGTTTGTTGGCGCTGATCAGGCTAAAAGACCAGCCTGGGCCCACCTTGATATTGCAGGTCCTGCCAACAACGACTCTGCTGCCTACGGGCACACACCCAAAGGTGCTACTGGGGTAACTGTGAGAACTCTGGTCCAGCTGGCGCGTGACCTGGCCAACTAGGCAACAGTAGTAAACTCTTCTGGTCCCCATAAGAATCCAACAACTAGGAGAATTCGCCTTGTCTGATAACTCATTCGATGTTGTAATCCTTGGCGGTGGAAGTGGCGGTTACGCAGCCGCTCTTCGCTCAGCGCAGCTAGGCAAGACCGTAGCTCTAATCGAAAAAGACAAGCTTGGCGGAACCTGCCTACACCGAGGTTGTATCCCAACCAAGGCCCTGCTTCACTCAGCAGAGATCGCAGATAACACCCGTGAGGCTGCCTCCTTTGGCATAAACGCCACCTTTGGCTCTATCGACATGCCAAAAGTCAATGCCTACCGCGACTCAATTGTCGACAAACTTTTCAAGGGCCTTACCGGATTAGTTGGTGCCGGCAAAAACATCACTATGGTTTCAGGCGCAGGTCGACTAACCGGCCCAAAAACTGTCACCGTGAACGGCGATACCTACACCGGAACAAATCTTGTTCTAGCAACCGGCTCGTACTCAAAGACCTTGCCAGGATTAGAAATTGGTGGTCGAGTCATTACCTCTGACCACGCACTCAAGCTCAACTTCGTACCAAAAAGCGTCATCGTTCTGGGCGGAGGCGTCATCGGGGTGGAATTCGCATCTATCTGGCGCTCATTCGGTGCTGAAGTAACAATTATTGAAGGCCTGCCTCATCTTGTTCCAAACGAAGAAGAATCAATTTCCAAGGCCCTTGAGCGCGCTTATCGCAAGCGTGGCATTGACTACAAACTTGGCGTTCGCTTCTCAGGTGTTGAGCAAACCGACACTTCGGTTACCGCAGTTCTAGAAGATGGCACCCGAGTGGAAGCTGAGCTCATGCTTGTTGCTGTTGGTCGTGGACCAAACACCGCAGGTTTGGGTTACGAAGAGCAAGGTCTGAAGTTAGATCGTGGCTGGGTAATTACAAACGAGCGCCTACAAACCAATCTGCCAGGCGTATACGCAGCAGGAGATATCGTTCCAGGTGTCCAGCTAGCTCACCGTGGATTCCAGCAGGGTATTTTCATCGCTGAAGACATCGCAGGATTAGCGCCAGCTGTTATTGATGAAGACGGCATCCCAAAGGTCACATACTGCGAGCCTGAGATCGCCTCAGTTGGGCTATCTGAAGCAAAAGCAAAAGCAAAATTTGGTGCCGAGAACGTTTCGACTTACGAGTACAACCTCGCCGGAAACGGAAAGTCAAACATCCTTGGAACCGCTGGATTTATCAAGCTCGTTCGCCAAAACAATGGACCAGTTGTTGGTGTTCACATGATTGGTTCTCGAGTTGGAGAGCAAATTGGTGAAGCGCAGCTAATTGTGAACTGGGAAGCATATCCTGAAGATGTTGCCAGCCTGGTTCACGCTCACCCAACCATGAATGAGGCCATCGGAGAGGCTCACCTAGCCCTTGCCGGTAAGCCGCTGCACTCCCACGCTTAGAATTAGAAAATACCCACAAGGAGTTTAGAAAATGAGCGAATCCGTAGTTTTACCAGCACTCGGTGAATCAGTAACCGAAGGCACTGTGACTAGATGGCTTAAGAAAGTTGGAGACAGCGTAGCTGTTGACGAACCCCTTGTCGAGGTATCAACCGACAAGGTAGATACAGAGATTCCTTCCCCTGTTGCTGGAGTTATCGAGCAGATCTTGGTTCAAGAAGACGAGACAGTTCAGGTCGGTGCAGTTCTTGTAATCATCTCCGGCGGATCCGGTGCAGCAGCAGCTGCGCCAGTTACAGCAGCGCCTGTAGCGCAAGCACCGGTAGCGCCTCCAGTTGCGCCGCCTGCACCCGTGGCTCCCCCAGTTGCACCCCCGGTTGCGCAACCTGCGCCCGTGGCTCCCCCAGTTGTAGCTCCGGTTTCCACCCCAATGATTTACACACCAGCGGCTCCAGTGACTCCGGTAGTTCCTGTTGCCCCAGTAGCTCCTGTTGCACCGGTTGCGCCAGTTGCAGCACCTGCCGCTGCATCCATGGACGCAGGTTACGTAACTCCGCTCGTTCGTAAACTCGCACAAGATTCCGGTGTTGATCTAACTCGAATAGTTGGCACCGGCGTTGGTGGAAGAATTCGTAAGGAAGATGTTTTGTCGGCAACAGCAGGCACTTCGCACGCGATGTCTGTGCCTGCGGCCGCTCACGTTCCAGCACCAGTTAGTGCCCAGCGCGGAACTTCCGAGCCAATGTCAAGACTGAGAAAAGTTCTTGCGGAACGCGCAGTTGCCTCCATGGTTTCCTCGGCCCAACTAACAACTGTTGTTGAGGTTGATGTTTCAAGAATTGCCGAAATGCGCAAGGCAATTCAGCCAGCGTTCCAGGCAGCCACGGGAACCAAGCTGAACTTCATGCCGTTTTTCTTCCTAGCGGCCGCAGAAGCACTTAGATCTCACCCGAAGCTAAACGCTTCTATTGAGGGCGAAATGATCAACTACCACCCGACCGAGAACATTAGCTTCGCGGTTGACACTGAGCGTGGTTTGCTAACTCCAGTAATCAGAGACGCTGCGAGCTTGAACCTTGCTCAAATTGCCGTTCAGATCGCAGATCTTGCCTCTAGAACCCGCGAGAACAAACTAAAGCCGGATGAAATGATGGGTGGCACCTTCACCTTGACTAACACTGGTTCACGTGGAGCGCTATTTGATACTCCTGTTGTGTTTTTGCCGCAGGTTGCAATTTTGGGGACTGGGATTGTTCAGAGAAGGCCAGTTGCAATCACAACTGCTGATGGCCAAGAATCCATCGCTATTCGTTCGATGGTTTATCTAGCCCTTAGCTACGATCACCGTCTAATTGATGGTGCGGATGCTTCCAGGTTCTTGGTGGATGTAAAGGCAAGACTTGAGTCTGCAAACTTCCAGGCAAACCTAGGAATCTAGCTACTGTCCTAGCTCCAAAACCGCACCAGATCCAGAAGTGTCAACTCGGTGGTTTATCGCGCGTTTTCTTCCATCGCCACATTCTGCTACACCGGTTAGTTTGGCTGCTGAACCGATGATGCTCTCAACCAGGACAGTTAGCTCACCCAGTTCAGTGTTCACCTGAATCTCTTGTCCCGCACTCAGTGCCGGCTGATTCGATAAAGACTCGCCAAGCCAACTTTGAAACTCGGACTTGTTCGCATCAACAATGCAAGAATCCATAGCTGTGAGTGCTTCTTCGCCCTCGTTTTTTTCTTGGCTCTGTTGCTGGCTGCTACTCCAGAAGATTCCCATAACAACAACCAAAATGATGGAGATTAGGGGCAAAGCGAGAGTTTTCAATTCTGGTTTTGCTTTGTTCTCAAGCTCAACAAAGCCGACCCCATCTAGATGCACTTGCTTACTTCGTGAGGTATTTGCTCTTTCAAAGAGGCTCCCGACTAGCTCTCTGTTGCTAGCTGTGTCTGCAATGAGTACGGAAGGGGTGTTTCCAAGTGTTATCAGGCTTGGAGTCGGAGTGAGATGCTCAATTGATTTGTATATTTGAGCCCAACTTGGTCCATAGAAAACATCGGAAACCAGCAGCATTGACTTCCCGAGGGGATCCTGGACACAAATTGCCTCAACGCCTGAAAGCTTTTGCTTCTTGCCTATTGAGTATCCCAATGCTGTCAGTTTTCTAGCTACTACGGATCGCATCTCTAAACGCTAGTTCGGCCAGGGAAACGAGTGAGAGCTTGATTCAAGGTTTGGGATAACTCTTAGACTTATCAAGTGCCCGAATTTCTAGTTGCAGGATTTGATCCTGACTTTGTCGCTTATAACGAGGGTCTCCGGCTACAGCGTGAGTTGCACAGGGAAGTGGTCGCCAAGTCAAGGCCCGACACTGTGATTTTGCTTGAGCACAGCAGCGTATACACAGCGGGCAAAAGAACTGAAGTCTCCGAACGACCAGATGATGGCACCGAGGTCATCGAGGTTGACCGTGGCGGAAAGCTAACCTGGCATGGCCCTGGCCAATTGGTTGGCTACCCGATCATGAGACTTCCAGAGCCTTTTGATGTCGTGGGTTACGTGCGCTTTCTCGAGCAAGTGCTAATAGATGTCTGTAGCGATTTTGGATTAGCCACTGAGCGCGTGGCGGGCCGCTCGGGAGTTTGGGCACCAACCGGTGACACTCACTTGAAGGTCGCGGCAATTGGCATCCGAGTCTCCGAACGAGTAGCCATGCATGGCTTTGCCTTGAATTGCTCCAACTCACTGGATGCCTATGACCACATCGTGGCTTGTGGAATTGATGATGCTGGAACCAGCTCAATCACCGAACTAACTGGCACTTTGGTCACCCCTGCTATGGCCGCTGAGCGAGTAAAACTGCGCCTGACCGACATTGCTAAAGTTGTCCTATGAGCCAGATCGACCACGGCGAAAAGCCTGCCAAAAAGATGCTTCGAATCGAGGCTCGAAACTCGGCCATTCCCATTGAGCGCAAGCCTGAGTGGATTAGAACCGTAGCAAAAATGGGTCCCGAGTATCAGGCCATGCAAAAACTTGTTAAAGCTGAGAACCTAAACACTGTTTGCCAGGAAGCTGGTTGCCCCAACATATACGAATGCTGGGAAGATCGGGAAGCTACTTTCTTGATTGGTGGCTCGCAGTGCACCAGAAGATGTGATTTCTGCCAGATTGACACCGGAAAGCCGGTAGCTTTTGATCCCGATGAGCCTAGACGAGTTGCAGTATCAGTTAGGCAAATGCAGCTTCGCTACGCAACGGTTACTGGAGTTGCAAGAGATGATCTTCCAGACGAAGGAGCTTGGCTCTACGCCGAGACCATCAAGCAGATTCACAAAAAGTCACCCGGCACCGGAGTTGAGATTTTGGTTCCTGACTTCTCGGGTAACCCGCTATTACTGAAGAAGGTTTTCGACGCCAAGCCAGAGGTTTTTGCTCACAACGTAGAAACAGTTCCACGCATTTTCAAGGAGATTCGCCCAGCTTTTAGTTATGAAAGATCGCTTGATGTGATCACTCAAGCCAGAGAATATGGCCTGGTAACCAAGTCAAACTTGATCCTTGGAATGGGTGAAACCATTGAAGAGATCTCCCAAGCTATGAAAGATCTGCATGATGCAGGAACTGACATCTTGACCATTACTCAGTATTTGCGACCAACCCCTAAGCACCACCCAGTGTTACGCTGGGTAAAACCGCAGGAGTTTGTTGAACTCAAGAACGAAGCGGAACAGCTTGGCTTCTTGGGAGTGCTCAGCGGGCCACTTGTTAGGTCTTCTTACCGGGCGGGCAGACTGTGGGCTCAATCGATGAACAAAAAGGGGCTTCCAGTTCCAGAGAATCTCCAACACCTAGCAGAAGCTGCAGCAAGAGATGGCTTCTCGCAGGCTGTTGCATAACAAGAAGGAAAAAATGGCAGAGAAAAAGCCAAAGGTTAAAAAAGAGCCAGGCAGAATCAAGCAACTTTGGCAGGTTTATAAATTAACTGCCAAGGCTGATAAGAATTTTGTTCCACTTGGAATACTGTCTTTTGTTGGACCCATGGCAGCTGGAATCGTGCTTATCTTGCTGTTCTTTATGGACTCCCCGCTATCGATATTCCTTTGGTCGGTATCGACCGTGCTGTTCTCAATTCTTTTAGCACTCGGTGTGCTCTCCAGAAGAGCCGAACGCGCTGCTTTCATGAGAATCTCAGGCCAACCGGGTGCGGTGGCGGCGGTACTTACTGCGACCCTAAAGCGCGGCTACTCGACAAGTGAAATGCCAGTCGCGGTAGACCCTAAATCCCGCGACGCTGTCTATCGAGCCGTTGGACGAGCCGGCGTTGTTCTAATCGGCGAAGGAAGCTCGGCGCGCCTTAGGCAATTAGTCGAAGATGAAAAGCGCAAGGTCTCAAGGGCTATTCCTGGAGTAACCGTGTCCGTGCTTTCGGTAAATGACCAACCAGGTTCAGTTCCGCTGCATGCCTTGACCAAGGCCATCTATAAGCTCAAAAAGACCCTAAGCCGAGCAGAAATCTCCGTTGTTAACAAGCGGCTGGCTGGCCTGGGCCTGAACATCCCAATCCCGAAGGGCATTGACCCTAACCGGATGCGCGCTGGCCGGAGAATGTAGATTTTACATTCCCGAAACATTCCTAAAACAGCTTGAAACATCTAGCTAGCTAAGATTTGTCTATAACCAGTTGATTTGAAGGGATCTCTAATGTTTAAAACCGCCTCAGAAGTAGTCAAATACATCAAAGACAACGACGTAAAGTTTCTAGACGTCCGCTTTACGGATCTGCCTGGTGTGCAGCAGCACTTCAACCTTCCAGCTGCCATGATCGACGAGCAGTTCTTTGTCGACGGTCAACTCTTCGACGGCTCTTCAATTCGGGGTTTCGCTTCCATTCATGAATCGGACATGCAGCTAATACCTGATGTAACAACTGCATATTTGGACGCCTTCCGAGTCGAGAAGACGCTGAACATGATCTTTGATATTTACAACCCAAGAACTGGTGAGATCTATGGCCGTGACCCTCGTCAGGTCGCCAAGAAAGCTCAGGCCTACCTATCAACTACCGGTATTGCAGACACTGCTTTCTTTGCTCCAGAAGCAGAATTTTTCATCTTCGATGACGTTCGTTATGAAGTAAAGGCAAACACCGCCTACCACTTCATTGATAGCTCCGAGGCTGCTTGGAACTCCGGTCGCGAGGAGTCCGGCGGAAACTTGGCCAACAAGACTCCATACAAGGGCGGCTACTTCCCAGTTTCTCCAGTAGACCAGCACGCCGACATTCGTGACCAGATAGTTCTCGAACTAGAAGCTGCTGGATTGTCAGTCGAGCGAAGCCATCACGAGGTTGGCACCGCAGGTCAGGGTGAGATCAACTACCGATTTGACACCCTTTTACACGCAGGCGATGACATCTTGAAGTTCAAGTACATTGTGAAAAACGTTGCTCACTCATTTGGCAAGACCGCGACCTTCATGCCAAAGCCACTATTTGGCGACAACGGTTCCGGTATGCACGTTCATCAGTCACTCTGGAAAGACGGCAAGCCATTGTTCTATGACGAGAGTGGTTACGGTGGACTAAGTGATATTGCCCGCTGGTACATCGGTGGAATCTTAAAGCACGCACCAAGCTTGCTAGCTTTCACCAACCCGAGCGTTAATTCTTACCACCGCCTAGTGCCTGGCTTCGAAGCTCCGGTAAACCTTGTTTACTCCGCTGGAAACAGATCAGCCGCCATTCGCATTCCAATGACTGGAACCAACCCGAAAGCTAAGCGCATCGAGTTCCGTGCGCCCGATGCATCCTCAAACCCTTACCTTGCCTTCGCAGCGATGCTTATGGCAGGTCTTGATGGCATCAAGAACCGTATTGAGCCACACGAGCCAGTGGACAAAGACCTCTACGAATTGCCACCAGAGGAAGCAAAGCTGATCCCGCAGGTTCCTGGAACCCTGGAAGAAGTTCTGCAGGCGCTGGAGGCAGATCACGACTACTTACTTGCAGGTGATGTGTTTACCAAGGATCTAATCGAAACTTGGATTTCTTACAAGAGAGAAAAAGAAATCGCACCATTAGCGCTTCGTCCACACCCTTACGAGTTTGAGCTTTACTACGGCGTTTAGTCGTAGAACAGCTTCTCAAACACGGCTCTAGCTCGCCTAGTAGTGGCTAAGTAATCCTGCTCCAGTGCCGCTGCTCCGCCACGAGGATACCCAAGTAATCTGGCAACAGATTCGAGTTGCTGACGATCGATAGGTAAAACATCAGTTCGTTTGTTCTGCGCCAGCATCACCGCAGAGCGAATCGCGGAAGATAACTGCCAAGCCTGCCTGAGTACAACTGCATCGGATGATTGAACGATTCCGGCTTTCTCGAGCTGATCAAGAGCTTGCAGAGTGTGGGGCGTCTGCAGGCTTGGGTTGGCGTGTCCGTGCTTTAGTTGCATTAGCTGAACTAACCACTCGACATCGCTAATGGAGCCTCTTCCAAGCTTTAGGTGTCTCATCGGATCAGCACCGAGTGGAAGCCTTTCAACTTCGACTCTGGCCTTGATTCTTCTAATCTCAATTACCGCTGCCTCTTCCATTCGCTCCGGATAGCGATAGCGATTAATCAGCGAAACAAACTCGTCCTTTACTGACTTCCCTCCAGAAATTACCCGTGCTCGAAGAAGAGCCTGAGACTCCCAGGTACCCGCCCAGCGCTGATAGTAACTGGCGTAGGAATCAATCGATCTAACAATGGGTCCGTTTTTCCCTTCTGGCCGAAGATCAAGATCTAGCTCGAACTCGAGAATCTGATCTGAGCAAAGTCTTCGAATCTCAGAAACTAGCTCTTGGGCCTGTGATTGGGCAAGATTTACGTCAGCAACTGTTGGTTTATAAACAAACATCACATCGGCGTCGGAGCCAAACCCAAGCTCTACTCCCCCGAACCGGCCCATGGCAACAATTGCAAGCTCTTGGCTAAGGATCCCAAGTCTTGTCCGCATCGAGGCGGTAGCAAGTTCTTGCATGCTCAATAGGTATGCCTCGGTTATGTCTGATAGACCCTTGGAGGAGGCATCAAGATCGAGTGAACCGATAACGAATCCGATTGCAACCCGGAGGGTCTCTTTTCTACGAACTGCCTTGATGCTAGCTGCTGCCAAATCCGGGTCTTCATGACGAGAAATAATTGCCTGAAATTGGCCAAGTAGTTGATCCAATTTTTGTGGCAGAAGCTCTTCTTCGCGCTCAAACCATGCTGCCGCTTCGGGCATTCGCTCAAACAAAGCTGTTGCCAAACGGCTAGTTGAAAACACCTGAGTCATGCGCTTTGCGGCTCCTGATGAGTCACGCAGCATCCGAAGGTACCAGTGAGAATCCCCCAGATCCTCACTCAATCTTCTAAAAGCCAAAAGTGCAGCATCTGGTTCAGTGCCCTCGGCAAACCACTGCAGCAAAACTGGAAGAAGTTGTCTTTGAATCGCTGCTCGCCTAGACAAACCAGAAGTCAGGGCAGTGATGTGCGCCAAAGCACTGCGGGAATCTTGAAAACCAATTGCGCCTAGGCGATCTTGAGCCTGAGCACTGGTTAGCTCAAGGTCCTCTTGACTAAGCCCCGAGACCGCGCTTAAAAGCGGCCTATAGAAAAGCTGCTGGTGCAAATCACGAACCTCGAGCTTTACCGCTTCCCATTTGTCAATTAGATTCGTCGCGTTTAGCTCCAAGGACAACGACCTGGCGATTGCTCTTCTAGCAAGCTCGTCAGCTGGCATCAGGTGGGTGCGTCTTAGTTGGCTGAGTTGAATACGGTGCTCGAGGAGTCTTAGAAAGCGATAGTGATCACCAAAGCGCTTCCCGTCATCTCTGGCGATGTAGCCGCCGGTTGCTAAGGCGTCAATAGCTCCGAGGGTGTCTCTTTGCCGAAGTGAGCTATCGGTTCTTCCATGAACCAACTGCAGCAGTTGAACCGTAAACTCAATATCCCTTAGGCCCCCTGGGCCGAGTTTGATCTGAGCGTCCACTTCGCTTATTGGAATGTTGTCAGTAACTAGTTGCCTCATGCGCTGAACAGATTCAACAAAGTTCTCACGAGCAGTAGACTCCCAAACCATAGGCTGGGTCACCGCCAAGTACTTCTCGCCGAGCTCGGTGTCCCCAGCAATAGGCCTTGCCTTCAATAGAGCCTGAAACTCCCAGCTCTCAGCCCATCTCTCGTAGTACGTTTTGTGTGAGTCAAGGGATCGAACTAGAGCGCCAGCTTTACCCTCGGGTCGCAAGTTGGCATCAACTTGCCAGAGTGCTGGTTCCGAATCTGACTCGTCCATAATTCGCATCATCCGAGAGCAAACCTTGGTAGCTATCTCTAGCGCCCTATCGATTTCCATTTCGTTAGACGCAGGCTCAGCAACATAAATGACATCAACGTCCGATATGTAGTTCAATTCCCGTGCCCCACACTTACCCATGCCAATTACCGCAATGCGGGTATTTAAGACTTCCTGTTTTGGATAATGAACTTGGTTTGACTCATCAGAAAGTTCTGCCCTGGCAAGAATTAGTCCTGCTTCAATCGCTGCCGCTGCCAAATCGGCCAGTGCTTTAGAAACAGGGCCGATTTGGCCGGCTGGATCTTGCG